>Ga0307515_10000706_pt1 | contig 76925 bp, 70 predicted proteins | sample 17_EM_MG_FD_194513 | JGI IMG/M metagenome (GOLD analysis project Ga0307515, IMG submission 194513) | Populus trichocarpa ectomycorrhiza microbial communities from riparian zone in the Pacific Northwest, United States - 17_EM | ecosystem: Host-associated > Plants > Roots > Unclassified | place...
CAATTTTTGGTCATGTAAGTTGGGTAACAAAAACGCGATTTGGCAGGGAGTTTACATACTGGAAGTGTTGCCACCCTTTATAGGCAAAAAAAAAAAAAACACGCTCCCTGCCCCATCTTGAAAATGACCGTCAATAGAGTGTCAACAATTTTAGGTCTTGTTAGTCTGGTAATGAAGAAGTGATTTTATGGTGGTTATACATAACAACAGTATGGACAACTGTTATGAACAGAAAAGAAAGTGAGACACTCCGTGTCACATCTTGAAAATGACCGTCAACCCAGGGTCAACAATTTGTGATTATGTAAGTCGGGTAATAAAAACGCGATTTAGTAGTCATTACACCTAATGGAAGTGTTGCCATCCTTTATAGGCAAAGAAGGAAGCGTCACGCTCTCTGCCCCAGCATGAAACTGTGAGTTCATGGAGTGTTGATGATCTTGGGCCTGCGATCATGGTTCATTGAAGCGAGCTGCAGCTGTTCAAGTCAATGTACTTCGTTTTGGCCGTTTTGGCAGTCTAAAACTCTCGTGAATTCTCAGTTGCACCTTTGTAAATGAAATAAGTTGTTACTGTTCAGGAGGCTATTGCGGGAATATCATTTGCATACTTCCTCATAGAGGGTGCTAATTACTTGTTTATGGATACGTGCGATCAAGCGCCACTTAGATTACCCACGATGCAAGACCATCAATTGATGATGCTCGATTGACGCTCATTTTCAGGATGGGGCAGGGAGCGTCTCTCTAGCTGTTTGCTATATAAAGGTTGTCAATACATCACAAAATGATAATGCAGTACCATAGTAAATAGTATGCAATTAACAGTAGGATATTGAATGCGACCATAAATAGAAAAACCCGAAACTCAGACCCGGAGATCGGACCTGACTGGTCGAGCCAAACCAGGCGAAACTCGCGGCTCGACGGGTCCGCGGCCGGGCTTGGACCGCTTAGATGCAGCGGATCGCTTGTCTGGACGGTTCTGGAACCGATCTATACCGTTTTTCTGGTCCAAACCCAGACGGCAGGCAGGTAACCCGGACCCGTCGCTAACACTAAGGACCGGTGATCGTCTGGGGACGATATGAACAGTTGCCAAATGCTCTCCACATGTTGTCGGTGATAGTGTGGCTGCAGTTGTGTCTGTGTGGGGCTGCATACGCGCCGGATCCATCAATTCAGCCGTCATTTACTACATGTCTGTCTCAGGTAAGCGGTTGGCTGCGCACCCACATCCAGTATGCGTCAGTTCCTCAAGCCTCATCTGCTTCTGCTAAAAACTCTCCATGCTGTGCTATCCCGTTTTGGAGATTGTGCCCAACATGCAGCCAGCTTTGACTTCTTCGCCTAGCTTGCCACACACTGTATCTTTTGCGTCATCTTTGTCATATTCCCTATACTCCTCATTGTCAGAACTTGCAAGATCACCCAGATTGTCTCTGATAGCATTCAACATCTCATCAAATGATGTTTCAGGCTTTCTGGTTGTCGATTGTGCCTTTTCAGCATTTCTCATATCTTCCTGCTCCTGTATAATGGCTGTCTCTGAATCTTGAACTTTCTTTCTTGCCACAGCGGTCTCCGTATCCACAAAATCCTCGATCAATTTCTCTCTCTTCATTGCCTAACAAATGAGCTTTTCATCTTTCCTCTGCCGTAAGCCTCTTGTCAGATTGTAAGCTGCGCAATGTTCCCAACGCTTGTACCCTTTCTGCCCCCAACCCTCTCGTGCCTTCATTCGCTTCATGCCATCATTTTGTTGACTGCTTGGTCGATTTGCTGTATTTGCCCTCCGTAAGTGGTGAAAGGTTCATTTTCAGAGCGTTGACCATTGTATTGTGTGTTGACATTGTTATCGGGTGAGATGTTCGATGTTGCAAGATATGGACCGCATGGAGGCAAGCTGTGTTTTTCATGTCAAGGTTGCTAGGTTGGATTAACTTGAACAAAGCAAAATCTGCGTTTTGACCGTGACTTCATGGGGAATAGTCATGCTAACCACACATCATGACTTGATGCCTAATGTGTAATTCATATACGATCCAGGCGATGTCTTGAGCCAAACATCTCCAGATGAGCTTTCAATATCTATCAAATATGAGATTGCAGCTGTCATGCACCACTATGTACCTCTGTAATCATACAAACAACATTGGATTGACTTGGTTCAAATCATCAGACCATTCAAATCCCCTACAGTGATATGCAAGAGGATTCATCCTGAATCGACTGTGAAATTCGGCTGTCACCCCTTCCATTTAGTCTTGAAGCTAACTATATATTCCTCAGGACTTGCCACTTCTTTTCGTTATCATCATCCTCATCTGTCCACAATAGCAAGTCATGGCTGAACAAACACCTCAGCCATGTGCGATTGGATCCGAATCGAGCCAAACCACAGGCGCTTCATCTAAAGCTCCACCCGCTGAGACACAGCAGCACTACAGACAGCAGTTAGTCCACTGCAACGCTGCAATTGGAGACATCAAAAATATGAAGCAGGATGCACATTTGAAAATTTTATGTGAATCTGGAGGCACCAAGAATACAAAGCAGCATGCAATTGGATGTGTGTAACTCCATATCGAAGTAGAAGGTACCCACCTAACGATATAATGTACACCTTATATACACCATGAGCTACACGACCAATTCATTGCTGGCCGTAATGGGAAAGCTCCATGGTCAACGAAAGGATTGGTCTGCAAAGTCGTCGAAAGTGAACATCGTGATGTTGTCAGCTCTGGGATTTTCGCATGCTCATTTCATGACAAACATCCCCGGCTGTGCATGAAACAGGCTTTAAGGACCAGAGAGGAGGTGATGGAGTCATATATGGTTGAGGTAATAGCCGAATACCACTTTTAGAATCAGCAACTGATTTGTTGTAGGTTTTTAACATGTCAGGTACTGTGGCAAGGCAAGGAGGTTGGGTACAGCTAGAACAGTCTGACATGTACCTTGCCTTGTATAAGGCCAAAATGGCCAAAGGATGGTTTTCGTGTGCCGCAATGGAGGAAATGCAACAACAAATCAAGACACCTCGCACTGAAGTCCGGGAAGAGATGAAGTGGGGTGTTGACTTTCCATGGCATAAAGAAGTGAACGCTGCATGGGAAGGACACCTGGCAATGGTTCGTGAAAATCAAACGGACGGTTCTCTGCCTGCCCACAATGGCACAGTAAAGAACCAACAGACACGCTGGAGGCGCAAAGGATAGGGTGCACCTCCGCCCGAACCAGCACCACCTCCACCCTCAATGCCAACTGCACCATGTGATGACAGTGTGGGAAGGCAAATCTCCAAATAGAACGTGTGTTACCCGGATATGCGTATATACATACACTTCTTCCCCAAGCTGAATTTTTCAATCTTGATCCATATGCTAAGGATCGCAAGCATGATATTGATTTTATTCCAGATTTGCCGACCGATGAACGATCATCCACTGGTTAGTACACTATCTGCTGTGTGGTAATGCAGCTGACATCCATTTTGAAGACAAAAGCAGCCTTTTGATTGAACCTGACAGTGAAGATGAGAATTGATAGAAGGGAACGGGATTTTTGAGTATTATCATGATGTACAATTAGCGGACACTCTAAAGTATATTTTAAAGGAAATATTTATATGGATTATTAAAGAACAATGTAGTGATAAGGGAGAATGTACATGAGCATGATAGAACTGCTGCCACAAGACAATTGATGATATTCTATGCCAAAGTGAATGGTTGCATATAGCAGATACGCCTAGGGCAAAATAAGCGTCAACGGAGCGGCAATGATTTTTGGTTCTTTAAGTCAGGTAATTCACAAGTGAATCAGTCGTTGTTATGCACAATCATTGAATTCGCTGCCTTCATAGGCAAAACAGAAAGCATCACGCTCCATGTCCCATGTTGACAATGATCATCAATGGAGCGACAATGATTTTTGGTCTTGCAACTTGTGTGATCTAATTTGGAAAGATCGCTGACATCAATAAACCGGGAGTTGGCAGCCTTCATAGGCAGATAAGCAAGCAATGTTCCTGTGACTGCCTCCCTGATAATCACAACTTGATTCATTTTCAAAGCTGCAACTCAGTCATCCTGAGTGTTTTAGCCCATAGAACCAGTCACAACTTCATATGTAGTCATTAATGTCCATATTGCGCTGTGATTAACCATGATGAAAAGCCAAAAATCATTGACGCTCCTTTGATGCTCATTTACAAGATTGGGCAGGAAGTTGCAGCTTTCTCTTTGGGCTATAAAGGTGGCCTGTACTGTGGGTATGTATAACAACAACCAAGTCAGTCGTTAGTTACCTGACTTACCAGACTAAAAATTGTTGATGCTTCATTGACGCTCATTATTAGGAGATAGTAATGATGTCATACGTGGTGGTTTTGCCTATTAAGCCGGCTAATGCTTTCAGTACGCATTACAACTACCCAGTCTCTGATCAATTACCTGACTTCAAAGACTAGAAATCGTTGATGCTCAGTTGATGGTCATTTTCAGAACCGGGCAGGGCGCTGGTCGCTTTCTCTGTTGCCTATACAGGCAGCCTATACGTCATTTACAAATGGCTGCAATCAATCTCCACCCAGATTAACCATGACGCAAGGCCAAACATTGTTGACACTCCATTGACGCTCATTTTCAGAAAGAGGCAGGGAGCGTCTCGCTTGCTCTTTTGCATCTAAATGCGACCTGTACCTCATTGATGCAGGTCTGCATCCGGTTGCCACTCCGATTACCCAAGATGCAAGATCCTAAATCACCGACACCCCATTGACTCTTATCATCAGGATGGGGCAGGGAGGGTGTCTCCCTTGTTTTTGAATATACAGGCGGCCAATACATCAGAGAAGGACAATGACTTACCAAAGTCAATTTTTTACGATTAGCAGTAGGATTTCTGAATGCGACCGTAGATAGAACCCCCAGAAAACTGGAACCAGGCATTGGAACTGACGTGTCTAGCCTAACCGGGCAAATCCCATGGGTTGCAGGGTACAGGTCTGAGGTTGGCCCACCAAGAGAAAGCAGGTGGGGTGTATGGATGGGTCTGGAACTGAACTGAACCGTTCTAGCGGTTCAAACCCGGACTACTTGTTGGATACCTGGACCCATTGCTAACACTAGTCATCAACCATTCTCAAAGTCTACAAAATGGTCCTATATTGATATGTCTTATATTATAGCATTTTTGCTCAAGCTGTCTATGTCTGTAGCTCACTATATACATTCAAAAAAGTGCTCTTCAAGATGGCAATCAGATGGGGTTTACCAGCATCAGATAGTGCACACAGTACGGGTTATGCACTGGTCTCGATAGGCATATCTGTGTGCACTCAGTGGATTCAATCTACTGCACTTAACAGACCGAAATGAGCACAATTTGGGGGTATGGATCTGGCCAAATTGCAGGGATCAGTCAATGCAGTTGGATTGGGGTAATCAGGAAAATTAAGTCGAGGGTGATTTATTACTCATGGAGGGGGCTTACCGAGCCAGTTTGGATATGGAGACTATGTATGCAGAGCATGACAATTGAGGATACTACTCTAGCTCAATTTGGACTGCACACAGAGGATATCAATCTGGGATGGCTGCTGCCAGTTCTTTGCGACAGTCCTTTCTAGCTGGCTGTAGCTGGTTCTTGGAACTTGGCTGCTGCCAGGCAATTTGTGATGGCCATAAAAGGTTCTTGGAGGCAGTTGGTCAAAAATGGCTGTTTGCAGTACTTGAACACCGCATGATTATGGTCAAACCGACTTAGTAGCATCGAGAGCTCAATCGAACTAGGCGAATCAGAAGTCCTCAATTCACCTCGCAGTCAGTGTGAAGTGGTCCGAATGTGCCCCACAATTTTGACTTCCATACTCTGGGAGCTAGCTGCGCATAATATTCTTTGGTGTCCTCTAAGACTGGCTGCAGGTAGTGGTTGGAGACTGTTGATTAAGCCAATCACCCAATGAATTGAACATGGCTGGAGAGTATTTCAGTATTGACATACAAAGTTAGGATGACCGGATGACAGCTATTGTATAATTTTGAGTTCTCGACCACTGCTAGAGTAGTAGACCAGATACTCACAGCTTGCAGTTGGTAATGGGAGAATGTGGGTATAAATGTGCATAAAGGGGTAGGAGTGTCTGGATGACAATTTGAAAGGTGACTCCGATACCTCAAAATCTCAACGATGTAGATCACCATTATGTTGGTGAATACAATCTATTTTCATGCTCTCGTATTGAGATTTTGTAGTTCAACATAATTTGCATAGTTCATTATGGCATGGGATAATATCAAATCCTCTCACTCTCCATGAGACAGAACTACTCAGTTCTCACATAGAGATGCATGGGAATGTACTGTCAGATACTATCACTTATCAGTGATGCCCAGTACATGTACTACCACCATGGTAATGACTAAAAGAAATCTTGCTTTCTGAAATACATGGTGAACATAACCTAAGCTACCATCCGATACAGTTGCTGTAACACAGGAGGAATCGAGTCCAAAATACACTCAACTACATGTATCCCTTCTAAGTATCCCTCTATCTTGTCTCGCTATCAGACTTGATATTGATCATATACAAGGACTAATCACAGGTTCACTTTGAAGCCTCACTCAGGTGCAGAAAGTAATCAGAATAGAACAAATGTAGAATAGCTTTCCAATCTGAATATATTGTTGAGGTTTGTTTGCTTTGTTCAGAAGGTTGCCCTCTATACGAGGGGATGATCGAAAGGTCTTTATACCTCTTCCCTCTGCGCTCTAGCTCCTAATTGTAACCACACTTTTCTTTAGATGAATCCTCACTATCCTCTGGTCCTCCAATCCACAGGCTCTGATAAGCAGTGGGCCTAGACTTCCTCCAAGCAGATGGTATCCCGTCAGTCCTCCAGTCATTCCGGACCAGCAGTATTCTTCTGATACAGATCCCCAGACTAATTAGTATCCATCGGACTGTTGTATTCCGGACCATCTTCCTCTTTGAACCCTTCAATAGCCTTCTTCCATATTATGCTCAAACATCTCTATCCTACTGGCCATAGCTGATGCCAATCGAGAGCTACTTGTTATACAGGTTACGATGGCTGGCATCATTTGGTATCTTTGTCCATAAAGAACACAGTGATGTGTGTTTGCATTGTATTAACACACCATTGCAACTATGACTACATTCGAGGGTGGGTAGTGATGACGTGGTCGAGAAATTCATACCACTCAGTCATTGGTGTGGCCACCTATGGGATGGCAATCCACGGTTCTGTGATTCCGAGGGGATTACTGAACCCGTAATTCTTAGTAATGTTGTCGCACAGGGTGGTGCACCCAAAGTCACTTGCCTGGGGCTTATTACGCCACCTCGAAAATTGTAAGTGATTTCCCAATTGGAAATAGTGTATCGTAGTGACACCCGCATAACTACATATTACCCTGACAAGATAGCGAGTCACCTGCCATGCCGACCTGCCCGTATCAGGGATGCCGCCGCATCATTGTGACCAATCAGTTATTCACACTTTTAGCAATGGTTATGCACCGTCGCAGCAGTTCGGGGCCTGGGTCAGAACCGAACTGTCGCCAAAATGGCGGTTCGGGTCCTCATACACCTGAACTGTCAATTCTGGTACGGTTTGATGGAAATCTCCCAACCAGTCTGAATTGGGTGGGTTGTAAACGGGTTGTCCAGTGGGTCCGTCTGTAGATTCGTATAATGCTCTGGATTTTGCTGTTTGATAATAGTATTTGATTGAAATCACTTATTGAACATCCAGCAATGCATTTTTGAACGCTTTGCAGGTTGCAATATCGATCATTTTGTAATCAATGCTTTTTGTTTTGTGTTTGGTATTTTGGACAACTATGACGGTCAATTGTTCTGTTATGATCTCGAATATCCATGCGATACATTGATTACCCAATTTTCGAGACCAATCATCTTGACGCTCTGTTGATATTCATACTCAAGATGGGGTAACGAAGATGTAGTGCAGTGGTTTAGTTGAAACGGCCGCCATTGCATGGTACATGACATATTGCCACAAAGTGACACTGAGATTACCAGAGATTCAAGACTAAAAATCATTGAGGCTCCTTTCACGCTCATTTTCAGGATGGGGCAGGGAACGTGCAACCATTGATTTTGTCGCTAAAGGCGGCTAACACCACATTTATGGATGTCTGAAACAGATCACCACTTAGATAACCCAAGATGCAAAACCAACAATCATTGGTGCTCCTTTGATTCTGATTTTCAGTCTGGGACACTGACCGTGTCGCTTTCAAGTTTGCCTATGAAGGCTGTCATTACTCTTATGATGCCTAACCACTACCACATCACTTCGTAATGACTTAACTAGAATGAGTAATAATTGTTGATGCTCCATTGACGCTCATTTTCATGATGGGGTAACAACAATATCACGCATTCTTTGCCTGAAACAACCGCCAATACATCGTATATGAATCATTACCACAAATCAAAACTTAGACAACCCAAGATGCAAAGCCAACAATCGTTGACACCCGATTGATGCGTATTTTGAGAATGGCGTAGTGACCATGTCGCTTGCTGTTTCGCCTATGCAGACAGCCAATACATCGGCTATGCTTAACAGTGACCAAATCACTTTATAAGTATCTTGCTTACAAGACCAAAAATTGTTGACACTCCATTGATGCTCCTTTTAATATAGTGTCAAGCCAATATCTGCTGCCATCAGTAATTGTGTGAGCAATTATTTGAACTTATTGGTTACTTTTCTGCCAGGTTGAGATTCAGCCATTTGGCCAAGCCGAGCCCAGTAATACTCTTGCATGGGTCGCCCTGATCCTTCTAAAATTGAAATATCTTGCTGTATTACACATTTCGCTGGCTATACTTGTGTATAGAAACAAATATACAAATGTGACTGCTCAATATTCTCCCATAAAATTTCTCCAAGTGAAATTATCCCTCAAGCAACATATAGAACCTGGTGTCAACATATTGACCCGTTCTGTCCTATGTCATCTTGATTCCCATATTCCTCCTTGTTTCCATTGCAGTGACCGTCATGAACCCCTTTTCAGCCTGTTCCTGATACCTCTGTGTTGGCCAAATCAATCCGGGAACATTTTGTGGGGCACTCACAACCCGGTGCTCTGGGCTTTCCGGCGCCTCGATGCCATTCTCAAGCTCTGTATCTGCTGCGTCATCTGTATTGCAGTCGTCTTCACTGGTTGTTAGATTATCCAATTCACCATTCCAGTTTAGCCAGTGTTCGACGTCGGAAATGAATTCAGGTTGCCAACTCTCATCTCATTCGGCTGGATAACACTGAAATCTTCGGATTCGGCAGACATTTAATACTCGAGTTCGTCCTCTTGGGAGCTACCTTACAGACAATACCGGTGGCAAAGGTGATCTTTCTGACAATTGAAACGCAGCTGCACCATCATGTCAAACGAGTTATCAGGAAGCTTTGACCATCTCATTAGTATCCGAGATGTATTGTATGGTTGTCATTTGCGTATGTTGTGCACGAGATTTCTTATGTGTAGCACATAGGTTTTGGCTGCACTGCTACAACCCCACAAAGTCTTGGACCTTGGCCATTCTGTGCAATTTCCTTTCCTCTGCCTCTTTTTCAAAACCAAGTCGTTTTCAGTTTCCACAGTATCCAATGCTGTGTAATCACCTGCCAGTATACCATTATTGGCTCAAGCAACCTCCCTGACTACGACTATTTCCCGAAGCATCTCGCTATTGGTTTCACACTGTCTCCAGCCGATAACCTCTCGTCCAAGGGAAAACAGGCCTCCACTCTGACACCATGTGGTATGATGGAGAATATGTCTAGTGCCACATTGGAGAGATCAGCGAACTTTGAGTGAGTTTCCACTTGTTAATGCCACCAGTCAGTGATATCCAGTAACCAAAATGTACTGCTAATCTCCATGTGGTCAGAGTGGTAATCATTAAGATTTGAATTAACTTGCCCCCAGTTCTGTGGTACTGCAGGCGGTGAATTCGGATAGACCTATGTGGCTGGTATTTAGCGCACTGCGTGATTGCTTCATCTGGGTGTCGTTTCAGCCACATTTTCAGGTGTTAGGTATTCTGCATCATTGCTGGACAAATCATATGGATCAAATAACCACTGACCAAATCCAGAAGCCTTTGCAGAGGGGAAGGGTTTGCTGCCAGGCAAATGTTCGGGTTAATTGACCGACATTCGTCGTTGTTTGCCACTGTATTCATTCTCCACATACTTCAGAAACACCTCCAGGTATTGGGTAGTGAAAGAAGTCTCGTCCTGAGGATTACAATCCATTGCCATGTCCCACTTCCTGATTGATCGCAACTTCCGGAAAGGATCAAAGATATGTGCTGGAATGAGACGCATACCAGACGTTGGAGTAACTTCAGCGTGATATTTGGACGGCTTCCGTTGCACAAAGTTCACAGCAAAGTATATGTCTTCCTTCCTTTGAGACTTCTTCCTAGCTGAAGCTTGCATAACGCCGTCCATATCAATGAACATGTCATTGAAGATAGTGATGATGTGATGCAGAGTAACTGTATGCCTTTTTGACATCCACAGGGTCCTGTATCGGAATGGCCTCAGGACTTCCATGACGTACTTACCATGGTCCATTCATCTTGTGTTGTGAAGTGGGGCCAGTAATCACTGTATTTTCGATTCTGGACCCACTTGCGGGTGACATCTCATCATCTGTGGGCTTGCTCAAGCAATTCCAGTGTCAAATTCCACCATGTTTGCACTTCCACAATAGGTAGTACTGGATTCCGTACTTTGGCATTGTGACAGTCAATGAACTCGTTTCAATGACGCGGTTTCAGCATAATCAATACAGTAAGCATTCTCGGCTATATGAACGTTAGTTTCTGTGAAGGGGGTGATTCGACCAAAGTCACTACATCTTTAAGTATCTATAGAGACCTAAGTAAGTACTTGGTACACGGCCGTAGTTCCTATCGTAATTCCTCTGTGTATGTCCAGATACCATGTATGGGTAATCTGAAGCGATCGTAAATGCACGAGTGACAGATATGTAATGTTGTATCCGACCCTATTCACTGAATAGTAACTCAATAGTATTGTGGCAGGATAAAATGTTGACTGTACATATCGCTTTGTATGATTAAATCTGATGTTGAGTATTCGTACAATGAATCTTGGAGAGTGATGAATATTGTAAGTATGTTCGTATAATTAACCCCAGTGATTAATTAAGATAGTAAACTATATTCGTATAATTAATGTCGGTGATTAATCAATATCGCAAGTATATTCCTAAAATCAAACTCGGTGATTAAATAATATCGTAAATGAGATTCTATAATTAATCTCAGTGATCAATTTATATCGTGGCTGTAATATTTTGCCTGTTCATAGTGCAATGTAAATTGACACATATCTTCACAAAATCCATCTTATCTTTCCTTGATGAATCAGGCATTCTGATACTATCAGCAATATTCCGTCTAGGTGTACTCTCCCAAAATGCTCAGCTTTCCCTTCCTGAAGAATTCTCGCGTCTGTCATTTCTGTTGTTTAGTTAGACTCCCAAATCGAAGAAATTGTTGATGATTGGTAGGGTCTCGATAATTCTTAAACACTTTTCGACAGCGAGTGGTATTGTGATTAGCGCTTTTAACAATCTGATGCATGGGAAGTAATAGCGATTGTGATGAATCAAGCTCGATATCTGAACCAATCTTGAGATATGTCTCACAGTGTTCAGAATTGTTATGAAGATCCAACATGGGATTATCCGATTCCGGAACTGAGGATCCTTCAGATTCTTGATTTGGTTGTGTCATTACCATACAGGTATTGATATATTCTGAAGGGAATATCTTATAAAACTGATAATAAGATAATTGCTAGGCATACTGGATTATACTCTCCAGTCACCAGATGCACTGTGCAGAGAATAAAAGATCTTCTTTTTGGAACCGATCAAGTAATACCAAAAATGCACACAATATGATGTCATTCTCGCCATTGAATGTGTTCTCTGTCATGGAGTGGGGGAACCCTTCACAATTGTAATGGATAATACTACTATACTTCGTAATCATAATAATAATAATAGGAACTGGAAATAACAATGATATCTCAGCTGTGTCTTCGGAGGTAGAAATCGTTCGTGCTTGTGGGGCTACAGTTCCAAAGCCTGTGCTTTGTCGTTCTTTCATAGCCATTCCTGGACTACCGAAGTATATGTCCGAACCTTTGCTATGATTTCATCTGTCACACCTCAGAGTACTCATTTATTACGAACGAGGCTCTTAAACAGAGGACCACACATCCCAGAGGTTATCCTGTAATTGCATGATTGGTTTTAAACTGTTACGTCCCCATATGGGCCATCATCCGCAATAAGATTTAATCAAACAGTAACATCAACTTAGATATCTCGCAAATGGTTTGTTTCGGATAGTCAAAACCGCTCAGTCACCTAATGTGGTAATGTGGAGGGCTATAAACAGATTGCTTGATAAATTAAGATACAACCTTCACCAGATGAGGCAACTTGGCTTATCTGCTTCAGAGAATTACGTGGCAGCCCTCAATTGCTCTGTCGACATTTGACTTGATGTACCGCACCAGTATCATTGATCTGATAGTAATTAACCAGAATATGTTGTTCCCAGCCAGGGTTCGGAGGTTTATCAGGTCTTATCGACTTAGCCCAACCTCTTCATCAATCAGGCACACCATGCTTAGGCCATTACCATTCCCTTTGACCTGAGAGTACCCGAGTTGTTCCGCTCCACAAGGGACTGGCTCGGAGTCCCATTTGATTGCATTTTGGCTATTGTCTGCCGGACATGTCAGTCGCTTTCCTGCAATTGATGTGTCTAGTCCCACTTAGCATAGTTTAATGAATGAAGTTGGAAATAACTGGCACCTTATATCCCTGAAGGATAATAGGCAAGGCCAAGATTATTGCATCATCAAATCAGATCTACAGTGGTATGTGACTGTTCAATCAATCCGCTAGTGGTGCTGCTCACTATCCAATCAACATGAGGCGTGCAATCAACCGCTAAGTATCATACACATGGCTACTAACTACTCCATTGTGAGATCAGGAATATGTACTATACGGTATTATTCAACCCGTTATGTAGATCTCGAAGTAGACCAGTACCAACACCTCTGTTAAAGGAGAACCCCTAACAGTTTCAGGTCTTTCAAAATGTCTTGAAATACGTACTTTCTCAATAATATTTGCCAAACCTGGTCTCATAGCCGACCCCTTGTTGATTCTAGCGTTGCCCTCTTTTCACTGTCCTTGACTCTTTCCAATGTCTGTGCTTTCATTCCCTCCAAATTGCTGATCACGCTCATGGGCTTCTCAAGACTTGGTGGGGCCTTTTACACCATGACTGTTCATGAGGGCACCCAAAGCAAGCTGAATGACGTGCACCATGCATGGCATGGTGTTCTCTTTGCAGGCCAGTCGATTCCGGAGGCATCGATGGTTGATTGTACTTCCCAAGTAATCAAGTAATTTGAAGAGGCATTAACAGTCATAATTCCAAGGAAACAGCCGTCGGTAAGCTCAAGACGATCAACAACTTCTTTCAAATGTATGGCTAGCCCTGCTCCAGTATGTTGACCCTTCACCTATTTTGCTTAATTAGTTTTCAAATGGGAGGAGAAGTGGCTATCAACCTCATCAACAGCGAGTTGTACTTCTCGCAACACCCAATGTTGATTCACATAGTAAGCTACGACTGATGTTTAGGCTAATTTGTTCATTGATTCCCACCCATCCAAAGCTAAGCTTACCTTATTTCTCAATGGCAATTGCTTCTTAATTGCATCCACAGTCAGTGAGTATTCCCTCAGGCAAATGTTGCTAAGGGCGCTGGCGGATGGAAGCACCAGCTCGCCGCATAACACATTACATGACTGTTGTAGCTCTAGGTTTGAATTTGCATGGCATGGCAAATGAGCCGAAACCAAATCTTACATGAGGTAGTGTTTCCAGGTGTCTTGGTGAAATTCTGTAGTTAGGAAGTCTTTTGCTGCTAGTTTGGAATGTTTTGCCAGTCAATTGTATTAATATAGATAAGATCTAACTGTCGAATATGAATTTCTGTTGCAATCTTACATTTGAAATTACTCGACTGCCTTGTCTTGTCAGTTCGGAAAAAGCCGCGTGATCAACGCTTGTTCTTGTCAATTTCAAACCTTCCGACTCTGTGAATTCATTTAACCTTGCAATGTGCACTTTTGCCAGCAAGTGTTTCCCTATTGAGCTGGTCCCCTGATCTGATGGATGGTGAAGAACTTGATGACAAACAATACATATGATGCCAGTGGAGCCAGTCTCCATAATTCCGCAGTGCAAATAGAAACGCCATGAAGGTTTATGTCTAGAAATATTGCATGCGATAGGATGCTTCGAGCCCACAGTCATAGAAGCCCACAAAGTATCCAATATGATTTGTAAAGTAAGGTCACTCAAAACACGAATGAAGACATGGTCATCTTTGGAAGATAGCATAACCTCTACCAACCAGATATTCAAACATTGCAAATCTGACATGGTGGTAGGAATTTGAACGCTGAATAATTCCAGTGGAGAGACTGTCAACAGTCACATTGTTGTTAAGTAGAATGCTGGTTTGTAAATTGTGACTCTGGAGCTACTCGCAAGACAAACGTAAGACCTGTGAGACATTGGAAGCATAATTTTGAAGGTGTATAGAAGGACATATTGAAATGACTGACCATTGAAAACTCAATTTAGGAATGAAGCAAGGCATTTCATTGCTGTGAAGCTTACTGAGCCCCAGAAAAACTGTTGCTGATCCACTGATGCTTATTTTTGAGAGGCTGTAGCAGAATTGTTACTAGCATCGTGCCCATGAAGGCGGCCAATACATTGATTATGGGTTGATGTCAATGCACAGCCCTTGGATTATGCAAGTTGCAAGCCTCAAAATCGTCAATGCTCCATTGACGTTCTGTTGACGCTCATTTTCACAATATAGTAGACAGGTTGTCGCAAGCATGTTTGCATAGAAACACGGCCGATAGTTCTAATATGAGTTTATGGCCTCGCTCAGCCCGTGGATAGTTCAATATGCAAGGTCGAAAATGATTGACATTCGGTTGACACTCATTTCTAGGCTGGGGTAATGAGCCAGTCGCTGCCGTGTTTGGCTATATACCTGACCAATACATTTGCTTCGCAAGGATGTGACAATTCAGCCCTTTGATCACAGAATGTGTATGACTGATCATCTTTGATGCTTCATTGACACTCACACTAAAAATATCAATACCATCATCATACTCTCAATAATTGTATGCAATGAATTGTTGAGTCATTATTGACAACTAACATAGCATCTCTATGTACAATCATTTGCATCCAGAAACTTCGTAGCCTCTCAATTTCTAATAAACTGCTATCCAAGTTATCTGACTGATGGATAATGTGGCCCCATACCATTGCCGCGCAATCGGCCGGCGACTTACTGCATATAGACGTTTTCACTAGGTTTTGAATAATATGGCCCGACTTCCTATCCTTTCCTCATCCAGCTCCTTCTCCTGTATTTGCATGACTTATCATAAGCAATTTGAACTATCTCAACTATGTGCACCAGGTCTGTATGGAGAGTTATGCAGTTGGATGCATGGATGAATGGAGCAAGATGGTCGTCATTCAGACAGATTTGTAATGTGCACTGACCACTCCTTCTCTAACTTGTATGACATCACTCACTTAAATCATGTTAGTAAATTTTGTCACTAATTTAGCTGTTGCTTTCTCACTCAAAAGTAATTGTCAAACAGATAATGAGTTTATTCGTTGTCTTACAGCCTGATTTGGATTCTAGAACTGTCACACGGTGTGTATGACCCTTGCACATGCACTGACGAATTATTATGTGTCACAATTTGGTCACTAAAATCAAGAAAAAGCTGACACATAGCAAAATTGGTACATGAATTGCATTTCACTGAGATATGTCGTCAATATTACCCATTGCCAATCCATTCCTCCAGCAATGCGGGAGCCATAACGATTTCTTCTTCTTCTTCTGATTTCGATATAGAGATTATCTAGGGATGCAAAATGCAGCAATAAAAGAATACGGAATCAACAGGGTTGGCCCTCTGAATACGTAATGAATCTGGCTTCCCATGAGGCAGAAGTCACGCTGTGCCTTTGGTCAAATATATCTTTGCGGAATCTAGCCTGATATGATTTCTTTCTGGTTGAGATGTTGATTGCAGAATTTGCAGTATTCCAGGGACAATATCAAGACATGCCATAAGCTCTCTAAATGTTGTGGGTGCAGGTGCGGTTTCACCAGCATCTGTTTGCAGTTAAACAACTGCTGGAACCATCAATTGCGTTGTGCAGTACTTATTATCTCTTTCACAGAAGTAATCGGCTGCATCCCACCATCCCAGTTGTGTCAATTGGTCAAGCTTCATCTGCATCTACTGAAACCTCTCCACACGCTGCGGTACAATGTTGGTGATTGTGCGCATCCCCCAGCTGGGTTCGTCATCTTCGCTGAGCTTGCCCGGCTGTGTTCCTTCATCATCCTCATCATCTCCCGCCTCCTCATCATCGGAACTTGCAGGATCGCTCAGACTGTCCATGATAGTAACTGCCATCTCCTGTAATCCTTATATGGGCTCTCTGGTCATCAATCCCACATTTTCACTTGTCCTCATATCATCCTACTCATGCTCAATCGCTGTCTCTTCATCTTCAACTGGCTCTTTTGCCGCAGTGGTTTCTCTGTCAGCACAAGTCTCGATCCATTTCTCTTTCTCTCCAAGGCTTCCGAAGTGTGTTTCTCGTCATTTCTCCCCTGCCAGCTGCTTGTTGGATCGCAATCCGTACAATGCACCAAAGGCTCGGAATGTTTCTGCTTGCAAGCCGCTCTTGCCTTCATTCGGTTGATGACGTCGTGGTGTCGAACGCTTTGTCGGTCTGACTTATTCACTGAACGCAAGCAGCGAAACGTTCTTGTTCGCAGCATTGACCATTGCAGTTTGTGTTGACTTTGTTGTTGGGCGAGATGTTGGATGTAACAAGAAATGGACAATATAGAACCATGGTGCGTCTTCTATGTCAAGGTTGGTACGTTTCATCGACTGGAATATAGCACAATCTGTGTTTTGACTGTGACTAAAATGGGAATAGTTAGGCGTACTGTACAACATGACTTGATTGATTTTGTCAGTTTCATGAAATATCCCAGGGATTTTTTGAGACAAACATCAGCAGACATCGTTTCCCTCAAAGATTTTCCGGTTTATATCTGACAATCAGGAGATTTCGGCTGTGGTACACTGTTATTTATCCCTGTACAGAAACACAAAACCTCAGACTGACTTACTACAAATAGAGGGACGGTGGGAAACCCCTGCAACATCCAGACATATGCGCCAGGATTTTTGTTGAGCAGAACGTGCGTTTTGGCTGTTGGTTGATCTATTCTGACTTCGAGCAAACAATATATTCCTCAGAACTACCCACTTCTATTTGTTATCATCTTCCTCTCCTATTGCACACCAGCAAATCATGGCTACACAAAAACATCAGCCAGGTGACAGCGGATCCAAATTGAGCAGATCGACAGGCGCTTCATCCAATGTGTCACTTGCTGGCACCCAGCAACAACGCAGACACCGGTTAGTCCACTGCAATGCTCCCAATCCCCCCCCCAACACCTGACCTAGGATGCCATTTACACATTGCCCATAAGACTAGTACATCAGCAAAATGTAAGTATATCACTGGGAGCCTCTGGGAGTGTCTGAGAGTTGTCGGACCAAAATCCCATGGTGGTCAAATCCCAGAGATGACTGGACCAAAGCAGTGGGCTTCAGGTGCATCTGGGAGCACCTGGGAGTGCTAGCAACAAGCCTGGGAGCACCCCGAATCACTTTATAGTAGTCTGGGAGAAACACCACCTCGTTTGGGAACACTGCTGGTTCCCCTGGAAATCATAGCTATTACTTATCATTCAACGATTTTTAAAACTCATGTATTCTGTTTGTGTTCTCATCTATGTATCTCTGTATCTATATAGCTACCAATCTACACACGGTATATCTAGACTGGCTGCAGGCGTAGCTTGAGAACAATTCGAGGTGTGCCTGAAGATGACAATCGAGTGAACTCAGAGATACACTTGGAGGCGGTGATTGTGCAAACTTGATGATGCACATGGAGGGGGTGATGGAGTGAGTTTCAAGATGCACTTGGAGGCCGAGATCAAGTTGGACACAGAGATACACTTGGAGGCAGTGATCGAGCAAGTTTGGAGATGCACTTGCAGGTCACGTTCAGGTTAGACTGTGAGATGCACTTGGAGGCGGTGATTAAGCCAGTGTGGAGATCCATTTGGAGGCCGTGATCGAGTCACCCAGAGATGCACTTGGAGGCCGAGAGTATGTTGAACACAGCGATGCACAAGGAGGCCGTGATCAAGCGAGTTTGGAGATGCATTGTGAGGCTGAGATTGTGTGACTAAGAGATGCACTCGGAGGCCGTGATCGAGCTAGTCTGGACATGCACTTGCATGCCAAGATCTAGTTAAACTGACAGATGCACTTAGAGTGTGTGACCGAGCGAGTCTGGAGATGCATTCGGAGGCCGAGATCATGTATGTCAGATATATACTGGGACGCGAAGACCACGTTGAACTGAGACATGCACTCGGCAGTCACGATTGAGCGAGTTTGGAGATGCATCTGGTGGTCAATATTCAGTCACTCTATGAAGCACTTGCAGGCCGAGATCATGATGAACTCAGACATGCACATTGACGCCAAGATCGTGTAACTCACCTGATACAAATGGAGGCCATTATCGAGTGAGTTTGGTGACGCACTCGATGTCCATGATCGAGCAAGATCGGTGGAGTACCTGGATGCGGTCGATAGGTTGTGCACTGGGTGCTGAGACCGTATCCATCAGTTAGTTAACTCGCAACTGTGGGAATGTGATGAAGTGACTCTACCTGTAAGCTCACATGGAGAGCTGGCTGGTGGTCGTCAATCATGTAGGTATGCACGCCAGAAGTTAAAGTTACATTCAGGGGTCAACTTGTTATTTTGAGAATAAAGGGAAGACAGACAATCTTGGGTGGATGCTGTACTCGGCATATGCTTGTACGCATTGTGTGATGGTACTCGGGGTATGCAGTACTCGCTGTATGCGGCACTCGGGGTGAACTCATGATCATTGCATGGATAAATTGATAAGGATGACTTGACATTGTGTTCTGCGATAATGGTGTTGAAAGAGAGATGGGGGATGAAGATGGGAATAATATGGAGGATACGAGCAGATACGAGATGCCAGGGGTATGACTTGCCCGAATGGGTTTAGAAGACCTCATATAAGGGTTTTTACCCGCTGGATCAGTAGCAGTGCCTGCCGTTCCAGAAATAGTAAATTGAGTTCCGTACAGAATTCTCTTAAGTCCCATTTTCTCATGACAATTTCCCCCATCTCCTCTCATCTCTCTCTTTCTCTACCATCACCTAAGAACACGAAGTTAAGTCATCCCCATCTATCTCTCCATGCAATGATCACAAGTTACCACTGGATACAGCATACACTGAGTACTGCATTCGCCGAGTGCTGCATACACCAAGTAGTTCAAAGACCTAGTACTGCACCCACCAAGTACTTCATCATTCAAAGATCAACGGTCTCTCTCTGCCAGCCAGTTCCTCCTCTCTCGGCAGACATTGTTGTACTCAACTCTCTACATTCCCATGATTAGAAGTTGACAAATGAATAGAGTCTCAGCTGCCATTGCACCTCCATCTCGATTTACGGCCTCAAGAATGAACAACTGGCATTTTTCCTCCAAACTCGATTGATCGTGGCCTCCAAGTGCGCCTCAGAAGTCGCTCAATGACAGCCTCCAGGTGCATAATTCGAGTTACACGATCTCGGCCTCCAAGTGAACCTCTGAGTTCAACTTGATCTTGGCCTCCAAGTGCATCTCTGAGTTACGCGATCTCAGGCTCCAAATGCATCTACAAATTTGCTCAATCATGGCCTCCAACTGCATCTGTTAGTTCAACTTGATCATTGGCCTTCAAATGCATCTCCAAACTCAGTCAATTACGGCCTCCAAATGCATCTCAAAGCTCGCTCGATCTCGGCCCCAGAGTGCATCTCTGAGTTCATCCTGATCTCTGCGTCCAGATGCATCTCCAATCAGGTTTGATCACGGCCTCCAAGTGTATCTCTGAGTGGCACGATCTTGGCCTCCAAATGCATCCCCACAACCGCTCGAGCACGGCCTCCAAGTGCATCTCCGAGCTCAACTTGATCTTGGCCTCCGTGTGCAACTCTGAGCTACTCGATCACGGCCTCCAACTGCATCTGTAGAATCGCTCGATCACTGCCTCCAAGTGCTTCGCTTAATTCACCTTGATTTTCTGCCTCCAAATGAATCTCCAAACTCACTCAACACGGCCTCCAAGTGCATCTCTCAGTTCAACTTGATATCATTCGGTAATCGTATATCCCGACTCACTCGATTGCTCCTTCGAAGAACATCTCCCAGTGCACATGATCACGGCCTCGAAGTGCATCTCGAAGTTCTCTCAATCTGCGTCTCCTGGTGCTGCTGCGGTTACGCTCTAGTACAGTCTGCAGCGAGATTGGCCATATGTATATATAGCGGGAGACTTAGATATATAATACATGCCATATTAGGATGTAGCGAATCTTGTGACTGTAACAAAGACGAATCTGATAAACCAAATGCCTTGTGGTTATGGAACCCAAAGAACCAGTGCTGCAAAAATTCGGCATTAAGTCTCCCGGAGAGCTGTGCAGAGGCCCCAATCACTCCAAAATTTGAATATCCTATAAGTCAAATCTCGTAGCATCCAGTAGCGCCGGAGAATGCTCTTGCAGAGTCTGAGATCACTTTACATAGCTCCAGGGGGGCGTCGGAGCATCTGGAATTAATTGAGAGCACTGGTGGGGTCAACCGGAGTGTCTGGGTGGTTTGGGTGTGGCATCTGGACCGATTTACATTTTGCTGATTAAGCAGCAGGATTAAGAAGCAGCATGCAATTGGATGTGAGTATAACAATGTCGGCATAAACGGCTGTCAACTAACCATATAACATAAAGAGTGGATATATTGAGAGCGTGGTGACCAATTTGAAGCTCCCTGTAAGAAGAAAACTTCAAGGTCAATGAAGGCATTTGTCCCCATGGTCACTGAAATTGAACATCATCATCGTGGTAGCTCTGGCACTTGGCGAACAAATTTCTTGATTACCATCCCTGAGAGTGTACGAAACCGTCCTTAATCACTCTAGAGGAGGCTAGGGAGGTGTGTATGGGTGAGGTAATAGCCAAATCTCATTGTTTCAAGCAGGAACTAAAATCTTGTTGGCTTTCAACATGCCTGCTACTACGGCAAGGCAGGGTGGTAAGGTACAGCTGGGACAGTCCGACATGCGCCTGGCCTGGAATATGGCCAACATGGCCAAAGGAGGTTTTTGGCACACCACAATAGAGGAAACGTGATATCTAATCAAGAAACCATGCGCTGAAGTCTGAGAATAGAAGAAGCAGGGAGTTGAGTTCCTTTGGCATAGAAAGGTGAAGGCTGAGATGGAAAGACACCCGGCTATGCTTCGTCAAAACATCACTGACCGATGTCTTCCTTGGTAACGCCGCACCACAAAGTATCAGGAGACATCCCACGGGTGCCAAGAAATGGGTGCACATTCACCTGACCGACACAGACAGCCGACACCAGAACTGACGCCACCTCCACCGGGAATGCCACCGGTATCACCTGGTGATAATGAGGGATTTCAATGTTCCGAAATCGTCAATTTGCCACCCAGTAATGTGTATTCACATGCAGCCGTTCCCAGCGCCCAATTTTTCAATCTTGATGCATATGCCCAGGGTAGCCAGCATGATCAAGATTTCAATCCAGATATGCTGCCTGATGAAGAAACATCCACTGGTTAGTACCCTATCTGCTGGGTGTAAATGCAGCTAACATCCATTGTGTAGATGAGAGCAGCCTATTGAGCGAACCCGCAAGTGAGGACGAGCATTGATGGAACAGAAGGTGATTCTGGAATGTAGTATTATCTACATTTAGCGGACACTGCAAAGTATATTTTCAATGGTATATTTATATGTATCATTAAAGAACGATGTGGTGATCAAGGAGAACGTAAATGAAAGCACTAGACAGGCTGCCAAAACAATGTGAATGATATACTATGCCAAATCAAATGATTGCATATTGCAGATACGCCTGTGGCAAGATGAGCATCAACGGAGCTTGAAACATTTCAGGTTATGTAAGTCAGGTAATTACAAATTGATTTGGTCATGGTTATACAAAATCAAAGTATTGGCCGCCAATATATGCAAAAATCATAGAGACTCTCTCCAAACCCCATCCTGAAAATGAGCATCAGCGGAGCTTCAACAATGTTTGGTCTTGCATTCTGTGTAATCTGATTGGCGATATGTTGCAGACAGTCATATAGAAATTATTGGCCGCCTTTATGGGAAAAACCGCCATTGACAACTTCCCTGGCCCATTGTGTAAATGAGCGTCAATGATTGTTGGTCTTGCATCTTCGGTAATATGAGTGGCGCTTGATCGCAAACATTGATAAACAAGGACATGGCAACATTCAGAGGCAGAGAATCATGAGATATTCCCACGACAGCCTCCAGGACAGTAACAACTTATTTCTTTTACAGAGCTACCACTAAGCGTTCTTGAGCCATTTAGCATACAAAAACAGTAAAAACGATGTATATAAACTTTAACGACCACCTTGTGCCATGATTAACCATGATGCAAGGCCAACAATCGTTGACGCTCCATTGACGCTCATTCTCAAGATGGGGCAGGGGATGTTAGGCCTGCTCTAATTCCTATAAACGCGGCCAATACTTCGTTTATGACTGACTGCAACCTATTGCCCCCCAGTTTACCCAAGATACACGACCAACAATCCTTGACGCTCCATTGATGCTCATTTTCAGGAGGGGGCTGTGCGCATGTCACTGTGTGTTTTAATCATTAAGGCGGCCAATACATTGGAAATAGACAGTGATGTACTATTGTCAATATTCTGAGATTAACAGTAGCATATCTGAATGTGACGATAAATAGTAAAACCCGAAACGCAGAACCGGCGTTTGGAATCAACAATTTTAGGCAAACCTGGCAAAACCTGCTGGTTGTTGGTTACTGGTCCGGGTTTCACACACCAGCGGGCAGCAGATCGAGTTCATGGTTGGGTCCGGAACCAAACAGTCCCATTTATGTTGTCCAAACCCGGACTGCTGGCAGGTTGTCCGGACCTGTTGCTAACACTATGCATCGTACCCTACTAGGCTGGCCTCATATAGTAATTGTACGTTTTTGTATTGGCGAAGATTAGTTTGCTGACAAGAAGTACATGGGCACATAATGACTGCCTATGGTGAGCTCCTGATGACCTCCCGAAAAACTGGCACCCTTGTTGCAGAACTGGAAACACATACCCTTGGGTGGAAGACTCCAGCCGATTGGCACCAGGACCTTCCTCGAATTGAGAAGCTACTAACATCTTGAGCTGTCTATGACATTACAGATGTGAAGGAAGTGTTCGAAGATGGTTCCTTGCAACTCATTTCCGGATCTCAGGTTGAACTATTAGGGAAATATATTGTATTATGATTTTGTAAGTGGATTTGATTATATACGCATGAATTTATACACTGTTTTGCCAACTTGTATGAGCTGTCATTGCATTGGTTTCTTGTATCAGCTCATACAATCATTCTAATACTAGTTCATACAAGCTCATAACAGTTCATACAAGCTCATACCAGTCTATATGGGCTCATATGAGCTTGTATCATCCTATACAACCTTTTATTTGCTCGTACAATTTTTAAGCCCCCCCTGCTTGTACATGTTCATACAAGTTCATACAAGTTCATACAAGTTCATACAAGTTCATACATGTTCATACAAGTTCATACAAGTTCATACCAGTTCATACAAGTTCATACAAGTTCATACAAGTTCATACAAGTTCATACCAGTTCATTCAAGTTCATACAAGTTCATACTAGCTCATACCAGCTCATACAAGTTTTTACAAGTTCATACTAGTGCATATAAGTTGTATTAGCTCATGTTTAGTTTCCTACCAGTTGGTTCCAGTTCATACAAGCTTGTATTAGCTCATACCATTTTGTACAAGCCCATACCAGTTTCTACTCTAGGAGTAGGTCTCTGAAGCTATACAAGCTCAAATATGTCAGTTTAGCAAGCTATACTGAAATCACAAATCTTACATTATGTACCTCATATTACAAGACTTGATAATGGTAGCTACTTGATGATATCCCCATTGTTCTATCGATTCTGATATGGCTACTATCGTTTGCCCGCCTCCGCATAGCATGATATGTCAGCGGCTGATATTTGAGAATCCTTATTCTGATGTGAGATATAGCTTCCTGACTACCATCCTTGCAGGCCTCTACACACTTGAGATAACCCTGTATTCTGCTGGCAACATCATTGGGATCATTGCTGACAACCATCATCTTGAAGTCTTGTGGAACAGCAGCCTGGTTGCTAATGTTCTGATCAAGCATTGAAATTTAACCATATCCAACCAGAAAATCAATCAAACATGACTTGCTCCCTGTTAACATTTATTCGGAGGAGATCTCATCCTACGCCCGTAGAATGACATTCTCACCAACCTAGAGCTACTTGACTCCAAGCTGCTCTCCTATATTGCGATGCTGTGCAGCCATTTCACAATAATTGAAAAGTTTCCCAGAGTTGATGTGGCATTCCTATGTAAGTTAACTCTTGATAGCCTCGAACCCATAACCAGGTACTATGACTGTAATGCTGAACTTCTAATTGAAGGTACAAATTACTTGAGACATATTTCATTGTGACTGGAAATCCTCTGATTCCAGAATATATTCAAAGCAATTCTCATTGGCAGTCAAATACAGATGAACTGATAGATCACATATTACTATAGCACAGGCTTGTAATAGCTCCTAGAATCTCAGAAATCTTGTATAAACTACTTGGATGGATACATTCACGACAAGCTACTCAGAGTGTAATGTTGATGTGGGCGGTGCAGGCTCATATGGGCCCGTATAAGCACATACAGGCCCATATATGCTCGTACAAGCCGGATAGCTAAGGTCGATACCAAACGTTTCGGTACAGTTTAATTATCCAGAACAAATGTAACCAAATCCAACATTGTAACTTTATTCGATATCGATCATATTTTGTCTGCCTAAATGTTTTGAGGTGGTAGGTAGACATACTTCGTTGTCATTTCCTTCATATTCAATTGCTTCTGGCACCGCCTAAAGCAAAATAGCATGGGCAATTGCTTCTGATATATGGTCAGTGTTACCTCCCTCATCTTCGGACCCATGAGAGTCTCACTATTCTCATTAGAATCTGGGTTTATGAGTGTTGCATTTTGGCTTCCAACATCTGGCATACTTGAGATGTTTGATCCATGGACTGCTATAACCTGCAAACGCAGCCGCTGCAGCACTGCACTACTCTGTGCAGACAGTATATAACCGCCCTTGATGTGAAGCGTGGTGTCCACTGTCTTCTTGTGAGAATGTAACAATATTTTTAATTGATTTTTCAGTATGGTTCCAGGATCATGTATACAGTTGATCTGTGCCTCTATCTGATACATCTACCATCCTGTTACTCGCTCACCATGAATACACAACCTCTCCTCCTCTTCTTCAACCCTGCATAAAACGAATATAGCTTCAATACCTTGAAGGACGATATTAAAGATGGCCCAGTATGAGTTTCTGAGCATTATATCCACATCCCATATCTCGGAATTGTCCAGTCGTTCATTCTTTGGAGCCATTGGGTTCAATTTCTGTAGCCCAAGCTCATCTGGACATCAGTCATTGTCATTGCTCATTTTGCTTTTCAAACTCTGAGTTGTAAGATTCAACAAGCCAAAGTCATGGTAGTGGTGTTATAGATTTCATAGAGAGAAGATGGAGTTCAGAAGCGGAAGGGTGAACTGGACGGTTGAATGGAGCTTCTATGTGCTTCTCACTTCCAATTCTCGAGTGATGTTCTGGCTGGGTATGTTACCTTTTGGTGTACCCTCCTGCGTGATGATATTACCAATGTTGTGGGTTTGTGTAATTCCCTCGGTATTATAGAATGATAGATTGGGTAGCCATAGGTGGGTGAGGGGATCGAACTAGCTTATAATTGATGAACCATAGTTGATTGCCAAACGACAGCATCATTGAGTGATTGTTCATTTCCCCGGAACTGTAACCAGTCCGGAAGGTGTAACACTACCTCAGTCTCCTACTAGTTGTTGTTGATCCTATCTTCCTTCTTCTAATGCTGGTAAACTTGCAGCTCCCATCCAAAATCATATCCTAATCCATCTGTCTATTGCTTGCCATTAAAACCTCCTGATACAACTATATGTCCCAGGACGAAAGGTACAAGCTGAACAGATAACCTCTTTTTCTGAGTAGCCTGGAGGTTCCGTTAATGGAATTTCTTCAGTAGCCCTTTATCGTAAAATTTTTCATATGGCTCCTCTGTCAAATCTGTCTCTTCTGGATACTCTTTCCATTTGACCAGATATAAGACTTTCTTCCGTTCCTTCTTGGATTGACTAACAATGATTTCCCCTACCTCATATCCTGTCTGGTATTCACATCCTTCGACATCATATCCCGGATAATGTTCATCTGTAAGCAGGGCATCCAGATCCGGTGGATCTCGAATCGGATTGCTAGCGATGCAGAACTGCTCAATTCCAGATACCCGAGAGGCAATCCGTATTTGCCATCATCAGGGTAATTTGAGCCGAAGTGCTGTGGGTGACATAACCTTCATGACATTAAATGGACCATGGAGTTTGGCATCCAACCTTCATGCTGGTGTCCTGGTTTTCATGTTTTTCCCATATAGCATAACCAAATCGCCTTGCTGGTATACTGGAGCAGGTTTGGCTTTCTTATCATGGTACTTTCTCATTGTTTCACTGGATGTTTTCAGTCCTTGACAATAGAGCTGATGAACACTTGTCATCCATTGAATGTTGGTCAGAGGAGTAGGACTCCGCAAGGGCTCGGCAGTTGGCCAATTAGTTCGCGGGTGATCACCATCGTGGGCAAAGAATAGTGTCATCTTGTCCGTGCAATAGATCGAGTTGTTCTAGGCATACACTGCCATTGGCAACGTCTCTTCCCAATTATCCTGTTCATAATTGTAGTAATTTTGGAGCTAACACTCCAATGATTGGTTTATTGTTTCCATTTGTCCATTGGTTTGTGGATGAAAGGGTGATGACATTTTGGATTTGATTCCTAGTATGTCTACAATGCCCTTCCAAATTGTGGAAGTAAACCTTGTGTCTCTATCTCAGGTAATTGTGGATGTTATAGAATGGTGTCTCCATATCTCCGTTAGCACTATGCAAACCGAGTCTTGTGCCTTCTTTTCTCCATCTTTGACGGGAATCCAGTGTGACATCTTTGTGACGTGGTCAACTACTACCCATCTGGATGATCACCCATTTGATACTGGTAGATCCACAATGGAGTCCGTGAATATTTCATCTCATGGTCTGTATGCTCGCTCCAGTTGCTGCTGCAGTCCATAATGTGCATGACGTGCTGCTTTGTTCTTTTGGCTATTAGGACCTGAGCGGACATTGTCTTCAATCCATTGATCCATCTGCGGCCGGAAGAAGTTTCTTCATACAAGTTCACTCGTCGTTTCCTGGCCCATGTGGCCAGCTACTTTAGATTCATGTTCTTCATGTAGAATCATCTTTCTATGATCTATGCTATTAGGAACCCATTGCCTTCCTTTGTACCAAAGGACTTCATCTTCAAGTGTGACATCTGTGTCAGCCTGGCCTTCCAAAGCCTTGTGATATCATTTAAGCCAATCTTTGTCATCTTGGCCAGATAAGATCACATCCTGGTACATGTGTTTATCAAATTTGACCACAGGTATGGCTTCAATGTTTGGGATGAAAAGATAATTGGTTCTGCTCATAACTGGAGAGAAGAAACCATTATTGGTGAGCCCCAAGCGCTAGCTGCTGATGTCCAAACATAATCTTCTATGATTGACATGAGTTGGTCAGGTCCAAGGGCTTGGTGGATAGGCTGATTTTCGTGTCCCTCAATGCTACCTCCCCCCCTTTTTGGGTGATACTCAGAATGCCCAGATAAAGCATCCGGTGTTCCATTTGCACTTCCTGGCCAGTAGAATCTTTTGAAGTCATAACCGGCCAGCTCATTTACTCATCTTGCTTGCCATCTGTTCAAGATCTTAGTAGTAGTAAAATATTCGAGATTTTGATGATCTGTATAGATCTGAATCTGATGGTGAGCTCCCTCGAGGTAACGTCTCCATTCCTTCAATGCAGCTACTATATGTAGCAGTTCCTCATCATGGATGTCATGATTGATGTTTGCTTTATCCATCTTTCTGGAATAGAATGCAATGGGGTGTAATCATCCATCAATAACTTCAGAAAGTACACCACCAATAGTGTAATCACTTGCATCGGTTTCCACAACAATTTGATGCATAGATCCGAAGTGCTTTAGGATTGGAGCCTTGGTAACTTGGTCCTTGAAGGCTTGGAATGCCTTCGCACATTCATGAGACCATTCATATAGAACACCGTTTCTCATGATATCTGTGATAGGCGTCATTACCCTTGCAGATCGTTTCAAGAATTGTGGATAAAAGTAGACGAATCCCAAGTACCTCTGTATGTATTGTTTGCATTTGGGTTTTGGCCATTCCAGAATAGTATTGATCTTATCCAGAGCCATTTCAATTCCCTCCCACGATATGATACATCCAAGACATTCAACCATTGAGCCATGCCATCCACATTTGTCTGGTGCGATTGCAACAATGATTTCTTTTAGTCATCGGAGTACCTCCAGAACTACCTGGGTATGTTCTTCTGTTTCTGTGTTGATCAAGAAGTCATGCATGTAGATGAGGAGTCCTCTATTGAGTATATCTGTAAAGAATGTTTTCATGGCTTCTTGGAGTGTAGCTAGAGCATTCACAAGACCCAAGGGCATGACAGTATGTTCCTATAGGCCAAATCTCATACGGAACGCTGTCTTCCACTCGTCTCCTTCTTTGACTCAGATGAAGTGGAATCCAGCCTTCAGGTGGATCTGGGTAAAGACCCTAGCACTGTGTGTTCTATTGCGGAGTTCATTCATCAAAGGCAGCAGTCTTTGATTTATATGAGTGACATTACTGAATCCTCGATAGTCTACACACAATCGTAGGCCTCTGCCATGAGGCTTTGGAATGAAGAAGATAGGTGCTCCTGCTACTGACTAGTTTGGGCGGATCTTGCCCTGGTCTGGCATTTCTTTGATGCATTCCTTGAGTACTGATGACTCTTGTTCCGAAAGAGCGTAGATTGGTCCCCAAGGCGGTTCCTTTCTTGCTTGCATCAGCAAAAACGAAATTTACTTCATTAAATTTGTGTAGTTTGTTGTACCCACAAACTCTAAAAAATGAAATTGAGGTTTCCCTGAAATATGGCATTGCTTTGAGATTGCAGAGTGTTCTGTGAGTTGTCGCGATGCTGTTTTCAAGCGTCACGACCAGTCTAGGCGCTGTTGCAAATGTAACAATGAGCACTTGATGAACGGTTCACACTGCGTTTGGCAATATCACAAAACATCTCTTGGCATTCTCCTACCTGGCCAAATTCAACTTGCGTTACCGATGATGATAGTATAAGCTCCATACATTCAATGACGCATGTAGTTCTTATTTTGAAGGACCCTGTTGGCGTATTTCGACGAATGATAGTTACCATTCTGCAGTGGGTACTGATATAGAATGTGTAGATACCGGATTGTTCGGTACCTTGCTGTTGTTCAACCATCACGGGAGGGTTAGGCATCATTGCAATTATGATTTCACCTGTTTGAGATCAGACTTCAGTTAACCATCAGTTCTATTACATTTGCTACTATTTTGATATATCGACGAAACCTAGAATGAAATAGCACACAAAGGATATCCTAAAGCTAGTCACCGACACTGTTGCAAACCTCTAAGCAACACCTCATCCTCTACCATGGTGCGTCCGTCGACAAATCTCATTTTCACGATTCTGGTGATGTTGGTGATTTTGTTGCTGTTGCTATTGCTATCACTGCAGGGGACGGGCTTGCCGCTGCTGGCAATGGCAGACTCACCCTTAGGCAGACCAGCTGAGAATTGCATGCTAGCCGCAGTGGCAGCAACAAAGCTGCACAGAGGATGAAAAGGATTCGCGGGCTGCTCAATCAACACCTCGGGGTTGTAATTGAGGAAGTACCAATCAAAGCTGCGCTGTTCATTGTGTGGTTTTGACATTCCTGGGTCCGTACCAGTTGAATGGATCCTTCTGCGAAACATGCGGTGGATAATGTCCATCTTTGTGGCTTGAACCTTTGGCGAGGAAGAATGGAAATCCATATCAAGAGGATCAATCACATCAGTGCATCCATTAATAGTGACGTGATTGATGGGTCTTGTATTGCGCTTAGCTTGTGCTCCACATCTTGGACCACACTCTGGCGGAACCCTCAAATAGGCTGATATCCCGGCCAATAGACAATGGTGGATGGTGGTCGAGGTGAGGGCAAAGAATGTCTGGTTCATTTCGTCATGCAATGATCTATCTTTCATTCCCAGTTGTGGTATGCTAGAGAGGTAGGTCTGGTCAATAAGATTCACAATGTCAGTCGCTGCAAATCAAAACTTGCAGTCCTAAATTGGTCATCAAGAGACTGATTGAACAAGATGCAAACTTTGAACTTACCTCAGGAACGTTCGTGTGGCATGTAAATCTGTCCTTGGCCAATAGCCAGCTTACCATTCACTGGATCTCTGTTGGCAACATTGTTTGCAATCCATAACCAGAGTCGATCCAGATGTCGCAGGTGTATAACATTGCATCACAGAAGCAAGTAATCTTTGCGAGAGCCAGATGCACAATGTCATCGATGACAACAATGATTGAGATATCGTACTTACCACTGAAATCTAGTCATGTGGAGGGACTGAGTTTCTCTGGGCTGGATCGATCATGGCAATTTCCTCAAACCACCAACTACGAATCTGGGCGGTCTTCTCCGCATTCTTGGCAAAGGAAAGCACAAACATCTCAAAATTGATTGCTACTGGCTTCACACATGCCATGACCATCCCCGGACCACCTAAAGGAGTTGCCTGGTTGTTGTAATCTGTGCCAACGATGTGGCCTCTCAGGTCATGAACAAGGGGCTCATATCGCCTCAGCTTTCCAGCATTCCATGCAACCAATTACTAACCGGCTTCGTTTGAATCCTTCCACTAGTAAATATGTACATTAGTGGGAGAATTCAGTCATTGGAACTTTCAATCGATTACCTTCTTGGATGCCTGTGGCGCAGGCTCTTGTTCATCCACCTCCTGCATGTCAATGTTGACCTCCCAACACCTAGGATATCGCAGTTGCGCCAAGATAGGAGTTAATTGAGTAACCACGACTTGCGTTCCAACTGTTGACATGAAGGGATCTTTTAATGGCAGCTTGTCCATTGCTTTCCTGAACAGTTGCCGAAGAGACTTGTCATCCAATTTTGAATTGTCATCTCAACAATCACAGTAATTGTTGGGCATCGTGCTGAGATCATCTACAAAATCCTCATTGTTGATAGATGGTTAGTCTTTCCTGGTGCTGAAAGGTAGAAGAGGAGGAGAAGTGTGGCGGCTTCATGTCATCATTTAAAAAGGGGTTGGGTGATATATACAAAAAAATAAAAGCATTGACTTAAAGAACCGTGAATGAATGTATATTAAATGAATTACAGCATTGTGTAAAGGAAACTAAATATTGATATGATTAAAAGCATCGTCGTGATTGGTCATTCTATCCTGTAGATGATTCTAGGACCTTGGCTTCTCCAGCCACCCAGGCTACCAACTCTTTGCATGGACAGGAACTCGGAACAAACAATGGCACGTGAGAAGCATGCTGCAGGGTTAGTGTTTGCAACAGGTCCAGGTAACCCGCCAGCGGTCCGGTTTTGGACTGGAAAAACAGTTAGGTTCAGGTCCAGAACCGTCCCAAAACCTGACCCACAGCTTCATGGCAGTCCAAACCCGGCCTGGTACCTGTCAACCAGAGGGTTTCACTGAGTTTGGCTAGACCTGTTGGGTCCAATCTCCGGTTTGGCGTTTTGGGTTGTTCTATATATGGTCGCATGCAGATATCCTGCGGTTAATCGTAATAGATTCAAGATGGTATAATATTGGACTTTTTGGATGTACCGGCCGCCTGTTTGATCAAAATATTTAGACACAGGCTCCCTGCCCCATCCTGAGAATGAGCGTCAATGGAGCGTCAACGATTTGAGGTCTTGCACCCTGGGTAATCGGAGCGGGCATTGGTTGCAGATAGTCATAATTGAGGTGTTGGCCTCCTTCATAGGCAGAAGCAGAAGCGACACGCTCCCTGCCTCATCTTCAAAATGACTGTCAAATGAGCGTCAACAATTTAAGGTCTCGCATCTTGGGTAATATAACTGGCACATGATTGCACACCTCCATTAAAGAGGAATTAGCAGCCTCTCTAGACAGATAAGCAAGCGACATTCCCGCGACAGCCTCCCGGACAGTAACACCTAATTTCATTTACAATGTCGCAACGAAGAGTTGAAGACCGTTTTAGCCTGGGAAAACTGTCAGAACATTGTATATACAGAATAACTGATGCATTGCGGGTTGATTACCAATGATGAAAGGCCAAAAATCTTTGACGCTCCATTGATGCCCATTTTCATAAAGGGTCACCGAGCGTGTCGGTGACCTTTTTCCCTGAAAAGGCGGCCAATACTTTGATTATATATAGGAACGACCATATCGCTTTTGAATTACCCGACTTACAAGACCAAGAATCGTTGACGGACTGTTGACGCTGAATTTCAGAATGGTTCAGGGAGCGTGAGTCTCGCTCCTTTGCCTATAAAGCCAGCCAATACCACATCTATGAATAATCTCAACCAATTGTCATGCAGATTACCAATGATACAAGACTGAGAACAGTTGACGCTCGGTTGACTCTCATTCTGCCATGGGATTATCCACAATATGCTATTATTTAATTTGGCCTGATATATCATCATTGGTGTTGTGGCAGCCTTTGTACCGTCTTCATGTACTTTCTCCTTCATCAATAGATTGTTCTTTAATAATACATATAAATATATCCTTTATAATATACATTAAAGTGTCCACTAATTGTACATAATAATACACTCAACAATCCCATTTCATTCAATCAATGCTCATCTTCGCTGTCAGGGTCGCTCAATTGGCTACTGTCGTCTGCGAAATGGATGTCAGCGGCATTACCAAGCAGCAGATAGTGTACTAACCAGTGGATGTTCCTTCATCAGTCAGCAAATCTGGATTAAAATCTTTATCACGCTTGTGATCCTTGGCGTATGCATCAAGATTTCAAAATTGAGCACTGACAAGAGGAGTATGTATATACATATATCCGGGTGGCACACCTTCGATTTTGGATATGTGAGCTGCCTCATTGTGACAAGGTGGAACAAGTGGCGTTTCACATAAATGCGGGGTCAGTTCTGGTGTAGTCTGTCTGAGTCGTTCGGGCGGAGGTGCACCCTTATCTTTGCGTCTCCACCATGTCTGGGGATTCTCATCACTAAATTTGTCCGCGAAGATCCCCGAGCTGACAACTTCATGATGTTCGATTTCGCAGACTGGGCGGATAAATGCCTTGGTCTACCATGGAGGTTTCCCATTACGGGCAGCTGTGAATTGGTCACGCAGCTCTCTAAACACACCAGCTGTAGGTAATATAATATGTTGAATGCCGTCTACCTTGATTCGACTATACTCACATCCGATTCCATGCGGCTGCTTATGCTTGCTGCTCCCGGTTTCACGGACAATTTTTAACTGTGTGTCCAGGTTCATATTTCCGGTGGCTGCATTTGCAGCGTCGGGATGAGCAAAGTGGTATCTGAGTAGGAGTTTGGTCTCAGCGAGTGGGATATTGGATGAAGTGCCCGTTGTTCTGCTTGTTTCTGTTCCACTCTCACCTTACTGAGGTCTGTGTGGAGCCATGATTTGCTGCTGTGGAAGTGGAGAGATGATGATAACAAAATGAAACGGGAAGTCCTGAGGAAGAACATAAAGAAATGAAGTGGGAAGACCTGAGGAATATATAGTTAGCTTCAAGTCAGAATGGCATGCGTAACAGCCAACTTGCCTGTTCTACACAAGATGAATCCTGTTGTGCATAGCTGCCAATTGCATGGATTGCCAACCATCATGCGATTTGCACCAAGTCGGTCCGATGTTGTGTGGTTGTTTGCAGGGATGAATCACAGTGAACAACCGCCGAAATCTCGTTTTTGAGTGATAAAAACGGTACATTCTTCATCGGAAAGGACGTCTGCTGATTTTTGTTTCAATAATCCCTGGGATCTTAAATGAAACAGAGGCTAAATATCATGTCATGATGTACGGTTAGCATTGCTATTCTCAATGCCTTGACGGTCAAAACGCAGATTATGCCTTGTTCAAGCCGATTAAGCGTACCAACCTCGACATAACAGACGCAGCTTGCCACTAATTGGTCGATATTGTACAACATCGAATATCTCGTCCATCAATAAAATTAACACATAATACAAAGGTCAATGATACCAAAAAGAACCTTTCGCCCCTACCAGCAGGCAAATACGGCAAATATACAAAGCGCTCCCCTCGACGATATCATCAAGCAAATAACGGCAAGAGTGGCCAGAAGCATAACGAGTCTGAGCCCTTGGAGCAGTGCGCAGCCTTCGATACCTAAAGACGCTTGCAGCGGGGAAATGATGAGAAACTCTCTTTTTAAGCAACGAAGATAGAGCGAAATGGATGGAGGATTATGCGGAAAGAATGACCGCTGTGGGAAGAACGCGAGTTGAAGATGCAGCGACAGCAATTCAACAGGTGCAGGATGATATGAGTAATGCTGAAAAGGCGGGATTGACAACCACCAAGCCTGAAACAACAGTTGAGGAGATGTTGCACGTCATCGGAGATGGTCTGAGCGATGTTGCAAGTTCCGACGATGAGGTTGATGGGGAAGAGAAGGATGATGATCAAGATGATCCTGCGGGGGGCAAGGTCACCGAAGATGATGAACCCGGCTGGGAGATGGGCACAACCTCTAAAACAGTACAGTATAACATGGAGTGTTTTCGGCAGACGCAGATGAAGCTTGACAAATTCACACAGCCAGGCTGGGGAGACGCAGCCGACTACTTCCGTGAGAGGGATGAGAAGTATGGGACAATCCAATCGAAGGTTCCGGTTGTCATTCAACCTCACAAGGCCGACCATGCAGTGTCATCTGTGCCGATAGCATTTGGTGTGCCTATAGAGACACTTGATAGCGTCCCTGGAAAATTGCAAATGCCACATGTGACTTCTCGACCAGGGAGTAGTCATATGTTGCTAGGTTCACCGAAACCTCAGACACTCAAACGTGTTCCGTCCCTCCTGCCCACCGTGATGCCCGATTGGTCACCAATTCAGTAATCAAAGCATGATTAATCAATAAATTGAAACCCCTGCATATCACATCACGAGCTAATTACCATATAGAAATTGGATTTCGACGAAGACATGATAACGGCTCCTGCATCGCCGGAGGAATGATTAGGCCACTTGGCATTTGTGACGCTCTATCAATTTGAAACGCAATACCTGTATCTTTTTTGCTTGGTGTCAGCTATTACTTGATTTCAGTGACCAAATTGTGAGACATGATAATTTGTCAATGCATTTGCAAGAGTCGGATAGGCCATGCCAATGATCTAGACTGCAAATCTCATCAAATGACAACCAATGAGCGTGATATTGTCCTGGCCATTGCGGTTAAGTTTGACAATTAAATCTAAATGACACATCCAACACACTAACAAGATATAAGTCAGTGATGTCATACAAGTCATAGATGCAGCGGTCAATGCACAATACGAAGTGAAATGAATGCCGACTGTCATGCTGCACACGATCATGCATCCAACTGCATAACTCCCTGCACAGACCTGATGCACACGGTCGAGGTGATCAAAATTGCTTATGGTAGGTGATGGAAATCACAGAGACTGAGCTAGATGCGGAAAGGTGAGGAAATTGTGCTAAATATATCAAAAACTAGTGTACAGATTCATATGCAGTAAATTGTCGGCCGAACGCGCTGGAACGTGATAGGCCAACGTCAATTATCACTCAGATTACGTGTCTAGTGGTGGATCAGAAATTGACAGGCTTGGAAGCTTTTGGATTCAAATGTTTATACATAGAAACGATTTATTGACAGCCAATAACAACTATAAGCATTGTGTCATACAATTGTTGAGCATCCACTGACTGTAAGTATGTCACTAAGTTGAGCTTCAACAGAGCATCAACTATTTTTGATCTTACATTTTTGGCAAACAAACGGCTGCATAATCACATCCTTCTAAAGTGATTGTATTTGCGAATTGTATAGGTACAATGGATAGAGACATGCTGGTGGACCCATCCTGAAAATGCATGTCAATGATGCGTCAACGATTCTTGGTCTTGTGAGTCTGATAATCAAAGTTTTGGTTGCCTTTACGGCCAAGAATGCTAGCGTCGACATAGCGACTATTGCCTAACAATGACCGTCAACAGAGCGCCAATCATTCTGGTTTTTGCATGTTGAGTAGTCATATAGCTATGCGATGATATTCAGCTATAATCGAAGTGTTGGCCGCCTTGATGGGTACAAATGGCAGTGACCATATCACTACCACCTCCTAGAAATGCGCGTCCACGGAGCGTTAACAATTTTTGGTCTTGCATCATGGATACTCAAAATGTTGTGCATTGGCTTTGACTCATATTCAATGTATCGGCCGCCTTTATGCGCCAAAATGCTAGTGATGATATCGCAAGCACCTCCTAGAAATGAACGTCGAGGGAGCGTCAAAGATTTTTGGTTTTGCATCTTGGACGATCTAAGGGCCACGGAATGGCGTTGACCCATGATCAACTCAGCGGCTGCCTTTATGGCCAAAAATGCTAGTGACAATATCGCTACCACCTCCTAAAATTTAGCGTGAACGGAGTGTCAACAACTTTTGGTCTTGCATTATGGACACTGAACGTGCTGAGCATCGCCATTGGCCCATGATCAATTCAGCCGCGGCCTCTATAGGCCAAAATGCCACTGACAATATCACTACCACCTCCTGAGAATGAGCATCAACGGAGCGTCAACGATTGTTGGTCATGCATATTGAATAATATCAGGGCTATGGAACGACGTTGTCCCATAATCCACTTAGCCGGTGCCTCTATGGGCAAAAATGCTACTGACAATATTGCATCCGCCTTGTCCAATTGAGCGTCCACCGAGCGTCAACAATTTTTGTGGGGGCTCAATAAGCTACACAGCAATGAACTGAATCGCATTGTGACTGAATTGAGTCTTATGCAGTCAGTCTTTTCAATATGCCTTTGTATTTAACTTCATAAATTTGCATGCAATTTCTCACAGATCTGATTGTTTTGCTTGTAGCTGTGGAGTCAATATGTAAGAACCCAATGTTTCCTGTACTGTATTGTTACCTTCCGCAGTCTTTCGAGCCGGATCGCACAGCTTTGTAATTCCTACCGCCATGTTGGATTCAAAATTGTTGAACACCTCATTGCTCACGGTTATAATCTTGTCCAAAATCAAATGTGTCTTAATGCCTGATTTGAGCGACCTTACATCACAAATCATCTTCAATGCTTGGTGGGCTTCAACAAATGTGGACTCTAAGCGGCCAATTGCTTGGATTAATCCTAGACATGCGCCTTCGTGGTGATTCCATTTACACTGCAGAATTGAGGAGACAGGAAGTCCTGGCATCATATATATTGTTTGTCATCAAGTTCTTCGCCATCCATCAGAACATGGGACCAGCTCAATGGGGAAACACTTGCTGGCAAAAGCTCACATCGCAAGGTTGAAAGAATTAAAAGTCAGAGGGTACTGAATTAACTAATTCGACGGTCGATGACACTGCTTTGGCCATTGTGAAGAAGCAAGGAAATCGTGGAATCACAATGGTAAGTTCGCAGAGGAAGATCATATTTGACATCCAGGTTGATCCATATTGACCGAAATGAGAAACAAAATGTTCCAAACTACTGGCTAAGGACTTTGAAACTTCCGAATTTCACCAGAACACATGCAATCGCTACCTCATGTGAGGATTTGTTTCGGCTCATATTCCATCGAACGCTACATCACATCTAAAGCTACGATTGTCATATAAGGCATTACAAGATGACCTAGTGCTGCCCTCCGCTATAACTCTTAGCAACATTTGCCGGAGTGAATATGCACAAACCGTGGATGCAATTAAGAAGCAATTGCCGTCACGAAATAGAATTAGTTTAGCTTTGGATGGATGGACATCACCAAAAAAAGTAGCCATACATCAGTCATTGCTTACTCTATGAATCGAAATTGGGCATTACGTGAAGTTCGACTTGCCTTCGATGAGGTTGATTGCCTGTTCTCTTCCCATATCGAGAGCTAATTAAGGATGATAGGTCAAGGGCAAACATACTGGAGCAAGGCTTGCCGTGCATTTGAAGGACGTGCTTCCTCGTTTTGAGCTTACCGACGGCCGTCCCCTTCGTATTACAACTAATAATGCCACCTCAAATTACTCGATGATAAGTGAGCTGCAATCAACACTCAAGGTCTCTGCAACCCAGTGGCCTGCTTTGAGTAACTACATACCATGCGGGGCGCACGTCATACAGCTGGCTTTAGGTGCATTCATGAGCAGTCTTGGTTTAAAGGGCCACACCATGTCTTGGGAAGCCCATGAGCGCGATCAGCAATTTGGGGAGAATGAAAGCACAGCCAATGGGAAGAGTCAAAGACTTCGAAAAGAAGGCAACGGTAGAATCAATAAAGTGTCGGCCATGACACCAGGTTTAGCAAAGTTAATAAAGAAAGTGTGTATTTCATGATATTTTGAAAGTCCTGAAATTGACCTTCATATAGCAAAGAATGCTTTCTGTATTGACTATGCTGACAGCTCATCATCGAAACGAATTCACTGACTGTCAAAAAGCGAAAGTTCGCATCGCGGTACTACTGATACTGGATGTGAAGACCCGGTGGAACTCAACACTGGAGCTACTGGGGCGTGCCTACCGATTATGGGAATTCACACGCGAATGGCTGCAAAATCTATCATACACTGATTACCAGCCACTTTTCACAACTCATGATGTGTGGACCATTGTGAAATATGTCATGGAAGTATTGAGACCATTTCGATATTGGACCCTGTGGATGTCAAAGAGGCATATAGTCACATTGCATCACCTTTTCACAGCGTATAATGACATATTCAATTATATGGACGGGGTGATGGGAGCTTTGGCTAAGAAGAAGATTCGATTAAAGGAACACTTGTTCTTCGCTGTGATGTTAACTCGACTGAAGCTGTCCAAATACTGCGCTGAAGTGACTGCAACGACGGGCATGCTTCTCATTTGTGAAGTTATCCTCGGTCCTTTCCGGAAGTTGCGATCATTTAGAAAGTGGTACAAGGGAATGGATAATAATCCTGACGATGAAACATCCTGTACTACCCAATACCAGGAGGCCTTTCTGAAGTATGTCGAGAATGAATACTGTGCCAAACATCGACGTGTGCCGAGCAATACTCATGAAAGCTCAACGAGCTGCACTCTCATCCACTCTGGAACGGCTTCAATATCCTGTCAATCACCCTTTGATCCATATGATTTGTCCAGGTATGATGAACAATACTTAATACCTAACAATGTGGCTGAGACGACACCCAGACAAAGCAATGGCACAGCACATCGATCGACCGCTGCGAGGCTCTATTTGAACTCTCCGCCTGAAGCACCAAAGACCAGTGGGCATATTGATCCAAATCTCAATGATTACCACTCCGACCCAATAGAGATTAGCAGCACATTTTGGTTACCCGACATAACCGGCTGGTGGCGCCAACAGGAGAAAACGAGCTCAAAGTACGCCCATCTGCCCAATGTGGCATGCGACATATTCCCTATCATACCAGATGGTATTGCAGTGGAGGCCAATTTTTCCCTTGGCCGAGATGAGATCGGCTGGAGGCAGTCAAAAACCACACGTGAGACCCTGTGCCAAAAAGTCATTGTAACGCGGTTCGCTCGAGCCAATAATGCGATTTTGGCAGGTGCTGACCCAGAGTTGGATGCAAAGAACACAGATAACGACATGGAAATGAAGAAAGAGGCGAAAGAAAGGACAATGCACAGAATGGCCAAGGTTCACGACTTTGTGGAGATGTGGCAGGGCAGCCAAAACCTACATGCTACCCAGGAAGGAATCTCGCCCACACAACAGGCAGATGACTGCCGTGGGATACATTGCGGACACAGAAGAGATCGTCACAGCATCGTGGTCACTCTTTCAACATGATGGTGCCGCAGCATTTCAATTGTCAGGAAGATCTGCTTTACCACCACCATTGTCTGCAAAGAACCTCCCTGGAGGCCAAACTGAAATATGAAATGTCCACCGAATCCGAAGAATACACCGTCATCCAGTCCAATGTGATGAGGATAGCTCACCTGAAAGCATTTCGGCCGCTGAAGATTGGCTCAACTGGAATGGGGACTTAGATAATTCAGATGACAGCAAAGTCAATTGCACCGCTGATGTTGAATCTGATATAGAGCAAGACAATAGCATCGAGGAACCAGTATGCCCAGACGAGCGGAATGTGAGCGCTGCGCCAAATGTTCCCGGATTGATTCGGCCCACACGGAAGTCAAGGAGGCAGGCTGAAAAGGTGTTGATGACGGTCAATGTAATCGAAACGAGGAGGAATAAGGGAGTGAAGAAAATGTAGGTCAGATTGCGTGAATGTTTCACCAGCTTCTTTATGTATCTTGACCGAGAGTTTTGGATATAGATAAATTATGGGCGAATGGTGATCAGTAGCTTGTGAATACCGGTTGATCAATAGATATATAGCAGGCGCAATGAACCTTTTGACAAGATACATACATTTTAGTCGTGTGAGAGCAAACAGTGCAATAATGTTACTGCGCTCAGCTTTGCCACAGGGCCAAGTCTCAATCTCTGAGAACGACTACAAAGAAGTTCAAATCGTGAAGGAAACTATTATCGATGGCAGCGGATGTTGAATGGACAATACATTGAAATGAGCGTGAACGGAGCGTCAACGATTTGTGGTTTTGTAAGTACGGTAATTACACAGTGATTTGGTTGCTGTAATGCATAACCTATGTATTGGCAGCTTTCATAGGCAAAAGAGACAGCAACACGTTCATGGTGCAATTATGAAAATGAGTGTCAATGGAGCATCAACGATTTGTGGTTATGTAACTACAGTAATTACACACTGATTTAGTCGGTGTTGTGCATAACCTATGTATTGGCAGCTTTCATCGGCAAAAGAGACAGCAACACGGTCAACCTCCCATTCTGAGAATGAGTGTCAACGGAGAGTCAACAATTTGTGGTTTTGTAAGTACAGTAGTTTCACAGTGATTCAGTCGCTCTTATGCATAACCACTATATTGGCAGCTTTTAAAGGCAAATGAGACAGCACGACGGTCACCGCCCCATTCTGAGAATGAGCATCAATGGAGCGTCAACAATGTGTGGTTTAGTATGTACGGTAATTACACAGTGATTTTGTCGCTATTATGCATAACCAATGCATTGGCAGCGTTTATAGGCAAAGAGAGAGCAACACGGTCACCGTCCCATTCTGAGAATGAGTATCAACGGAGCGTCAACAATTTGTGGTTTTGTAAGTACGGTAATTACACAGTGATTTAGTCGCTGTTATGCGTTACCAATGTATTGGCAGCTTGTATAGGCCAAAGAGACAGTAACACAGTCACCGCCCCATGATGAGAATGAATGTCTCCAGAGCATCAACGAGTTCCAGCTTCGCATCTTGGATAATTTATGGTCTGATTGGTTGCAGACATCAATTCATCAGATATTGGCTGCCTGTACTGCGAAAAACTACGGCGAGATGTTCGCTGCCGCGTCCTGAGAATGAGCGTCAACAGTGCGTCAGCGATTTTTCGCTTCACATCTTGGGTAATGTATATTCCCATTGGTTGCAGACATCGATTTATCAAATAATGGCAGCCTTTACAGGTAAAAACAACAGCGACATACTCATTGCCGCATCCTGAAAATGAGCGTCAACGGAGCGTCGACAGTTTTGGTTGTTGCATAGTTGGTAATCAAGGCATCCTGCTGATTGTCGCGTTCAGAATGGAATTATTGACCGCCGTGATACGCAGAAATACAATGTTACAAAGGTTATATACTGATTCCAAATTAATCGATATTGCAAGCTGCAAAGCATCCAAAAATATATCCTTGGTTGTTGCAAACGCGATTTTGAGAAGATGGTATTCACATACTCCAAAAGCAAGAGCCTTAATTGAATCTATCGATGGACCCACTGGGCGACCCTCTGACAACCCGCCCGATACAGGCAGGTTGGGAGTTTAGCATCGAACTGTACCTGAGTTGAAGGTTCGGGTACATTGACAACCTGGACCGCCAATTTGGCAACGGTTTGGGTTGGACCCATTCCCAGAGTTGAAGTCACTGTCTTGAACCGTTGCTAACACTATGCAGGGTTGTTGATTTACTTCCTTTGACAAACATCATTATCGCAATGAGCTAAAAATCATTCACATTTCACTAATCATTTGGGCTATCTTCTGCTGGGTAGAGATACCTAACTACCAATCACATGATACCAGTACTTGGAGTCTGAATCCCGCAACAATGTGTTACCCAAAGACAAACGTCTCAATGCTTAATTCCAATATCGTGAACTCCCAACACAGCCCATCATGCATGAACATGACCAATGTGATAATAAAATAAGCAAAACACCAAAAAGAGACTGAAAACCTCACCAAAAAACTGCAAATTATCACTCATCTGTCCACCCCTCAAAGTGGCAGAAAAATACCCACCCACAATGCAAATCCTTGAAAAACCATGCAGGCAGTGCTTTCCATCCTCCGAATGACTAATTTGCAGCTGGGCGGCTGCATGTACACCACCCATTGGCCACAGTGCAACCAGTGAGAGGATTGATATTGTGATTGTGCTCGTGTAGCGATGCCACATTGTCATCAGCAATCGAACTTTGCACCTGATCGGCAAAGAGACCAAGAGCATGGTTTCGGATGACTTCAAGGTATAGCTGCTGTCTGATAATTCTCCTTTGAAGTGTCTTTTCGAACATTTGGAAGCTTGTCTTCTTTGTAGTGAAGCCCCTTTCATTTGGGTGCAGCATCTCAACAGCGTGATCCAATTCCTCCCTGATATCATTAATCATATTCTCGGCTGGAGGTGGGAGGATATTCTCCAGAGGAATGTAGGTGCGGCCACTACTCATAGCTGGTTGGGCACCTGATGTGCCATCAGCTTGTTGGCCACAATGAATGGCAGAAAAAAGTGTTCGGTTGGTTATTTCATTGCCGCCTCTGCCCATCCGGCTGCCGTATTGATATCGAAGATTGTGGTAACATTATGGGTGTGCGGACCACCATCTCGATTAGGCTCCTCCCGGAAGCCTCGATGTTCTCAGATGTTTCTTACTAAGGTTTAGCAGACTGGTGAGTGCAAGATTCGCAATTGGCAAAATGGACGTATTGATGTTTGATGACACTATCTGAAATATCAATTCATCATTCCCTCGCCAGTGCCATCATATGAGCTGAGTATTGTTTTCACCCACCCTCTTCCCAGCAGTGTCGGGATCCTCATAGGCCATGGTCATGCTCAATGGCTAGACAAAGGAATTGGTGGAAGCGTTTTGTTTTGTTTTGTTTTATTCATACTGTATGCACTCTAATTAGAGTATGACAGGACCCAATATTTCCTCCGCCTCCATGCATGCCGGCTAGATGGCGGAGCTCCCCCCCTGCTACTCTTCATCCCCGCATTGGTGGAGGTGTCGCCATGCGCCTTCATCAGCGAAGACCGGTTACCCGAGATTTCTTCCTTGTCGTCTTTTGTATCCATACATCACCAGGACGGGAATAGGATGCATTGGGGGAATGAAATACACACCAACGTGCAAAAATCTCATCTTCGCATTCCGGGTTTTGTCGATGATCTTCTTTCTTCAGCGAAGGCAACCCTCTGCAAACTCGTCCAGCGCTGTAATGAGTTTCTGAAGATCGAGGATAGTTTTGTCAGCCAAGTACAGTTGCCAATGCGGCCTAGTAGACATCAGGTCACTGATTCGAGCAACGTAACAATCGATTCGGACATCCCATTGCGTAGGGCCGGCACCTTTGCTATTGCTCATGTTCATGGACTGGACAGTGTTACTGACATGCTGGCACACTTCATTATGTTTCCATTGTGTTGCGAAGTCACACTTCACCTGTGAAATCCCCATGGTTTCTGCTGCTTGTTAGCTGACTCCAACACCTCCGTCCGCAGCCCGGATTTTGACATCTTAGGTCCGCATATGGATTATATTACCAATTGCGACGACTGATTTTGGCAACCAGAAGACATCAGATTATATGTTAGATTCCGATCGGTGGCCACTGTTTCAGTGGTAGATATCAAATGCTTGTTCCTCTCAACAAGTGTCAGGAGTGTTAAATATATCATCAAGGGTGATGCGATGAGGTAGCAGATGTAAGGAGTGAGTGTCGAAGGTTCTGGAGATTTTCAGCAGGGTGGGTACGCAACACAAATATATATCTGGGCTTGGAGGGGTTGACTTGATCCGGCGACATCATCTTGGCTGCTATTTGGCGACGAAACAATTTGCATCGCATCAAGTAAGTGCCCTGCTTTGTCTACTGAACACTTAAATTCATCACAGAGATAACTGAAAGCATGCTCTGCAGCCCTATCTCACTCGTGTGTCATTGAACAACTTCCGGTTCCCCACAATAACTTTGCTGGGTTGGTATCTGAGGGGAATGCATGGTTCATGTAATGTAGGAACTTAACAACAAGTGATAACCATAAATCAGGCAATGGGTGTAGAAGGGTCCTGTGAGGGTGCAAAAGAATCACCATGATGAGCTGAATGCAGATGCAGTATACTTTTGAGATCCAAGGGATGTCCAAAATGAGAGAGCAATTAACCTCTTTGCAAAAGCGTGAAGGAGGAAGAGAGCAATCCTGCGAGGGTGGTGGTACAAATGTTTGGAAAAAGTCAATCATGGCATTGCTTTTTCCGAGGACCAGCCAGATTGCAATGGCATTAGTAGCTAAAGAACAATCAACATGGTTTTATGGTTGTTGTGTAATTTCAATTGACTAACGAAACATGGATATTCGTCAACAGTGTCTTTACTGCTCGGAGGGGTACTCCTACATCCGCGCTTTCATGTTTTGCCTTTCTTGTTACAGGTATATTTTCGAGATTATACAGAAACACTCGATGATCCACATAGATTCTTGAACTGAAAGCATGAACTTTCATTCAGATTTCCATCTTGGTTCTACATTCCGGATGGTTTCTCTGATTAGTTATATCTCGATTTCCCGACCTTCGCTTCACCTGATCCATGACAATTGTCAAGTCAAGTACGAATAAGATGTCTATCATCATTGGATCCGTAATCGTCTCAATTTCTCCATTCTGGATGGTCACTCCATATAAACAGGAACGCTTATTCCTGGTCGCTGACCAAACAACTATTCACTCATGCTCCAAGGCTTCATTCCTAGGGAAACGAGGTTTCAACAATATCAGACTATCATGGTATCTCAAGATATGCAGGGTCATATGAGATAAAAGTAATTGACCAATGATCAATATATCGGAGTCCTGTCGACCGAATGGACTTAAAGGAATGAAGCCTTGGTTCGATCACACTCTCTGTGTCTGGGCAGATAGGACTTGGGATTCATATGTTTTGGGTGACCTGGGATACTCTCTGTTCGATATACGGCAAAACTACTCAGTTGGTGATCACTGTATATCTGGCTCCAATAAAGCGTAGTCAAATTCAGTGTTCTGTCGTTTGCCACGATTGTTACAACGTTACGTACCCGGTGGGTATATGGGAGGGCACTCTCACCTGTGCTTGGTAACACAAACCTAGTCATTGATAATTGGCTTGAGATAAGCTCGTATCCGTTTGAGATATTGCCAATAGCAATAGTGTCCCAAATGGAGCATATTTGGTTGATGACCTAGTTAATACTGTTCTGAGTTAGAACTCGACTATCAATCGTAGAAGAAAAAAATGATGAGGCAGTTACGTATGTGAACTCCGAAGCAGGCTTTCACAGTCTTAACGTTGTTAAGAGTGTTGCTCATCTGATATATGGTCAGCAATACCGACATTGAGGAAGGACATTGATAACAATATCTACAACCAGATTTATCTAAGGATACCTATTGACCTTCCCTACCTGGATGTTACGGCTTGACTTGATTGGAGTGTATATTGGTTAGTTCTGCATCAAAGTTAATGACTATACTTCTCCTTTGAAGTCCGGAGTTGTATGTTCATCATTCAGTTCTATATCACGGATACATCTATCACCTCTTTATAGTGGGTGTTCCTCAGTACCCTCGTCAAAGCAAGTCATTGATTGGGAAGTGAGCAAGACGATAATTTGGAGTCAGAAAGAAGTCCGAGGACCTGCCCCCTCGCATGGTGAAGGTTCAGAGGATACTTCAGGTCGGATACTCCTGTGATGGCACTACTCCTTCTGCTGTTTCTCTTAGACAAGTCAAAACTTGGAGTGGTTGTATTCTTGGACAGTCAGTCCTCAAATATAAGTGCCGGTTGTTGGGAGGTTGCGTTGGGATCCATTAGAAGTCCTAGAGTCATCACGATTGTGTGGTGGTTGAGAGGATACACATTTCAGGCTCCCCTCAAGTCATGTACATAACCATACTGATAGCTTAGGACGATACTCCTCAGTCGATACTCTGTATCGGGAACAGAGAGCTGGTCAGTTTCCTTCTGCCCGTTGTGCGTTAATCCTTACACGCATCCTGGGTGAAGTCTTAGTCATCTTTTTCTCTATCAGTCCAGAATTCATTAGGGGCTTTTATCGATCAGTACCTAGGGTGAATCTCCCGGTGTTACAATACACTACTCATCTCTATTGCGAACACAAAGAAAGAATACTATATGTATCAGCCGAACAAATGCCAGATGATGGATTTGCGATCAAGCAGGATAGTATTCTAATGCGATTAGTTGATGAAACGCATCATGACCCATTTCCTCAGCTGGCCAACAACCATTCCAGTGTTACAGAAGCCAACACCAAAAATGCGTTTATCGATCCAGAGCAACCTCCAGTTCGGACACTGATTTCTGCCACTCCACACTGGGAGAACCAACTAACAGGGAAGACAATTGGTAACCAGTGTTTCAATATCTTGGACGATGACCCGGATCTATGGTCACCATTTTCCTGCGAAGAGGAGTATTGATTGGCACACCAGTGCGTCGAGCACATTCTGAGAGGAGCTGTTATTTACGGGCATTTTGGGAACTGTATGATGCCAACTGTCAGAATCTCTACTTTGTCCCACACTGTAATCAAAAGAGTGACAGAAATATCCCAAGCAATGGGCATCGACTCTTCGACATCGGCCAAGGTGTGTTAGAATTGTCTGGCCAATCCAAACAATGTTTGCAACTATCATTACACGTATTTCTTTTACCGCAATCCTGCAGAATGAGTTGAGTTCCTAATGCAACAGCCTGCATTCCAGTACCCTATGTCGTATGCTCCAGCAACAGAATTCGATGATGCTGGTAACGTAACTACTCTGAGGTTAAACCAAGAGACTGGTGGTGGAATGGACATGAACATTGGTTGAATTTCATTATATGTACAAGGATTTTGACCGCTTCGATAGCAATGACAGCCGCTTGGAGCTACGATTGTCTGTTTATTCAGCAGTTCAGACTAGACACATTTTACAAACTATTTGGGTGACAAGAAGGAAAGTCCAGGATATTTGAGTTTCAGAAACATCATCTCAACGATTAGATTCAAACCTTTGAATCTTGCAGGCATGCTTGTTTCCCTTTTTTTCGTTCGGCCAAAAGATCACATTAATGTACATGGAATAACAACTGCCACGAAGGAACAACAAATCCACGATCGAGAGGCTTTAAGCATCGCCTTGGAGCGTATTTTTCCCCCTCTGGATATGTAATTCATCACTCGGAACCTTATGCTATGTGCGGACAGTTGGATGAGGCGATGATTTGGTGTCATCTGTGCACGCATGGCTGACTACTTCTGAAACTTTTGCTGCACTCGATCAAGCAGCCCCATTACCCAGTGTGCGAAGCACCGAAATGGTCTTTCGCAGTAGGGACTTCATCGTCATGGCAACTGAGAGACTATGGGCTAGACTTCCAAAAGATAATACTTGAAATTCAGTGAGATGAGACAAAAAGATGGGAAGATAGACAATATCCAGATGATTGAGCCGTTAAAACCTCAGATGGCATGTTCTGGAATATGAATGGTATCTCCACGACAACGAATATTGTACCCGATATCCTCCATACCGTCTATCATGGTATGCTTGAGCATTTGATGGACAGGGCGATATCTTTCCTCGAACAACATTCCAGGATGGACAGAATCCAACTTCTCTTGGCAATGATGCCTCCGTATCTTGACATCGCTCATTTGAACATGTCATCCAGCCAGGTGAGACAATGGAGTGGTAAGTAGATGAAAGCACTCGGGCGCGTGGTTGTCGCAGTTCTTGCAGCAACTCTTCTAAACTCTTTGGCAATCCAAACAATTCCCTTCACAGCTGCCCTATTATCTTTCCTGAACATAGCATATTTTCACCATGTAGTACACTACGGGTACCATACTGAAGCCACGATCGAGTACATGATGAAATATCTGGAAGAGTTTCATTGTCAGAAGGATGTTTTCAGTTGATTCTGCACCAGTAAATCTACAAAGATGGTCTCAGAAGCGTTGAAAGAGCAGCTGAGTTTCGATAAACAGGAGGAACGGGAGAGTGACCCCGCTTGGAACAATCTTTCTGCGGCTGCAAAGCGCTGTTTTGTTGAGGATGATAAAATGCAGATCGAGTCAGCCCATGCACAACATCTTATCAACAAATTGTATTTCCACTTTGTGATGATGCATCTTCTGAAACACATCCTTGACCATATCCACCAGCTTGGCAACGTCATACATGCAGCCTTTGAACTCCCAGCATGCGCGAAGATGGGTCATAGACAAGGGTACCGACAATTGAATCGTCATGTTGCTACCTTCCAGATTTTGCGATCGACAGCCTGAAACGAGGTGTTTCAGCATCTCGAGCTGAATGCAGACACTGCAAAACAACCTCGCAATGATGCAATGCCACTAACCGAAGCACTTATCAACCGCATGATGTAAAACCTGCGAACTGAAATCAAGACCCTTGATGACTTTGCTGAGCTGTGTGCGAAGCCAAAAGGGAAGCTACAGAATCACATTGCTTGGTGTTCTAACAGATTTGCCGACATCACAGACTCGGTCGACCATGATCAGCATATCAGTTGTCTCCAAGATGCAAAATACATTCGGTACAGCTCAGCAACAATTCCCTTCACCTATTGTTGGCGGGACGAGCAGGCAGTTCATATCGTTCATTGAACTGGGTCCACATGGTGGGGAAAGCCTTAGCAACCAATATATGATACAGTGCTTTTCAGGATGGGGACAACTCTGGATAGCCACTGTAAGTCAACTGCTGGACGCATTCCTGCACAGTTGAAGTGTCTTTTCGTCATCCAGGATGCTGAATAGAGCGTTAGAGGGCTACTTGCCTTGGTTCAGACATTTGCAGCAGGGCTGATACGTCAAAATGCTGGTATGTCGATTGTTGAGGTTAGACATCAATCTCAGATGCAACCTTTGCACGATGGAAGCTACTGTCATTCGCTTCATTTCAGCATCGGAACCACTTATATCATCCCTATAGAAGTGAATCAAGGGGCTGTACACTTTCTTCCGCTGACGCCGCGGCCAGATAGCACGCAGTGGTACTCCAGCAACCCACATGGCTCGAATGCTTTTGAATTGGTCTACATGGACAATATTTGATTCGATGCTTGAAGTAATCATTGCAGCGATATATAGATATCTGATGAGTGTTTACTCTGCATTTTTTTTATGGGAGTTGTGCAAGCTTGTGTATAATTGATGTCTCAAAGGATGAAATACTTAAGAATGTCCTTGAGATCAATGGAATGGTTCAAAAAACTGTTGATATGATTAATATCTAGAGGACCAATGTAAAAGATTCAAGTGCTGTAAATTAGCTTACATGACTAAACAAGTTTTTGAAATGTTGTAACAACGTGATCACATCATTGAACTGTTCGAAGCATAGTCGAAGATCGTAAATACATGTCTCGGATTATTTGTGCAGAATGTCAAGAAGAATTGGTTTGTGGGGTACAATTTCGGAAACCCATTTTCGTTTTTCTTGATAAATCACTACCATTTTCCTTAGGTTCCTTAATGTAGCCAGACAAACAATACAATGTTGGGCAAGATGATAGCTAGTATGATCAAGCAGTGACAAAAGAACAATGATCTATGCATCATATTCACTGTTGAGGGAAATTGATTGTGTGTATACATCCGCAGAATCTTAGCTAATGCCTGCAGTCTTCTGAATCGATATCCATAAGAACCCAGTCATGTTTCACAGTGTGTTTGTGATTCCCATGTTGGTGCAGCGACACTCACAGGTGCACCGAATGCTCTCTCTGGACCATCAACACATTCCCAAACTGATTACAATTAATCTGATGGACATTGTGTATCCGTAATCAGAGGTCCTGGTTACTCCGAAGGCTGGCAGAAATGCACTCCTAGTCTCATTTCCACTACTGAACTTGATGCTTCCAAGTTTTCACTCCCATCCTCTGACACACTGCTGGAGGGTCCCAGTGACTGAAATACATTTTGCTGATGTTTGAGATACACTTGGAGGCCATTGTGATAGCAAAATCAATTTCTCACCGCCATTCAGTTTAGCAGGGGGAAGTAAATGGGGGGCTTAGAGATACACAAGGAAAACAGAGATGAACTGAGTTATAGGGTATAAGAAGTGTTCAGGATAATGGAGATAGAATGTGCCACAGGGTGTATATTTTGGGAGACCCCAGGGTAGATAGGCATTATCCCATTATGCAAAATACACACCATATCTTACCCAGCTCTTAGATCCATGCACCCTTTCCGAGTTTTCATAGCCCATGCACTCTTGGTCAGCTTTCGTTGAGCCATGCACTTTGTGTAGTTCCTTATACACTCTTGCTGAGCCTGCACAGATCGATGCAATTTGTGTGGTTTTTCATGGCCAGGTATCCATTCATATCCAGTCACTCTCTTCCCATCCTACTCGAGCCGGAACCACTACTTCTCACGAATTCCCTTGAGATATTCTGAGAGCTCCGCCATTTCACTTGACTGTGACTGTATATACTGAGAGATATACTTGCAGGCTGTGATCAAACTAGATTCGAGATGCACTTGGTGGCGAAGATTGATTGAACCCAGAGATGCATTTTGAGTTCATAATCATGTGACTTTGGAGATTCCCTTGGAAGTCAAGATTGAGTAAACATAGCGATACACTTGCAGGCTATAATCGAGAGAGTATGGAGTTGTACTTGTACTTGTACGTCATGATCATGCAAACTTCGAGGCTAAGATCTAGTTAGTTTGGAGATGCACTTGGTGGCCATAATCAAGTGAGACTGGAGAAGTACAGTGAGGTGGTTGATCTTGAGCCAGTGTTTTGGGAGTGAGGCGCGACTGGAGTGCAGACTCTATTCATTGGTCAATTTGTAATTGTGGTAATGTATAGATTTGAGTACAATCTGGCCTGCTAAGAGATGAGAGACTGGCCTGGAGCCGGGGGCAACAGTCAATCTTGGGATGATGCATTACTCACTGTATGCAGTAGACAGCATATGCTGTACTAGGCGTCAACTCATGATCAGCGCATGGCGGGTTGGAGAGGGATGACTTAGACTCGGGTTTGTAGGTGATGGTACCGTTGGGGACGAGAAACAGAGTGAACGGAGGTGAAGTGATATCATGATGTGAGACTAGTACTTGAGAGAATTTCGTTTGTCAGGTGGTTGACCATTCCCGATATGGCAGGTATGATTTCAGACCCAGTGGGTCATAACAATGATATGAGATCTTCCAAATCCAATCAGGCATGTCCTACTCCATATTTCGTATATCCCCTACTATCCTCTATATCATTCCCATCGTAATGCCCCATTTCTCTTTCTTGTCCACAACTCCACCAATATGATAGAACACAAACTTAAATCATCACTCTCTGTCTCTCCATATGATGATTGTGAGCTAACACCCGGTGCAACATACACCAAGTACTTCATACCCCAAGTACAGTATACACCCAGACAAGCATGTACAGAGTACAGCATACACCGAGTGCAGCATCTGCCATGTACCCCGTACAACGAGTACAGCATACACTGTGTACTGCAGTACCAACCCGAGATTGTCCGTCTGCTGGTCATTCTTAACATTAGGAGTTAACCACTGAATGGAACATCGGCATCTGGCATGCCTCCCTGCAAGATCGACTGCCACCAGCCAGCTCTCCATGTGAGTTCACAGGAAAAGTCACCTGGTTGCATTCGTATGGGTAGAAGTAAACTAACAAATACACCAAGTCTCCACCCTCGGTGTGCCTCCCATGAACCTTCTCCATGTATCCCTCCAACCTGTGAGCAATCAGGGCCCCCTGGAGCATTGCGAAACTGGTTTGATGATGGCCTCGGAGTAAATATCTAAGCTCACTCAATCATGGCCTCCAAGTGTTTCTCCACAGTCGCTCGATTACTGCCTCCAAGTTTCCACAATTATGGCTTGTCCAAGTGCATCTCCAAACAGGTTCCATCATGGCCTTGGAGTGTATCTCTGAGTTCACTTGATGGTGATCATCAGGTGCACCTCGAATTGCTCTCAACCACCACCTGCAGCCAGTGTAGACATACCGTGTGTAGATGGGGAGCTTTATAGATTCATTGATAAATAGATTCAAAGATACATAGATGTATAGATGAGAATACAAACTGAATACGTGAGTTTTAAAAATCAGTGAAGAATACGTTGTGGCTATGATTTCCTGGAGTACCAGCAGCATTCCCAAAAAAAAGTTGTTTTCCCAAACTGCTCTACAGTGATGGGACATGCTTCCAGACTTGTCGCTGGCGATCCCAGGTGCGGCCACGGTTGTCATTTGCACTGTCAGAAGCTGCCAGAGGTGTCATTGGCACAGCCTGGTGCACCCAGGCCTGTTTTCGGTGGTCCCAGGTGCTACCTTGGTTGTCATCTGACCTGATTTGTCCACATAGATTTTTTGCCGGTGCTCCCAGGTTTACCAGAACACCTCTGCATCCGTCTTGTACACTGTGGGATTTGACCACCTTGCGATTCTGGTCTGATAACTCCCAGACACTTGCAGATGTTCCCAGTGGCAAAAATCCATTTCGCTGTTGTAGCTCCACCATTTCACAAAAACTGCATCATTTGAACATAGAGATGTACTCAAATGCCTTGATACTGGGAGTTTGGAGATACACTTGGAGGCAAAGATTGATTATACTGCGCAATGCGCTTGGAAGTTGTAATCACGCAACATTGGAGATGCACTTAGAGGCTATGATCCTGGGAACATGCAAGCTCTGATTGAGTGGGTTTGGAGATGCAGTTGGAGGCCATCATTGATCAAGGTTGGAGGAGTACTTCGAGGGAGTTGATGTAAAGGTAGCAGCTTCGGAGGAAGGGACAACCGGAGCTGAGACTCTATTGATTGGCAAACCCATTATTGTGCAAACATAGAATGCTGAACATAACAAGTGCCGCAGAGAGATAAGAGACTGGCTGTTAGCAGGAGTCAGTGGATCTTGGGATGATGCTGTAATTGGTGTATGCAGTACTAGGTGCATGCAGTACTCAGTGTATGCAGTACTAGGCGTATGCAGTATTTGGTGCATGCTATGCTTGGCGTTGACACCTGATCATGGCATGGAGAGATAGAGTGGAATGACTTAACTTTATGTTCTCCGGTGATGGTAGAGTGGAAGACAAGTATGAGAGAGATGCGAGGTGATGATGGAAATTGTCATGAGAAACTAGGACAGAGGAGAATGTCATATGCGAGTCAATTTACCATCCCCGATAGGCCAGGTACAAGTCCTGACCTTGCACATACTATCACAACTGTGAGGTCTGCTAAATCCAATCAGGCAAGTCATACACCTGATTTCTCATATTTTCACATATCATTCTTATCTTGATCCCCAATCTCCCTATATCTTCCACATCACTACCATCATCGCCAAATACAAAGTCAAGTTATCCCTCTCTGTCTCTCCCTGCCATGAGCATGAGTTAACACTGTATACAGATTACACCGAGTACAGCATACACTGGGTACTGCATACACCGATTACATCATACAACCTGCATAGCATCCATGCAAGATTGCCTGTCTTCACTTCATTCTCGCAATTACATGTTGGCTCCTGGATGTAGCTTCAACACCCAGCATGCCACCCAACACGATTGACTGCGACCAGCCACATTAGCAAAATTTATTTTTGTCTCTATGAGCCTCTAGGAGTATTTGCCAGGTGTTGGACAGGAATACCAGGCAGGTCAAATGCCAGAGTTGACTGGACCGATGCAGTGGCCTTCAGGTGCACCTGGGAGCACCTGGCAGTGTGAGTGACAGGCCTGATGGTGCCTACAATAAGCCTCACTGCATTTCAGAGCGCCAGCAACAAGCCTGGGAGCACAGACAACATGCCTGAGAGTGCTGGCGAAAAGCCTGGGAGCACGTCTAATCACAGCTGAGCATTCTGGGAAAATCAAAATCTTCTTTGAAAACACTGCTTGTACTGCTGGAAATCATAGCTTCAACCTATCGTTCAAAGATTCTTAAAACTCATATATTCAGTTTGTATTCTAATCCATGTATCTATGTATCTGTGAATCAATGAATCTATATAGCTACCCAACTACATATAGTATATCTCGACTGGCTGCAGGTGGTGCTTGACAGCAATTTGAGGAGTGCCAGATGATGATGATTGAGTGATCTGACAGATCCAGTTGGTGGCTGTGATCGAGAGAGTTCTGAAAGTCACTCAAGGCCATGATGGTGCGAATTTGGAGATACATAAAGAGGCCATGATCAAGCAAGAGTGTACATGAACTTGGAGGCCGTCTAAGGGTGGTGCGCCCGTTGCTGCTGAGACTCTATTTATAAGTTAGATAACTCCCAACTGTGGTAATATATTGGGATGACTTTACCTTCGAGATCTCATCCTGAGTTGGCTGGTGGCGGTAGATCTTGGTGGGAGGCACACCGGAAGCTGAAGCCAAATACAGGGATCAACTTGTAATCCTGGGAATGAAGGGAAATCAGACACTCTTGAGTGGATGCTGTCCTCCATGTATGCTATACTCAGTGTGAACTCATGATCATACCATGGTGAGATACGGAGGGAAGATTCAGCTTGGTATTCCATGATGATGGTAGAGTTGTAGGCGAGTAAGAGAGCATGGGGTCAAGATGGGAACAATTGGATTGATATGAGTGAATCTGGGAAACCAGGGGTACATGTTGGCTGATTAGGTTTAGACGACTGCATATCGTTGATTGTACCCACCAGATTGGAGGTTGTACCTGCTGTATAAGGAGTCGTTCATTGACTTGCATATAAAATTCTCTCCAGTCCCACTTTCTGATGATCATTTCTGCAATCTCCTCTCATCACTCTCATTGTGATTGTCAACTCTACAATCACCAAAGAACATGATATTATGTTATCCCTCTCTCTCTCCATACCATGATCATCAGTTGACACCTAGTACAACATTCACCATGTACTGCATACACCGAGTACTGCTTCATATGATGATTGCTGTCCCTTGCTCCCAGCCAGGTTCACATTTCTCATCGCTTACTGGACCATGGTGTACTCTGCTCTGGACATTCCTAGTATTACGAGCTAACCAATGATTCGAGTAGCAGCTCCCATCACACCTCGCTTACCATATACCACCTCCAGATTGCTCACCACCAAGTACTCCTCTTACATTGATGTCAGCCCCCTAGTGAATCCCCAAACTCACTTGATCATGGCCTCCATATACATCCCTGAGTTCCCCCGATGTCAGCCTCCAAGTGCATATCTGTACTACCCAGACCACAGCCTGCAGGTGAACCTCAGAATTCACTTGATCTCGGCCTCCAAGTGCATCTACATACTCCCTTGTTCATGGCCTTCAAGTACATCTCTACGCTCACACTATCACCATGAGGTGAAACAGCGGATCTTGACGGCACGGATCCGAGCATCAATACCCTTCCACACATCACATGACATCGAAAGGGAGATCATGAGAAAGAAATGTTCTGGCTCGAGCAGCTTGGGAAGAGGGTGAGAGAATATGCTAATATACCCAGTAGTGAGCAACCGCACAAATTGCATTGGTCGATCAAAGATCAGCGAGAGTGTAAGGGACCAAGAGCTGGGAAAGATAGAGTGTGTATTTTGTAAAATGGGAAAATGTCTATCTACCCTGGGGTCTCCCAAACAAATACCTCCAGTCCCTCAGACCCTCTCTATTATCCCTGTATTGCTGGATGCCCCCTGCCGGCTTCTCCCTGTCAAAAGGAATCGTGGTGGTGCTGTGGAATGGATTTTCCTGCCACAATGACCACCACGAGCATTTCTCAGTCCTCCCAACCGGCATCTCTAGGTGCTCTTCTGATTCTGCTCATATACTGTCTGCTGCCAGATGGACAGTCTGGATATAAATTGAGAGACATAGAGAGATAGTACATGCCATATTAAGATGTAGCAAGACTTCTGACTGTAACAAAGATGAATATGATAGAGGAAATGCCGTGTGGTTATGGAACTCTGAAATCCTCTCTTGCAACAGTTTGGCACCAGGTTTCCAGCAGACCTTTGCAGGGATCTCAGCTGTGTTCGAAGTCACCCGCAGATCTCCACAGTTGTCTCATATGCTTCAAAAAATGTGTATTCTACCAGTCAACTATCATAGCATCCTGAATCCGCCTTCTCAACAACAGGTGTTTCGACGAGCACCCGAGAATGTTCTTGCATACTCTGAGAGAACTTCGCTTTGCTCCAGGATGGTCTGGGAGCATCTGAAAGTACTTAGGAGCACTGGTGAGGTCAACTGGGGTGTCAGGGAGGTTTGGGTGTGGCTTCTGAACCAATTTACATCTTGCTAATGCTGCTCTCCATGGGAGCTGAAAGGTAAAGTCACCTCACCTGATTCCCATGGGTTTGCATTGACTAACTGGTGAATCGAGTCTGAGCATCTGGGGTGCCTCCCATTGACCGCCCTCAAGTACTCCTCCAAATCTGAAACATTCAAGGAATCCGAGAGTATTGCCGAACTTGCTCCCTCACTGCGGTGGAGTGCATGTATAACTTCACCTCATCACTGTCTCCCAGGGTATCTCCAAACTTGCTACATTTCCACCGCCAGGTTCACCCAATCATGGCCTCCCAGTGCATCTCAATAGTTGTGCAATCCCAACCTCTAAGTTTGCACCATCATATTCTCCCAGTGTATTTTCAACATCAGCACAATTCATCTTTGTCTCTGGGAGCCTCTGGGAGTGTCTCGGAGTTGTCGGACCAGAATCTCAGAGTGGTTGAATCCCGGAGTGTGCTGGACTGATGCAGCGGCCTTCAGGAACACCTGGGAGCACCGGCGAAAATCTGTCCGGACATGGGATGTCGGGTGACAACTAAGGGAGAACCTGAGTGTGCTGGCGACAAGTCTGGAGTACCGCCACCAAGCCCATGTGAACCTGGGAGTGCTGCCAACATGTCTGCATGCACCAATGACAAGCCTGAGTGCAGTGAGGTGAAGCGTGGATGTGCCCAGGACATGCCTGGGAGTGTGGGCAACGAGCCTGGGAGCATCTCGAATCACTGTAGAGCAATCTGGGAAAACATCTTCTTTGGAAACACTGAAGGTGGACCTGGAAATCATAGCTACTACTTGTTGTTCAACAATTTTTAAAACACATGTACTCAGTTTGTATTCTCATCTGTGTGTCTATATAGCTACTCATCTGCACATGGAATATCTGGACTGGCTGCAGCGGGCGTTTGAGAGCAATTTGAGGTGCGCCTGAACATGACGATTGAGAGAACTGAAACATACACTGTCAGGCCATGACCCAGCCAGTTGGAGATGTACTTGGAGGCTGTGATTGACCAACATCGGAGATGCACTTGGAGGCAACGATCATGTACGCTTTGAGTCTGTGATCTAGCGAGTTCGGAGATTCACTTGGATTCTGTGATCGAGTGGACTTAGAGATGCACTCCCAGGCTGTTATCATGCGAGTTTGGAGATGCACGTGGACGCCATGATTGAGTGAGTTTGGAGATGCACATGGAGGCCATGTTTGAGTGAGTAAAAAGACACACTTGGACACAGTGATTGAGTGAGCTTGGAGATCCACTTGGAGGCCATGATTGATCGAGATAGAAGGAGTACTTGGAGCCGCTCGATGGGAGATCCACCAGGTGCAGAGAATGTATTCATAAGTTTGTTAATTCGCAACCATGGTAATGTGATGAGGCATCTTCACCGTTCATCAGCAAAAAGTGAAATTGGTTTCCTAAAATGGACCCCGCGCACCGATCCTTCCCCACATTCTCCACCAATAATCCGAGCGACATATTCGCAATCTTCCACCATCATTGGAAGCATTCAATAATGTGATCGCGTTGTCGCAACATCTCAAAACGTCTTTAGTCATTTATGCTAATTTATTGCAGTTGTTTCTTTCATGTTGGTTCTCTAGATTTTGATTGTTTCGACGGTTTTTTGAACTGTTCCATTGATTTCAAGAATATTGTTAACTATTTAATCCCTTGAGACATCGATTATACACAAGCTTGCACAGCTCACATTACAAAAAATAAGACACCCAGAGTAAACAATCATCAGATTTTTATAGCTACAAAGATTACTTCAAGCATCGAGTCGAATAATCTACATGTGAAACAAATTCAAAGCATCCATGTCTATTGTGTTGCTCAAGTACCACTGCGAGCCATCAGGCTGAGGTGTCAGCGGAAAAAGGTGTACAGCTCCTAGGATTGTACTTATAGGGATGATATAAGTGGTTCTGCCGCTGAAACGAGGTTTATGAAGGTAGCTTCCATCGTGCGAGGGTTGCATCGGAGGTTGATTCCTCTCCTCGACAATCACCATACCAGCAGTCTGACGTATCGGCGCAGTTGCAAACATCTGAACCAAGGCGAGAAGCCCTTTAATACTCGATTCAGCATCCTCGAGTACGACATGACACTTCATCCATCCGGGAATGCATCCCACAGTCGACTTAAAGTGGCTATCTGGACCCGCCCCATTCACAGAAGCACTGTATCATTTCTTGGTGGCTGATGCTTCCTCGACCTTATGGACCCAGTGCAACGAACCGAATGAACTGCTTGCTCGGCGCATTGACAAGACGTCACCGGTACTGCTTCTGAGTTGCAACAAATGTATTTTGCATCGTTCAGACGACTGAAACACTGATCGTGATCGACGTAGTCTGTGAAGTCAACAAATCTCTTGAAACACCATGCAATGTGATTCTGTAGCTCCCCCATGGGCATTGCACACAACTCAGGCAAGTCATCAAGGGTCTTGATTTCTGGTAGCGGGTTTTTCATCATTACCTTAATAGGCGTTTTGGTTGGAGGCATATCATCATCGCTACATTGTTTTGCAGCATTTGCATTCAGCTCTGGATACTGACACACCTCCTTTGGGGCTTTTGTTTGCAAAATCTGGAAGGCGGCCTCATGCCATTTTGATTGTTGGTATGCTTGTTTCAGATCCATCATCGCTTTTTCTGGGAGTGCAAAGCTTACATTTAAGAGGTTTCCAAGCTGGCAGATATGGGCAGAGAAGTGGTTCAGGAAATGCATCTTCACAAAGTTGAAATCCGATTTGTTGACAAGATGTTGTGGAATTTCTGACTCGATCGGCGTTTTATCTTCATCAACGCGAGGGTGTTTTGCAGCCGCAGAAAGATTCGTTGAAGCAGGGTCAGTCTCCCGTTCTTCCTGTTTGTCCAAAGCAAGCTGCTTTTTCAAGGCTTCCGAGACCATCTTTGTGGATGAACTGATGTCAAATCGACTGAAAAGATCCTTGTGACAATGAAACTCCTCCAGATGATGCTCCATGTACGCGATGGTGGCCTCAGTATGGTACCGGTACTGTGCCATACGGTGAAAATACACTAAGTTCTTGACGCACAACTGGGCACCTGTGAAGGGAATCCATTGGCTCGCAGAAGGGTTTCAAAGAGTCGCCGCGAAACCTGGATCAATCACACACCTCTGTGCTTTCATTGCCTTACCACTCTGTAGCTTCACCTGGCTATATGGCTTGTTGAATTGAGTGAAGCCAGGATATGAAGGTATCATTGCCCAGAGCTGGTTGAATTCGTCGATCTTGGAATGTTGTTCGAGGAAGCACGTTACCCAGTCCATCAAATGCCTAGGTATACCGAAATAGACGGTATGAATAATATCGGGTACAATAATTGTGGTCGGAGAGATGCATTCCATAATCCAGAAGACACATTCTGAGGTTCCAACCGCTGGATCGTCCAGATACTGGCTTGCTTGCCATCTCTCCATCTCATCTCCCGGAGTCACAAGTGTCATCTTTTGGAAGTATAGCCGATAGTCTCTCAATTGCCATGACGATGAATTCCTTTCTCGAAATGATAACTTCAGTGCTTCCCACACAGGGCAATGGTGCTGCTTGATCGAATGCAAGTGAATGTTTTCGAAGCAGTCAGCCATCCATGCACAGAGAACAGGATAAACATGCCACATCCGACCGTCTGCACAAAGCAACAGCTTTCCAATGTTGCATAGTGTGTCGAGAGGACAAAAAATAAGGTCGAAGATCTTCCTGAGAACCTCTCGATTGTGGATTTGTTGTTCCTTCATGGCAGTTGTTTGACCATGTCCAATAAAGTTATTTTTTCTGAGGAACGCCAAGAAGGGCAACAAGGATGGTTGCATGATTCAAAGGCTTTTATCAAATCGTCAAGTCGATGTTTCCGGGACTCAAATATACCTGCCATTCCTTCTTGTCACCCAAATAGTTAGTAAGATGTGTCTGGTGTGAAGTGCCAAATAAATGGTCAATCGTAGCTCCATGTGGCCACCGTAGCCAATGAAATGGTCGAAATCATCATAGCTATAACCAAATTTTGGTAACGTACCTGCCCATTCCACCACCAGTCGCTTGATTTCACCTCTGAGTAGGTACGTTCCTCACCATCATTGAATTCCTTTGCTGGACCATACGACATAAAGTTCCTGAATGCAGGCTGTTGCATGAGGAACTCAATGCATTCAACAGGATTGCGGAGAGAGAAACGTCTGTAATCATCATTGCGATGATTATTTGGATCGTCCAAACGATTGTAACACACTTTGCAGGATTTCCAAGAGTCGATGCCCATGTCGTGGGACATTTCGTACAACCTTTTGAATAATGTGTGGGACAAAGTGAAGTTGCGGATGGTTGCCATCATAGGATTCCTGAAAAGCTCGTTGATAGCAGCTCTGTTCAAGTTGTGCTTGACGCACCAGTGCGCTAATTTATACTCCTCCTCGCAAGAAAATGGTAAGCATAGATCAATTTCATCGTCACAGATATCGAAACACTCGTTACTAAAAGACTTGCCGACTAGACGGTTTCCCAAGTGTGGAATACTGTAAACACGTGTCTGAACTGGAGGTTACTCTGGATCGATACGTGCATTCATCCATTTGGCTTCGGTATCGCTGGACTCATTGACAGAAGGGTGAAGAAGAATGTCGCGATGCGGTTCATGAACGAATGGAAGTTGAATACAATCGTGCTCGATTGCAAAACCATCGTCAGGCAGTGGTTCGGCTGATAAGTAGACTATTCTTTCTGTGTCGTCACGACGGAGGTGTGTGATGTAAGCGCCGATGTGGTAGTACGTCTTCGAGCAGCAATGACGCTGTGGACAAAGATCCATGTGTTCTTAGCAAAATGAAATGTTGCAACAACGTTACGAAGCGTCTTGACGGTCTTTCGGCTACTCATACCATTTGAAGCTGGCTGTCCTCGGAAAAAGCTGCAGCTCAATGTACTTCATCCAAACCGGGGTCCTACCACTCTCGTAGAATTTCTCTTATCCTCCTTCATACGTTTGCCAAGTGTTAAATCGCCCTCTCAATTTAAACATCCATTGGATCCCAAAAAGCATAACATATCTGCATCTATCTCGTCACGGCAATTGTTTTGCACCATCAAAAGACTCTCCTACGACCACGGCCTGATTTATGGTTGTCACTTGATGTTAAGTTTGAATCTTACATCAACCGTGCATTCTCCTTAGATACCAACCCAGCGACGTCATCATGCGGTACAAGAACTAGACCAAGGACAAACGAGTGAGACATGACTGGAGAGCATACTTTTAGTTGTCTTTGTGATGAACTTAAGCGTTCAGCCGACGAATCAGGGCGCTCAGATGATGCTAAGCAAATTTCCTCCTAGCTGAATTGCAGCCACAATGATGTCGCCGGATCAAGAAAACCCTCCATGGCCATATATATATTTGCTTTGCCTGCCCGCCTTGCTTACAATCTCCAGAATCTTTGACACACCCTCCTCACCTCTGCTACCGCATCGCATCACCCTTGACGATATATTCAATACTCCCGACACTTGTATTGAGTAACAAGCATTCTTTATCCACCTCTCAATCATTGACCACCGATGAGAACCTATAATGTAATGTGATGCCCTCTGATCGCCAGAATAAGTCGTTGCAGATGATAATACAATCCAGATGCCGACTCTACAAGTCCGAGTTTAGGTCGAGAACGCCGGTGTTGGAGTCAGCCATTGGGCATCAGAAACGATGGGGATTTGGCAGGATGAGGGTGGCTTGACAACACAATGGATAGATATTACAGTGCGGGAGCGTGTCTGGGAGATTGCCCACTCCATGAGCATCATCAACGAGCAAGGAGCTGGCCCTGACCAGTGAGATCTCCTAATCGATCATTGCGTTACTCGAATCAGTGATCTGGAGTCGAAAAGGCCGCTTGGGAAATGGTACATGGCAGCCAAGACAAACCTCGATGGTCAGCAACCCAAGGCAGCATTGGACGAGTGTGTGGAGGTTGGCATTTGCCGACGGAAGTATATGATCGAAGAAACCCGGACTACGATCAAGAAACTCATGCTCGTTGGTATGGATTCAATCGCCCTGATGCTTCTTTTGCTCTTCGTGATGATGTGTAGATCCAGAGGACGACAAGGAAGAGACCTCGGGTCACAGATCTTCCCCGAGAACGGTGCATTGCAATGCGTCGACCAACTTCCTTGTCGGGCCATTAGGCTGTACCATCGCCTATGTGGATTCCGACATTGCTGGGAAGAGGGTGGGTGAGAACACTACTCGGCTATTCTCATCGCACTGGCCTGGGGATGATGAATTTATACTTGCGATAGTTACATCAATTGTCAGTACGACCATATTGTCAATCGTGAATGCTGCAATCGCCGGTCTGCCAGGCCCTAGCCGGAAAATCTGAGAGCTTTTGCGCTGCCTGGAGGAGCCTAATGGAGATGCTGGTATGTACGCCCATGATGGTACCCCAATCTTCAATATCAATACTGCTGCCGGATAGGTGAAGGTGGCAATGAAATTAAGCGACCCAACGCTTTTTTGCGTCGTGTATCGTGGCCAACATGCCGACGGCACAGCTGGTTCCCAGACACCGATGCGTGATGGTTGCAGCTACCTGCCTCTGGATGACATCCTCCCACCACCAGCCGAGGATATGATCGACAATATCGGGGAGGAATCTCACGATGATGGTTGGTCGCGGCGCCCAAACCCAGGAAGCGTCCCGACAACGAAAACAAGCTTCCAATTGTTTGAACTGAAGCTTCCACAGAGGATCATCAGACTGCAGCGATACCTTGAAGTCATCCGAAACCATGCTCTTGGTCTCTTTGCCAATAACTAGCACAGCATCGTTGGTGATGAGGATTTGGCTTGGCTACGCGAGCACCATTACATTGTGAATCCTCCAGCTGCAGGCTCTTTGGCCAATAGGAAGCATACAAGCAGCTGCCCAGCTGCAAACCAGTCGTTTTGAAGATGGAATGCACTGGCTGCACAGTTGTTCAATGATTCGCGTTGTGGGCGGGTATTTTTCTGCCACTTTGGAGGGTGCACACATGGGTGAAAATTTGGAGTTTTTTGGTGAGGTTTTGGATCTCTTTTTGGTGGTTTGTATATGTTGTTATTACATTATTCATATTCATACCTGAAGGGCTGTGTTGAGAGTTCACGATGTTGGGATTAATGGTTGAGAAGTGTCTTTTTGGGGAAGGCATAGTGGCAGCGATAGTACTCCGTGTATCGCTATCATGTAATCCGTAGTGCGGTATGTTCACCCACCAGAAGTTAGCCTGAATGATTAGCAAAATGCAAACGCTTTTTAGCTTGTTGCCATAACAATTTTTGTTAAAGGCGGCCAATCAACGACCCTGCGGCATCCTTTTCACCTGCCATTCTTAGTTCCGAGTTCCTGTCTATTCAAGGAGATGGAAGTGTGGGTTGCGGGTCAAGCCAAGATCCATGAATCGTCAACAGGATAACAAGACGCATCACGACAATGATTTTCAACATATCAACGCTTTCTTTCCTTCACACAACGCTTTAATTCATTTACTCTACATCCATTGACATTTCCTTTAGTCACTCTTTTAGTTTTTCGTACTTATTACTCGCCACCTTTTTCAATCATGACAACAAGGCGCTGCACTTCTCCTCCTCCTCTTGCTTCCAGCACCAGGAGAAGAAGACGATCTATCCACAACAACGATCCCGATGATGATCTCAGCACGATATGCGACAATTTCAATGATCATCATGATGACAATTCAAAATCCCATGACAAGCCTCTTCGGCGACCATCGAGGCAAGCAATGGGTAAGCGGCCATTAAAAGATTCCTTCACGTCAACACTTGGAAAACGAGTCGTGGCAACTCAATCAACTCCTATGTGGGCGCAACCCATACATCCTGAACATTGGGAGGTTTATAATGTCCCGGAGGAGAAGAATGATTTAGAGCCTGTACCACTGGTATCCAAGAAGGTATCCCATTCAGCGTTTGAATGATTGAATCCACCCACTAATCTATATATTTACAAGATGAAAGATTCAAATGAAGCTGGTGAGTAATTGGTTGCATGGAAAGCTGGGAATGTGTGGCAATATGGACTCTATGTTGACGACGTGACAGGCCTCATCGTCAGCGCAGATGACAATGCCCACACAATCCTTTCAGGCATTCCAGAGATGGTCATGGCACGTGTGAAGCCTATTGCTCTCAATTATGCGATGTTTGCGAAACCCTTTGCCATGAATGGGGTGAAGGCCGCCCGGATTCGTAGCCGGTGGTATGAAAAACTTTCCAGGATTGCTCCAGCCCAGAGCAACTTAGACCCTCCAGGTGCCTACATTTCAGTGGTAAATGAATCATCTCAATGATTGTTTTCATCGCTGACATTGTGCATCAGGTTGTTGCCAAGATTTCTTGCTGCCATGCAGCAATGGTATACCGCTGCAAGACCTCAACCAACTCCATTTATGGAGTTCGAACACATTAACCTACAGAGACCCCGACAATGGTAGCCTGGCTATTGGTCAAGGAAAGGTTTACATGCCCCACAAACGTTCGTGAGGTAAGTTCAAAGTTCCCTTGTTGATCATTCGTTGTCCTGACAATCAATTTATGAGTGCAAGGTTCATGTTGCAGCGACCGAAATTGTGGATCTTATTCACCAGACATACTTCTATGGCATATGACAAATGGGAATAAAAGATAGATCATCGATCAATGAAATCAACCCAACATTCATTGCCCTCACAGTAACAGCCATTCGCCAGTGTCTGTCTGGCTGGAAAACAGCCTAGTTTACGGTCCCACCACATTTTGGTCAAGCAGGTGGAGCACAAAGTAAGTACAATAAACGAAACATTGATCACTCGGGCAATAATGCATGCACAGATGTATTGTGTCGTCTCGACGCGGATTTTTGTTCCTCCTCGCCAGACGTTGAAACCAGAAAGATACACATTCTCCACAACATGATCTGCCGAAGGATCCACTCAACTGGTACGGACCGAGCAATGGCACAACCTAGCAACAATAGGAGCAGCATTGATGAGTACTTCCTTGATTATGTCGTGGAGGAGCTGATAGAGCGGCCCGACAATTCTTTCAAGCGTCTCAGTGGCTGTGTTGCTGCTACTGAAGCCAGTAGGCAATTCTCACCTGTTTTCCCTATGGGTGGGTCTGCCATCGCCAGCAGCAGCCAGCCCGTCCCCTGCAGCGACAGCAACCACAACAGCAACATCATCAACACAATGACCAGCATTGAGAATACGGGATTAGTCGGTGGAAGTACCATTGTAGAGGGTGCAATGTCACTTGGATGTTAGGAATGGTGTCAGTGATGGGATTTAGGATTTCCTTTGTGTGCTAATATTTTCTAGATTTCGTCGATATATCATACATCTGCAAACAACATCTCCGTCCACGCAGCATGGCGGGGTCAGTGAGGACTCGCTCCATCAGAGCCATCAGAGACACCACGGTGGCAGATGACTCCACGCCCGGTGCCAATACCACCCGTCACATTGCATACCGCCCTCAAAGTGCTCCCAGACTCATCAAGAGCATTCTCACGTGCTCCTGAACGCACCTGCATTGATGGAGGTGCATTCAGGACACTACGAGATTTGACTATTAGGATAGTCACATTTTGGAGCAGTTGGGATTGCTGCACAGCTCTGTGGGGGACTTGGTGCCGTATTCTCGAAGCAGTGGTTCTTAGGGTTCCATAAGCAGAGGGCATTTCGTCCATCGCATTAGTCTTTGTTACAGTCGCAAGATTCGCTCCCTCCAAATATGGAATGCATTATGTTAGTATCTGTATATATATACATATGGTCAATCTGGCCACAGATGGTAGTCGAGCATAATCAGAGGAGGATCTGGAGACGCCCATTGAGAGCACAGAGAGATGCACCACTTGGAAAGTGAGAAGATATGATACTACCCGGCCATGGGAATCCACGCCATTGCGTGGATCCAGACGAGATGAAAATGAGATGATGTCTATCTACCCCGGGGTGTCCCAAATATGTACTGCCTGTCGCTCAGCCCACCTCCGTTACCCCTGTATCTCCATACACCCGCCATCGCTGATCAAGAATGTACATGGAGGCTGTGATCGAGCGTGTTGAGAGATGCACCTGGAGGCCAACATGGAGTGAACTCAGAGATGCACTTGGAGGCCAGGAGCGAGTGAACTCAGAGATACACTCCGAGGTCGTGATCGAGCGAGTTTGGAGATGCACTTTGAGGCCGAGATTGAGTGATACCAGAGATGCACATGAAGGCCGCAACAGAGCTAGTTTGAAGATGCGCTGGGAGGCCGTGATCGAGCGAGTCTGGAGATTCACTTTGAGGCCGTGGTCAAGCGTGGTTGGAGATGCAATTGGAGACTGATATTGAGTGAACTCAGAGATGCACTGGGAGGCTGTGATTGAGCGAGTTTGGAGATGCACTTGCAGGTTATGATTGAGCGAGATTGAATGAGTACTTGGAAGCGGTCGATTTGGAGGGAGGCGTGATGGCAGCTGAGACTCTATTCATTGGTTAACTGGTAATTGTGGACATGTAGAGAGTTGAGTACAACAACATCCGCCAGGTAATGGGATACAAGCTGGGAGTGGGAGACTTCCTGGGAGCAGGAGACTGTCGATCTTGGGATGATGCTGTACTTGATGTATGCTGTACTCGGTGTTAAGTCATGATCATTGCATGAAGAGATAGAGAGGGAAGACTTAACTTCGTGTTCTTAGGTGATGGTAGAGTTGAGCACAAGAAAGAGAGAGATCAGAGGACATGAGGGAAATCATCTTGAGGGGCTGGGACTCAAGGCAATGTCGTGTGCGAGTCAATTTACCATCGCCAATACGGCAGGTACAAGTCCCGATCCGCCGGGTAATAACACCGATAAGAGGTCTTGTAAATCTAATCAGGCAACTAGTACCGTTGATTGCTCAGGTCCGCTCGGATCCTCCATATGGTTCTCATCTTCATCCCCCATCTCTCTCTTTCTCGTCCACAACTCTACCATCATTGCAAGAACACAAAGATAAGTTATCCATTGCTATCTCTCCACGTCATCATCCTGAATTAACACCAATTGCAGCATATGCCGATTGCAGCACACACCGAGTATAGCATACATATACAACTGTCCGGCGTCCCTTTATAGTCTCAATTTCGAATTGACCTGTGAATGTAGTTTCAGCTTCCGGCGTTCCTCCCTACCGATCGACAGCCACCAGCCAGTTCCCAATTAAACCTACAAGCATAAAGTCACCTCATCACGTTCCCACAGTTGCAAGTTAACTAACCGATGAATACAGTCTCAGCAGCTGGCGCGCCTCCCATCGAGCACCTCTACATCGAGTACTCCTCTAATCTGCCTCATAGCCTGCTGCAAGTGAATCTCTAAGCTCGCTCGATCACAGGTCGGAGTGCATCTATGAGTTCACTCGATCTCAGCCTCCAAGTGCATGTCCAAACTCATTTGATCACTGCCTCCCAGTGCATCTCTGAGTTCACTCAATCTCAGTCTCCAATTGCATCTTCAAACTCGCTCAATTACGGCCTCAAAGTGCATCTCCACACTTGCTCAATCACGGCCTCAATGTCCATCTCCAAACTTGCTCAATCACAGCCTCTCAGCGCATCTCTGAATTGACTCACTCTGGGTCTCCAATTGCATCTCCAAACTCGCTCGATCGCAGCCTTACAGCGCATCTCCAGACTCTCTCTATAACTGCCTCCAAGTTCATCTCTGATTTCACTTGATCTCGGCCTCCAAGTGCATCTCCAAACTCGCTCAATCATGGCCTGGGGGTGTATATCTGAGTTCACTCGAATGTCATCGTCAGGCATACCTCAAATTGCTGACAATCACCGCGTGCTGCTATTCTAGATATACCGTGTGTAGATAGGTAGCTTTATAGATACATACATCCATAGATGGGAATGCAAACTGAATGCATAAGTTTTGAAAGTCGTTGAACGATAATTAGTAGCTATGATTTCTACGGGCACCAGCATCATTCCCAAAGAAGATGTTTATCCCAGACTGCTCTACAGTGATTCAACTTTCTCGCAGGTGCTCCCACGTGCACCTAAAGGCCACTACATCAGTCCAGTAAACTCGGACCCATCACCTGGGTGACAGGAAGGGTGTTATGCTCGGTCAGAGGGTACGAGGTTCTATCAGAGCCGTCAGAGACGTCCGGAACACCTGGCTGTCTCTGACGGAAACTAGAGTTGTTGCTTATGTAATAGTATTAAATGTAATAGAATTGATGGTTTACTGAAGTCTGATCTCAAACTTGTGAAATCATAATCACGATGATGCATATCCCTCCTTTGCCAGTTAAACTGCAAGGTACTGAATATCTTGTATCAACAAATTGAATATCGTGAACCACTTCTGCATGGTAACTATCATTCGTCAAATAAAGCCATGAGGGTCTTCAATATCAAGAACTACACACTTCCTCAAACGTATGCAGCGCTTACTTTCATGATTGCGAGGACTGATCGAATTGGGCGACGTAGGAGTATGGCGCAAAATGATATGTGACATCGCCAAAGGCAGTGTTAACCGTTCGTCAAGTGCTCACAGTCACATTTGCAACAGTGGGTACACTGGTCGTGAGGCTTGAAAACAGCATCGCGACGACTCAATGAACACTGTGGAATACTAAAGCAATGCCATATTTCAGGGAATCCTCGATTTCATTCTTTTGAGTTTGTGGGTACAATAAACTAAACAAATTTAATGAAGGAGATTTAGTTTTTGCTGATGTTGAACAGTCATGGAGAGCTGGCTGGTAGCGGTCGATCTTGTAGGGAGGCATTCCAGAAGCTGGAGCCACATTCAGGTGTCAATTTGTAAACATGTGAATGAACGGAAGACAGAAAATCTTCCATGGATGCTGTACTCAGTGTATGCTGTACTCGGTGTATGCTGTACTCGGTGTATGCTGTACTCGGTGTATGCTGTACTCGGTGTATGCTGTACTCAGTGTATGCTGTACTCGGTGTATGCTGTACTCGGTGTATGGTGTACTCGCTGTATGCTGTACTCGGTATATGCTGTACTTGGTGCAAACTGTACTCGGTGTACAGTGTACTTGGTGTAGGCTGTACTCAGTGTATTCTGTACTCGGTGTATGCTGTACTTGGTGTATGTTGTACTGGAAGTACACAGTACTCGGTGAATGCTGTACTCGGTGTATTCTGTGCTTGGTGTATGCTGTACTCAGTGTATACTGCACTCAGTGTATGCTGTAATTAGTATTGACTCATGATCATTGCATTCAGAGATAAAGAGGGATGACGAAACATTGTGTTTGGCGATGATGGCCGTGTTGTGGAGTAGAAAGCGAGAGGGGTGATGAAGTTGCAAAAGATACTGATGATACAAGCAGATATCAGAAATCAGGTGAACGACATGCCTGAGTAGGTTTAGAAGTCCTTGAATCAGTGTTATTACCTGCCAGATCTGGACTAGTACCTGTCATATCGAGGATGGTAAAATCACATGGCGCACAACATTCTTTTAAGTCGCAGTTTCTCATCACGATTTCCCCCAATACCTCTCAACTCTCTCTTTCTCATCCTCATTTCTGCCAACACCTTAGAACACAAAATTAACTCATCCCTCTCGATCACACCATGCCATGATCATCAGTCAACACCTAGTACAGTAGACGTTCAGTACAGCATACATCAACTACAGCATACATCAACTACAGCATTCAGCAACTACAGCATACATCAACTACAGCATACATCAACTACAGCATACATCAACTACAGCATACATCAACTACAGCATACATCGAATACAGCATACATGGAGTAAAGTGTACACTGAGTACCGCATTGTCCCATGATCAAGTGTCCCCCACCCACAGCCAGTCTCTCATCTCTCGGTGGACCTTGTTGTACTCAACTCTCTACATTCTCACAATTACCATTTACCCAATAAATAGTATCTCAGCTCCCATCGTGACTCCATCCCAATCTACAGCTGCCAGATTGAGCTCCTCCAAGTCCCCCTCCAATTTTCATTGATCATGGCCATCAAGTGTATCTAAAATCTTGCTCCATCACGGACTGGGAGGGGATTTCTAAGTTCACTCGATCACAGCGTAGAAGTGAATCTCTGAACTCCCTTGACATAGGCATCCATGTTTGCACAATCGTGGCCCTCAAGTGCATCTCTGAACCCACTCAATCGCGGCTATGGAGTGCATCTCTAAGTTCACTCAATCATGGCCTCCTAGTGTATCTCGAAAGTGGCTCCACCAAGGCCTCCACCTTAGAATGATTATAGCTGCCTAGTGGATCACCAAACTCCCTCGATCGCAGTATGGTGCATGGGTGGAACTATTATGCAGACAGCCCATTCCCAACACTCCGCCTCACCTCTCATGGCATCGAAGGGAAGTTCATGCAAGAAAGTAGTTCCGGCTCAAGGAGCAGATGAAGAGCATCAGCAATAAAGCGAAATTGGTTTCCAAAAATGGACCCCAAGTGCCGATCCTTCTCCCCATTCACCCCAAATAATCTGAGTGACTTCTTTGCAATCTTCTATTATGCTTGAAGGCATTCCATGGTGTGATTGCATCGTCATGACATTTCAAAACCTTGTTAAGTCATTTAAGTGAATATACTGCACTGGTGTCTTGCACATTGGTCCTCAGGATTTTAATCGTTTTGACGGTTTTTGGAACTGTTCCATTTATTTCAAGAATATTCTTAACTATTCAATCCCTTGAGACATCAATTGTATACAAGCTTGCACAACTCCCATAACAAAAATTAAGACACCCAGAGTAAACATTCATCAGGAATCTATATATTGCTGGAATGATTACTTCCAGCATCGAATCGAATAATCTACTTGTAAAACAAATTGCAACCATTCAACTCCATGGTGTTGCTCAAGTACCACCGTGTACTATCTGGCTGTGGCATCAGGGGAAGACGATGTACAGCCCCTTGAATCATGCTTATGTATCCGATACAAGTGGTTCCGACACTGCAAAGAGGCTTAGGATAGTAACTTCCATTGTGCAATGTTGCCAACTGAGGTTGATGTCTCTCCTCGAGTATCACCATAACAGCGGTCTGACAGATTGGCTTTGCTACAAATGTCTGAACCGAGGTGAGCAGCGATTTCACACTCAATTCGGCATCTTCAACAATGACATCAACCTTCAACCATGTGCCAAGGCAACCTCCAGCCGACATAAAATGGCTATCTGGACTCTTCCCCATCCAGGGATGCATTGATTCATCTCTTGGTGGCATATGCTTTCTCCACCTTGTGGACCCAGTACAAGGAACCATATGAACTGCCCGCTCATTGCATTCAAAAGACCTCACCTCAATTGCCACTGTGTTGTACTGAATGTATTGTGCATCATTGAGACGACTGAAATACTGATGGTGATCAATATAGTCTGTGAAGTTGGCAAATCTCTTGAAACACCAAGCAATGTGATTCTGTATCTCCCCTTTTGGCATCGCACGCCACTCGGCCAAGTCATCAACGGTCTTGATTTCTGGTTGCGGGTTTTTATGATTCACTTGATAAACACCGTAGTTAGAGGCATTTGATAGTTACGACGTTGATTTGCGGTGTTTGCATTCAGCTCTTGATCCTGGAACACCTCCTTTCGGGTTCTAGTTTGCAAAATATGGCAGGCAGCCTCATGACAATTCGATTGGTGGTATGCTTGTACAAGATCCATCATCAATCTCTCAAGGAGCTCAGAGTGTGCATTTAAGAAGTTGCCAAGCTGGCAGATATGGTCTGCAAAGTGGTTCTGGAGATGCATCGTCACAAGGTTAGAACCCAATTCATCGGCATGATGTTGTGTAATGTCTGACTCAATCCGTGTGGTATCTTCATCAACGCAACGACTTTTACCAGCTACTGAAGGAATGTTCCATGCCTGGTGACTTCCATATTCCTCCTGTTTGTCCAAAGTAAGGTGCTTTTAAAAGCTTAGGAGACCTTCTTTGTAGATTTACTGGCGCGGAATTGACTGCAAACATCCTTGTGACAATGAAACTCCTCTTGATAACTCTCCATGTACTCAATTGTGGCTTCAGTATGGTACCAGTACTTTACCTTAACGTAAAAATACACTAAGATTTTGACTGTAATTGCAATGTCCTGTGCTAGTTGTTAGGGATACAACGGCGAGCACATCATGCGGCTGGGTAAATGTAACCTTATCTCGAATGCTTGCGAGGATGTCGTTCCTCACCAGGAATCTTACCAACACTTCTATGCCTAAGATCACTCAAGGCCATGTGTGCAACCGTATCTCATATATTACCACCTGATCCCTATGGAGCCGAAGGTAGGCGGATGTGCCCATACACAATTAACTGGTTTCCCATAATGAGATATGTTTCACTCACGGGATTTCAAAAATTCTGATTTTGCCCCATTTCCGCCATGTCACCACATGTACAAGAACAAAGCAATCGCACCACTACAATGCCCCCTAAGTAGACGAATAGATTCCCTCTTTGCACTGCCAATGAGTGTGGAAGCGCAGAGACCATTCACACATGGATTGGTCATAGCACTCTGAGTGTCGCTAGTCGAATCACCATAATTGAATGGCTTCCTCCTCAATCCTCCCAAAGGCTGAAATCGACAATCATTCCGATCAAGAATGCCTGATCGACGACAAGACTGATGATCATGTAACCAACGATGAGGAGAATGACGACAATGATGATGTTGATCCTCCTACCCCAGTACGACTGAATATCATTTTCACAGATGTAGTGCAGCAGCAGCAAGCTACAGTGGAATGACAGGAGAGAATGATAGAATTCCTCTTCCACCAGAATACTGAACCGCTATCCCGACGGGAATCAACAATGAAGAATGACAAATCCGAGATGACTCGTCCGACATAATACTGGGAAACCTCATCTGAAGTAGACAGCTTTCGTGGCTCTCTTCGGTGGAATGTCCGCATTGACAGCCACCTCCTCCCCGACTGCAACTCCGACAAAGTCCACTATGTGCTCGAGTACCTTCGATGCTGGAGCAACCACTACAATCATTCCCTACATTAAACCAGCATGATCGACCTAATCAGATTGGGCCAGGACATACATACAAATGATTCCCCATGCCCTCAGGATTTCAAACTTTCCATCAGCTAAATCTAGAAGATATACGGTGAGAAAGACCGTAATCTCAAGAGATGCACTGGACTATACCTTGAGTGTGGCAATGGGTACCACAAGCCCAATGAGAGCATATGAGCATATGCTAACCCACCAAGTCAAAACTGGCGAGATGTTGGCTGGGATGAAGAGCAGCAGAATCTATCATGCTACCAGGTGATCTGGGTGGGCCTGAAACCTGAAATACACCCAAAATTCAAGCCCTTTACCATTGAGTACGGGATGTTTGACAGCATCAATGAGAATGTTGATCGAGCATCAGATGTAGAATCCAAATCTCAGGAATACAGCAATTCACAACATCGAAGGTATCATGGAGAAAGATACTACAAAGGCGGCAGATCACATGGATACCAACCATCCATTTCAGATTGGAAGTATGTGCAAAGGGAGAGCCAAAGCCCGATAAGCCGAAGCCAAGCGGAGGTTGAAACGGTTACGACCTGCCCCCAGCAACATTTGAATTGTTGGAGGACTATGGGACATGAATGGTTAGCGGGAAATGTTCATGTTCTGCCAGCAATTAGATATCATTTGAGTGCCCACAATACTCGTGTGCTAACTACCACGACAAACTAACACCAGGAGCTGGCAAAGATTGTGGAAACCAGTGACAGATCACAAGGCAGTGATCTTTCAACACGCAGCACATGATAATCTAGCAAATCACCCCTGGTACTTAGCTTTGTGGAGGAGTTAAGATGAGAGCAAGCTTGGGTTGGAACAGGTGGGGTTGCAGGCATTGTTGGCCAATTTGGATGTGAGATGACCTCGTCAGATCACACTAAAATCGAGGGTTATCCTGGAGAGCAGGAGAGCACAAATGTTAGGTCAATATCTATGCGGCACTGTAACACCTGATTCTGCTGACCTAATCCATGAGATTCCAAAATGTGATAAACACTGCGAGATGCAACTTGTACAGGCTCTTATTGACTGCTGAGCTATTAGTGTTTTCATGGCTCCAGGATTACTGCAGAAACTCGGGATATCAAATGAAGCGGCACATAGTGCTACACTCGGCTTGGGTGGACAGATAATGCAACATGTGAAGGATGGCCCAAAGACGTCAACTACCATTCAGTATCTGGAGCATCTCGCCCTGGTTACAGAACAGGAAGTGCTAGTCGTAACATTGAGAGCCTGGGTTGTAGTACTCGGGCTACCATTTTTCAGGGCCCGGAACCCGGTAATTGATTGGACCCTCCCCCGCTTGACTGCCCCATGGTGACCAAACAGTCCTCAGGCTGCGCACATATTGGGTGGCGAGGACAGGCCTCCTCTCGAAGCACACAATAAGCTACCCAAACGCGGCGAGGACATGCCTCTTCCAGACATTCGGCTTCTTGGTGCTACCACATTTGGCAATCTCTTTGCATCTGATGAGGTTACGGATGCATTTGCCCTGAGGATTGGGGAATGCAACGGTTTGCTGGGAGCGACTGTGGAGATCACCACGTAGTCAGGTGAGAAGCCCAGGCGCTGGACCCGATGATCACGGAGCGGCAGCATTAGTTGCAGCAGACGGGGGTCCACATGGGAATGCAGAATGATTGCTACTGGCTCGCTTAGACACGAAGGGAGTGACTGGATCCCGGGGCTTACCTCCTTTGTCAGGGAATCACTAATGACAACGCCTCCTGGATTGCCATTTCTTCGCTTCTCTATATTCCATCCTCATAAATACAGCATGGACTAACATTGCTCAATGGAGTGAATATCATCAGCAAAAAACATTTTCGTCCGGGCGGAATGGCTCCGTCAGAGTGGACGCGCTCCGTCAGAGCCGTCAGAGACACCCCGGTGGCGGATTACTCCGTGCCCGGCGTCAATACCACGCGTCCCGTTGCATATCGCCCTCCGATCGCAGTTTCGCAGTTTCTTCTCGCTCTGTCGGTCTCCTATTTATAACAAACACTCTGGCGTTGTGGGCAACTGTGACCATACGTCGGAATGGGTTCATTGGGGACACGCTTGCATCGGGATTGCAATGCAATGGGTGACGCTGCGAAGATCTCTCCTCATGTTCCTTCTACATTAATCTCGAGGAGCGTAGGAAGAAGGTGAGAAGATATGATACTACCCGGCCGTGAGGATCCACGCACTTGCGTGGATCCAAATC
>Ga0307515_10000707_pt1 | contig 76907 bp, 58 predicted proteins | sample 17_EM_MG_FD_194513 | JGI IMG/M metagenome (GOLD analysis project Ga0307515, IMG submission 194513) | Populus trichocarpa ectomycorrhiza microbial communities from riparian zone in the Pacific Northwest, United States - 17_EM | ecosystem: Host-associated > Plants > Roots > Unclassified | place...
CCACTCCTGTTCTGTTTTCAGTTTATGGGTTATTTCAAGTTCCGAAAATAACCTTTTACTAAGGATAAAAAAATCATTCCGGCCTAAATAATCCAAATCGGCATCACAAATAATTTCGCCAAGCTTGTTATGCGGTTTCTGGGGTATTTTGGTAGCCATAATGATATCACAAACAACCGCTATCTGGGCATCCGTATAATTAAAGGCCGGTAGATGCTCGCGGGCTATTTTACAGGAGTTGCTTTCATGATCATCCAGCCCGCACAAAAATCCCGAATCATGAAACAGGGCAGCTGTAAGCAACAAATTAGTTTCTGCTAAATCGATACCTTCACCCAACGCTAACTGTTTAGCAGCGTTGTACACATCCTGCGCATGAGTAGCGTTGTGGTAGTAAAAATGTACCGGGAGTTCGCGTTTTATTTTATCCAGGATAAATTCCCCGGCCTTATCAATCTGCATTGGTTATAAATTGGCTGCTAATATAATAAAATGAGTTACCAGGCAATTTCAAAAACACATAAATATATGCCGCTAAATTTTTGTTTCATCCGGTGGCATACCACATGCATCCGTTATAAGTGTAAAAAACTATATTAGCTACATGAATAATTGGTTCAAAAGCTACAAAGGCATTATATTTTTAATAGCCGGCATTATAGTTGGCAGTATTGCCGGCATTTTTTTAGGCGATAAGGTAAGCGTTATTAAACCCATCGGCGATATTTTCCTGAACCTTTTGTTCACAGCCGTAGTCCCCCTGGTATTCTTTGCCATTGCATCGGCCATTGCAGGGCTGGATGCCACAAACAAGCTTGGTAAATTATTGGGGGTAACCTCACTGGTATTTGTGGGCACCGTACTGGTAGCCGCCATGATTACCATTATAGCCATCTGGATTTTCCCTATCCATCAGCATTTGGTGGCCAACCCTATAACCGAAGCTATAGACAAAAAACCATTGGGCGATCAGCTCACCAACCTTTTTACTACCAGCGAATTTTACCAGCTGCTATCGCGCAAAAGCATGATGGCCATGATCATATTTTCGGTACTAATTGGCTTTGCCACCCTTAATGCCGGCGAAAAAGGCGCTGCTTTTACCCGCTTTTTGCATAGCGGTAACGAGGTGTTTAAAAATATTTTTATCCTGATCATGAAACTGGGGCCAATTGGCCTGGGTGCTTATTTTGCTTACCAGGTGGGCGTATTCGGTCCGCAGCTATTCGGGGGGTACGCCCGTTCAATGGCTTTGTATTATGGTGTGGGCGCGTTTTATTTTGTCGCCATATTTAGCCTTTACGCTTTTATAGCGGGTGGCGTAGGCGCGGTAAAAAGGTATTGGAAAAATAACATTATCCCATCGGCAACGGCTGTGGGTACCTGCAGCAGTATTGCTACCATCCCGGCAAATTTAGATGCCGCAAAAAAAATGGGCATCAGGGATGTTATCGCCAACGTAAGCATCCCGCTGGGTGGCACTTTGCATAAAGATGGTTCAAGCATATCATCCATCGTAAAAATGGCGGTGGTGTTTGCCTTGTTTGGTAAAAGTTTTGATAATGTAGAAACCATTGTAGTGGCGCTGGCTTTAACCGTATTGGTAAGCCTGGTTGAAGGCGGCATTCCCAATGGTGGTTATATAGGCGAATTGTTGTTTATATCTGCCTACGGCTTCCCGCCCGAGGCTTTACCCCCGGCTATGATCATTGGGACACTGGTTGACCCTATGGCTACCCTGCTGAACGCGACAGGTGATACCGTAGCAGCCATGCTGATCTCCCGCTTCGTAGATGGAAAGAACTGGATGCCCCCGGCCCCCTGAAGGGGTAGGAAGACAGGGCAAACGCATCTAATCGGGTTAACATAACTTAACACATTTTAGATAAAATATTTACAAATACCTAATAATCAATATTTTATATTTACCATAGTTAACACTAACTGAGCGTACAATTTATGCCTTTGCCCCGGGGGGCAAGAATCTTATCCTTTTGATAGAAAACAAATTAGTTATATTTGTTAAACACCTATCTGCCATGCTACACATATTATACATCATAGCTATTATCGCCGAAGCCATGACCGCTGCCCTATCTGCCGGCCGCCGGGATATGGATTGGGTGGGCGTTTGTATTATTGCCTGGGTAACTGCTTTAGGTGGTGGCACTGTACGTAATATCCTGTTTAACCATTACCCCATGAGCTGGGTTGAGCACCCCGAATACCTGGTAATAACCGCAGGGGCAGCTATACTGGCCGCCATTATAGCCAGGCTGATGACCAAAATGAAAACACTTTTCCTGTACCTGGATGCCCTGGGTTTGGTGGTATTTACCATTATAGGCTGCCAGATAGCACAGCAAATAAGCCTGCCGGCTACTATTGTATTACTAAGCGGCATGATAACCGGTTGCGCCGGCGGCGTTCTGCGCGATGTGCTTTGTAACGAAGTGCCTTTACTATTCCGCAAGGAGATTTATGCAAGCGCATCTATAGTTACCGGGGCTGTTTATTTAGGGGTTGAATATCTTGGCGGTGGCGATACGGTTGCCATTGTAATTGCTTGTATCGTTGGCCTGGCATTACGCCTGCTATCTATCAAATACAACTGGCAAATGCCCAAATTTGTTTATAGGGAAGAGTGGCATTAGCCTTGTTTAAGGTGTTCCACCTTAAAGTATAACACAAGTAGCCAAAATGCGAAACACCACGTAAAAACACAATCAAATAACTAAAAATCAATAAGTTATATCTTTTTTATTTTATCACTGTACGACATAATTTGTCGTACAGTGATATTTTTTGAGGACATGGAACACCCCCTATGGAAGAAAGCCTCGCGAAGTTTTAAAAACTTCGCAAGGCTGATATTTCCGCCATCGTTCCCCCTTCAGGGGGTTAGGGGGCTTCGTTGGATAAGGAGTAAGGTACATCGCCGTCCTTCACCCCTCTTGCCTTATTAGGCGTTGGCGCCATATTAAAGTTAATGGTTGCGCCTTTTAGCAATTCCTTGTGGCTTAACCAGTTTAAATCATAAGGTTTGCCGTTTACACTCATGGTATTGATGTACCTGTTGGCGTAGTTGTTATTGGCGGCGTTGATAGTTACCGTTTTACCGTTCTCGAGCTTTAAGGTGATCTTTTTAAACAAAGGCGCGCCCAGCACATATTGGTCGCTGGCTGGTGTAACCGGGTAAAAGCCCATGGCCGAGAATACATACCAGGCCGAAGTTTGCCCGTTATCTTCATCCCCGCAATAGCCATCAGGGGTAGCTTTGTACAGCTTGTTCATTACGTCCCGTACGTGCAGCTGGGTTTTCCATGGTTCGCCGGCATAATTATATAGATAAATCATGTGTTGTATAGGCTGGTTGCCGTGGGCGTACTGTCCCATATTTACAATCTGCATCTCGCGAATTTCGTGAATGGTTTCGCCATAGTAGCTATCGTCAAAAACGGGTGGCAGGGTAAATACCGAATCGAGCTTAGTTACAAATTGCTTTTTGCCCCCCATCAGGTTTATCAGGCCCTGGATATCATGAAATACACTCCAGCTGTAATGCCAGCTGTTCCCTTCTGTAAAGGCATCGCCCCATTTAAACGGACTAAATGGTGTTTCAAATGAACCATCCTTATTTTTGCCACGCATCAGCCCTGTCGACGGATCAAACAGGTTTTTATAATTCATGCTCCGCTTTTTGTACACATCAGTTTCAGAAGCCGGCTTGCCTAAGGCTTTGCCTAACTTGTAAATGGTAAAATCGTCATAGGCATACTCCAGCGTACGGGCAGCGTTTTCGTTAATCTTTACATCATAAGGTACATAACCCAGGCTATTATAGTACTCCACCCCTTCGCGGCCTGTTGCAGCGGGGCCTTTATTATTGGCACCATGTACCAGGGCCTCATACAGTTTTTGGATATCATAACCCCGGCCGCCTTTTAAATATGCCTCGGACACAACCGATGCCGAATTATTGCCTATCATCACGGCAGAGTACCCTGGGCTCGACCATTCGGGCAGCCAGCCACCTTCTTTATAATCATTAATAAGCCCCTCCTGCATTTCTTTATTAATTGACGGGTACACCAGGTTTAGGAACGGATACAATGCCCTGAAGGTATCCCAAAAACCTGTACCGGCAAATTTGTACCCAGGGAATACCTTGCCTGTCGACGCGCTGTAATGCACAATGTTACCTTTTTCGTCTATCTCATACAGTTTATTCGGGAAGAAAACCATCCGGTACAAACAGGAGTAAAAAGTGCGGGTTTGGTCAATAGTTCCTCCCTCAACAGTTAAGCGGCTAAGGGTTTTGTTCCAAACGTCTTTAGCTTTTTGTTTGGTCACATCAAAGCTGTCGTTGCCTACCTCCCTTTTTAAATTCAGCTCGGCCTGGTCAATGCTGATGAATGATGAAGCTACCCGCAGATGTACTTTCTCGCCGTGGGTAGTTGCAAAACCTATTAAAGCGCTGGCATGCTCGGCCTTCAGTTCCAGGCCATCGCTTAAAGTAGTATCACTGTAGGTTTGGGCAATAGTGATGGGCTTATCTACATAAATAACAAAATAGTTTTTAAAGTTTTTTAACGGGCCGCGGGCATATTTAGTAGAGTAACCTACTATCTTTTTCTCGCCGGGAATAATCTTTACATACGATCCTTTGTTCAGCGCGTCTATCACAATAAAAGAACTATCAGTTTTGGGATAAGTAAACCTGAACTGGGCTGCCCTTTCTGTTGGTGTAATTTCTGTAGTTACATCATGATCGGCCAGGTAAACGCTGTAGTAGTACGGCTTGGCTGTTTCTGCTTTGTGCGAAAACCAGCTTGCCCTGCCGTTTTGCGATACTTTTAAATGTTTGGTTACCGGCATTATAGCAAACTGGCCATAATCATTCATCCATGGTGATGGCTGGTGGGTTTGCTTGAAGCCACGTATTTTATGGGCATCATAAGTATAAGCCCATCCATCGCCCATTACACCGGTTTGGGGCGTCCAGAAGTTCATGCCCCAGGGCAGGGCAATTGCCGGGTAAGTATTACCGTTGGATAGATCATAATGCGAGTCGGTACCCATCAGCGGGTTAATGTATTCAACAGGGTCGGTAACCTTGTTTACCTGCTGCGCAAATGCAGCCGTTGCAGCAATAAAAAACGAACCAATAAGTACCAGTCTTTTTTTCATTCCAGAGATGTTTTTAATGTTTTTTAATTTACCTGTAAATATAAAAGACCAGCTGTAATAGCCGGCCTTTTATGTTTAAATATTTAGCCTCACCCTGCCCTCTCCAAAGGAGAGGGTTCTAAAATATCCGATTTGCAATTTAAAGTCTTCTCCTTTAGAGAGGGTTTAAAATATGAGATTGCAATTAAAGTCCTCTCCTTTGGAGAGGATTTAGGTGAGGCTTTATCTACCACCCCGTATTTTGGGTGAGTTTACTATTGGTACTAATTTCGCGCTGCGGTATAGGCCATAAATAGTACTGGGCTTTCATGGTAACACCTTGCTCATTAGGGGTAGATGTGGCATCGCCGAAAGTGTCTGTGCCTACCTTGTATATCATATGGGTACGCTGAATATCAAAGTAGGCCTTGTTTTCGTAAGCCAGCTCATGATAACGCTCGCGCCAGATAGCCGTACGGAAATCATCTTTGCTTAAACCGCTTAATGGCGGCAATAATGCACGTGCCCGTATTTTGTTAATCTGGGCATAAGCCGCGGCTGTAGGGCCGCTTACCTCGTTGGTGGCTTCGCAATAAATCAGCATAGCTTCCGGCAAGCGTAAAAATGTCCAGTTTTCATCAGCTGCCGAATTACCGATATTTTCGCTTTCCTTATGAAAATATTTGTACAACGCATGTACCCCAAAGTTGATGGTTTGCGTTGGATCGTTGTGGTTAGGGTAGCTCGAAAAGTAAAACTGCCTTTCCTGTTTACGCAAATCGGCGTTGTCATAGCTGTTAAAAAAGCCATTTGTTGGTATCATAGCCCCAAGGTGATCGCCATATGCGCCTACCTGTAAGTTAAACGGCAACGTTAACTGCGGAATGGCGTTGGTAACAACACCCACTTTGTACTGCGATTGAAAAATCAATTCGCCCTGGTTTTTGTGCGCATTATCATGCAGGTAATCATACTTATCAAATAAAGTATAGTCGCTTAGCACCGGCAAAACTTCGGCGGCGGCCAGCGCGTAATTTTCCGTCTTCTTTAAAGGAAAACCGGCAGTAGTTAAATAAACACTGCCCAGCAAAGTACGTACAGCACCCAATGACACCTTACCTGTTTGATCTGTTTCCGGCAGGCCAGATGCTTCGGCAGCCTTTAAGTCGCTGATGATTTGATCATAAACAGCGGCGGCAGCAGTACGTGCGGGATACAAGTCAGGGCTGTTAAGGGTAACCGGCGTTACAATCAACGGCACATCGCCATACAGGCGAACTAAATGATAGTAAAAAAACGCCCGTAAAAAATACGCCTCGCCCATAGTCGCTTTTTTATCGTCATCGGCCATCGAACCTATTTTGGGTATTTCGGCAAGTGCGATGTTAGCGTTTGAAATAGCGTTGTAGCTATTTGACCATACATCCTCAAAACCGGGGTTTACGGCATCGGTGCGGTTGTTAATTACGTTATTATTATTAACGCTTTGCCCCAATGATGTGGTGTGGCCTGCAAAAAGCTCGATGGTAATAAAAGGGCTTTCGCCATAAGCATCTCCGTTTAAAAACAAATAAAGCTTTTGGTAAATACCCGTAACAAAAGCATGGGCCTGCCCGGCGTTTGTAAAATAATTACTCTTCACAAAGTTCCCTTTATTTTTTTCGACAAGGTCCTTTTTGCAACTGCCAACCAGTATAACAAGAATCAGCAACATGCTGCTAATTCGATATTTTTTTAAGTTAAACTTCATAATTGTATGTATTAACGTTTAAATTAGAAACTAACATTTACGCCAAGCAGGAATGTTCTTGGTTTTGGATAATCATAAAACTGAATGTTTTGAGTGAAGTTGCTTGAAGTATTATAGGTTGATACTTCAGGATCATAACCAGTGTATTTGGTTATTACAAACAGGTTTTGCGCCTGTGCATATACCCTTAACCTGCTCAGTTTTATCTTCGAGATCATGTTAGTTGGGAAAGTGTAACCCAGTGTTACCGCCCTGCCACGTATGAAGTTGCCGCTTTCAACTTTTGTTGAATATATCTCTGTTTGGTAACGCACAAATGCCGGCCTGTCTTCTGCTATGCTGGTATTTTGATTGGTAGGTGTCCAGGCGTTTAATACAGTAGCATAGCTGTTTGCCTGTCCCGTACGGTCCTGCCCCGAGTGACGTGTCAGGTTCATGATCTGGTTGCCGTAATTAAACTGCAGGTCTACACCCAAATCTATGTTTTTATAGCGGAAGGTGTTGGTCAGGGTGCCGTAACCATCAGGTATTGATTTACCAAGGATCACTTTATCGTCCGATGAAACTTTACCATCGCCGTTGGTGTCCTGTATCTTCAGGTCGCCTGGCAACAAGCCGTACTTGGCTGCTTCTGTAGCTTCGGCTGTACCCCAGGTGCCTAATACTTTGTAGCCGTAAAAGCTACCTGCAGGTAAACCTACCCTCATCAAATTAAATTGCGACAGGAAAGTTGGCGCCAAAAAGATGTCGTCATTTGACTCGCCCAGTTGCAATATTTTATTTTTAATAAATGAGATATTGAATGAGGAGTTCCAGCTAAAATCCGCTGTTTTGATGTTTTGGGTATTGATGGTAATTTCTAACCCTTTGTTTTGCAGCCTGCCAATGTTTTTATAAACGCTGGTAAAACCGCTTGTTTCGGGCAGAGGTGCATTAAGCAACAACGCTTTTGTTTTTTTCAGATACGCATCAGCTTCAATATTAATCCGGTTGTTGAATAAACCCAACGATACACCAAGGTCATATTCGGCGGTTTTTTCCCATGACAGGTCGTCGTTACCAATAGAGGTTTGCTGAGTTCCGATAGCTTGTTTACCACCAAACACATAGTTTACGGTACTGATATTGGCCAATGAGCGGTATTCGCCAATTTCGGAGTTACCTGTTAAACCGTAGCTTGCCCTGAATTTAAGATCAGATATCGTTTTGTTATCCTTCAGGAAATCTTCCTGGGATGCGCGCCATGCAAAAGCGGCTGAAGGGAAAAAGCCGTTTTTTACATTGGTACCAAAACGCGACGAACCATCCTGGCGCCCTGTCACTGTTAACAGGTATTTTTCTTTATAATTATAATTGATACGGCCAAAAAATGAGCTCATTTGCCACGCGTCATAATTTGACGATGGAATGCCCGGAATTGAACCTGCACCAAGGTTGTAATATTGATAGTAATTATCTGATAATCCGCTGGTAGATGCACCGAACCCTGTTTGCTGGAAATTTTGTTTTTCCTGGCCCACAACAACATTTAAGGTATGTACCTTGTTGAAGGTTTTATTATAGGTTAAGTGATTTTCCCATTGCCAAAAGGTATTATTAGCTTCGCTGATAGACGCCGAACTGTTCGCCTGGTCGGCAGTTGCGCCGCCAACCAAACCGCTTTGAAAATGCGGGTTGTAGTTGGCTCCTGTAGTGACACCTAACGTACTGCGAAACTCCAGGCCCGGCAGGATATTTACATTTAAGTAACCATTGCCACTAAATATGCGTTTCCGGTAAATGGCCTGAATTTCATTTGCCTGTGCAACCGGGTTGTCGCCACCTTCCATGTTAGGATAATCGGTGCGTTTGCCATAGCTGCCGTCGGGATATTTAATAGGGATGATAGGGATCATCTCAATTAACATACGCGGAATGTTGTTACCACCTGTACCATCATCGGCAGTGCGTTGGTCCTGCGCGTTATAATTTAAGGTAGCGCCCACTTTTAACCAGGGTTTTATCTGGTTGTCGAAAGTTAAACGGGCATTGTAGCGCTTTAGGTAACTGTTTAAAATAATACCTTCATCGTCGGCATAGTTTAAAAAGAAACCATAGTTAATTTTATCGGTACCACCTGTAAATGTAAGGTTATGGTTTTGGCTAACCGGTGTACGGGTAGTAGCTTTTTGCCAGTCAACATCGTATAAAGGTTTCAGGTTTGAGTCGAACAACTTACCAATAAGGCCGGTTCTTATTTTCACCGGATCGTCATCAACATAGTTACCGGCAGCCCAGCCAGCCGGGTCATATTTTTTAATATTGGCGTACGATTGGTCTTCGACAGCTAAAAACTGTGCCGAGTTAAGCACCGGAATTTCTTTGGCCATATGGCTTACGCTCACATAGCTATCATAGCTAACGGTACCTTCGCCTTTTTTACCACGTTTAGTAGTAACCAATATAACACCATTTGCACCACGTGTACCGTAAATAGCGGTTGATGATGCATCCTTCAGCACATCTACCGATTCGATATCGTTAGGGTTTATGGAGTTACCGCCTTCCGTCCATACAACACCATCTACCACATACAATGGGTCGGTATTGGTATTAATTGAGCTATAACCACGAATACGCACTTTGGTTGCGCCACCCGGGGCACCTGAGTTGGTTGATACGTTTACACCGGCAATTTTACCGGCCAGTTCCTGCTCAAGGTTGGTTTGCGGCCGTTCCTGTAAGCCTTTGGCACTAACGCTACCTACCGAGCCTGTTAAATCAACACGTTTTTGGGTACCGTAGCCAACCACAACAACCTCGCTTAGTGCTTTTTGCGATTCGGCCATCATTACATTTAATACAGTTTTACCTGCTACGGCAACTTCCTGCGTATTGTAGCCAACAAAACTAAATACCAGCGTGGCGTTATCTGGCACCGTTAAGTTATACTTACCGTTTACATCTGTTTGAGTGCCAATATCCGATCCTTTGATCCGTACACTCACACCCGGTAAAGGGCCTTTACTGTCTGATACCGTGCCCGATAATTTAATATCTGCCACAGTGGCCTCCGGTACATCCTTCTTTTTAACCACAATGGTTTCCTGGAAAATTTTGTAGGTTAAAGGCTGGTCTTTAAAAGCAAGGTCAAGCGCCTGCTCTAAAGAAACACCTGCAACTTCGATATTAATTGCGCTTGCCTTGGATACATCCTGCTTATCATACATAAAGTGATAACCTGTTTGTTTTTCAATTGAGCGAAGGACTTTTTCGACTGATGCATTTTTTTGATGCAGGGTTACTACCTGGCTGTAGGTTTTGGCGCTTACGTTGGTAAGCACTGCCACCATGATAATAACTGTTAGCTTCATAGCTAAAATTATTTTGGATAATTGGGGCCATACCAAAGGCGTGGCCTTAGAATTAAAATTCATAAGTTTGTAGAGTTTGGGTTAAACATTAACTTTCAATTCGTTGATTGCATTTTTTTGGGGCCCGGATGCTTAGCCGGGAAAGTACTGCGAATACTTCCCGGTTTTTGTTGATAAATTTTTGGCGCTATTGCACTTGTTTGTAACACATATGTAATAAGCACATTTATCTTGCGGGCCTCTCCCGGGCTAACTTATCTTTGGTATTTCTTCCATCATAATGTTTTTTAAAGTGAGCAATTGGTTGATTAGTTGTTTATTTTATTGGTTATTAATTGGGTTCGATATTATGGCAGTACCGTAATGTGTTTGTCTTCAATTTTAAAATTCACGCCCATGTATTTAAGCATTCCCATTAGCTCGGATGCTTTTACATTGCGCGAAATTCGACCTGTAAACTCTTTTACGGGTATGTTGCCCGCAAAACTTACCTCCACATCGTACCAACGGGCCGCCTGCCTCATAATGGCCTCTATACCCGCATCCCGAAACTGAAAAATCCCTTCTTTCCAGGCTATGGCATCATCTGCATCGGCTTCATCTGTTATTTTTATCGGACCGCTTTGGTTAAGTGAGGCTTGCTGTCCTGGTTTTAAGTAACTGCTAAATTGCTTATTACTTATTTTTACCGATCCTTCCAGCAAAGTTGTTTTCATGGCATTTTCGTCGCTATAAGCCATAATATTAAAATGAGTGCCCAATACTTCAACAACAGTGTTATTAACCTTTACTTTAAATGGCATCTTTGCATTTTTGGCAACCTCAAAATACGCCTCGCCGGTAATTTCAACCTCCCTTGTCGCGCCCTTAAATATGGCCGGAAAACTTAGTGACGATGCCGAGTTTAACCAAACCTTGCTGCCATCGTTCAATACCAACTGGTACTGGCCTCCGCGCGGGGTAGATACGGTGTTCATTGCAGCAAGGGCATCTCCGGTTTCATTTTTACCCGCCTCATATACCAACTGGCCATCATGAATTTTTTTGATGTGGGCAGTGCCTTGGTTAGCAAGCAAACCATTTTTTGCGCTATCCAACGTTATTGTTTGGCCATTGGCCAGCGTAAGCATTGCTTTATTACCACCAGGCAAAACATCATGTGTAGGCATGGGCTTTAACCGGGCCTGGCCTTTTTTATTGATTGTATTTTTTTGCTGATTGATAAATACGTAAGCACCAAAGCCAACAAAAATCATCACCGCGGCTGCAACACCAACTTTTAGCCATAATTGGCTTTTATTTGGCGGCCTTATTGGGTGTATATTATCCGGCTCAGATTTACTTTGGAGGATGTTGTTGAGCATATCCATGCTTTTTGTAGCATCAAAAAGCGGCTCATTTACTTCAAGGCTGTTCCAGACTTCATGAATAAGTGCAGTAAGCTCAGCATCATTGGCAGATGAATTGATGATCTCAAACAGTTCGTCCCGCTCCTGCTGCGTGGCAGTTTGGTGGTAATAACTATTAAACAGGTAGTTAAGCCTTGCATTAAATGCACTCATACAGGTAGATGTTAATTCATATTATAAATTGGTAAATGCCGAGTTTGGGGTCAACTCACCTATAAGACAATAAATGCGATAAAAAAGGGGCTATCGCTTTTGAAAAAAAATGAAAAAAGTTTTTATCGCCAGTAAAACAACCGGGTACACATCCAAATGGCTGCGTACATAATCGGTTATTGAGGTGGTGGCTATTTGCAGGTATTTTTTTACCGTTTCGCGGGAGAGTTTAAGCTGATCGGCAATTTCGTTATACTTAAGGCGGTTGTGCCTGCTCAGCAGGTAAACTTTTTGCTGTTGCGATGGCAAATGGTCTATAGCTTCATCCAATAAATTATAGTACATGTTATCCTGCTGATCGGCTGTTATTAAACCAAGGCTATCCTGCTCCAGTTTTTTTATCTGTACCTTTTCCCTGGCCAGTTTTTTTAAACAATTAAGGGCATGGTTTTTTGATATAACAAAAAGATAAGCTTTAAAATCGTTAACATTTGCAAGGGTTTCGCGGGCCATCCATATTTTTAAAAAAACATCCTGTACTACTTCATCGGCCAGTTCTATCGAGTTCGTGATACGGTGGATATGGCTGCCCAGTTGCTGGTGGTGGGCAACAAACAACAGGCGAAAGGCATGTTCGTTACCTGCTGCTACCTGCAAAAGTAAATCCTTATCATGATGTTGCGGCGCTGCTTTAATAAGCAATTCCGGCTCATGCTTGTAAGCAATATCCAACATAGGTAAATGTATAGTAGTGGCAAATAATGGTTAATTAAAATGCACAAAAATTCCTTTAGGTTAAAACACTATTACAACTACGAAATTGCGAAATAGTTTATACTTTTTTATCAACTAAATGCATTTAGTTGATATTGTTACGAAAACGTTTAACAGCCATTAGCTATAATTATTTTTCAGTATCGTTGTGGGCGAGTTTATTTTCGATCCTTTTATCGGGGATAAACCAGATGCCGGCTACTACAACATACAAAACAAAGGCTGCTATGGCGCTATACCAGGATAGGCCTATAGCAATTGCATATAAAATAACCGATATTTTGCCTTTCCAGTCTTCGCCAAACGCCTGTGCCAATAAAGAATGTTCGCCATGATGGCGGACAAGGTTTTTTACGAGGATTGAATAGGCTATGCCATTCATAAACAGTACAAAGCCGTAGCACATCACCGGCCATTTGGCAAAATGGTTCTCGCCCATCCAGCCGGTTACAAATGGGATTAATGATAGCCAAAACAGCAAATGCAGGTTGGCCCACAGGGTTTTACCATTAATAGACTTTACCGCCTGCATAGTATGATGGTGATTGTTCCAGTAGATACCCACGTAAATAAAGCTCAAAACATAACTCATAAAAACGGGGATAAGCGGTTTTAACGCTTCAATGCTGTCTCCATGAGGCACCTTCATCTCCAATACCATAATGGTAATAATAATGGCAATAACGCCATCGCTGAAAGCCTCTAACCTACCTTTGCCTAATGCCATTTTATAATTTATACAGCTAAAAGTAAGTTATTTTTTTGTGCCGAATGCCTGGTAACGCTGCATTGCTTCAATAAAATAGTAATCGGCGTAAGTTAAAGGCACATCAATTTCTGTCCCGGCAGGAAAATGGCCAACACTGTGCTGCAAAACAAAACCACCATTGGTACCCGTGGCAGCCATGTAAGGCGGCGCCGAAAGTGTTTTTAATATAGTTTGTGCAACATCAAAATACTGCTGCCCTTTTTTAGCGTCACTATACCTGCAAAGCTCAAGCAAGGCTGAAGCCATGACCGAAGCAGCCGATGCATCTTTTAAAGCATTGGGAATGTTGCTGGCATTGTAATCCCAATATGGAATTTTATCCGCCGGCAAATTTGGGTTAGTAAGTATAAAATGTGCGATGCTTTGCGCCTGGTCAAGATATTTTTTGTCATGCGTTTCACGATACATAACGGTGTAGCCGTATAAACCCCATGATTGCCCCCTTGCCCATGCCGACTCATTAGCAAACCCCTGCGCGGTTTTCTTTTCCTTTACCGCTCCTGTTTGTGCATCGTAATTAATTACATGATAGGAACTAAAATCGGGCCTGAAATGATTTTTCATGGTGGTATTGGCATGGGTAACCGCTATTTTATAATAGCTGGAATCGCCGGTTTCACGCGTTGCCCAAAACAGTAGCTCCAGGTTCATCATATTATCAATGATCACCAAATAATCGCCCGGTTTTGAATCCCATGATTTGATACAACCAACTGTCGGGTTAAACCTTGTTGAAAGGGATTTTGCACTGTTAATTAATATCTGTTTATACTCAGGCTTTGGCTCAATTTTGTTGGCATTGCCAAAGCTGCAATACATCATAAAACCCAAATCATGGGTATGGGTATTAAACTGCTCTTTAGCCAGCACACCCATAATGCGGTTTGCTTCTGTAAGCAAAGCCTGATCCTTACTTTCCTGGTACAAATACAACAAACTACCGGGATAAAACCCGCTGCACCACCAACCCGAGTTGCTGTTTTCCTGTTTATCCTTATCAGGATGATAGGTTTTTGGAAACTCCTCCGGCCCTATCTTTGTTGCTAATAATTTGTATTGGGCATCCGCCGTGATAAAGTTTTTTTTGATAGTGCTCAGAAGGTCCTTTTGCGGTTTAAATGCTGATTGGGCATTACAAAAAAAAGCTATCGCCGTTAAGCAAACAGTACAAGCAAGGGCGGGCAATATTTTGAATTTCATAGATATAATTTGGCTGGCAATAAAGTTGCATATTTTGATCGGAATTTGCCAACATAAAATGGCCGGCCGTATTTCAAACAGTTATTAAACAGTCAATTCTACCTTTTGATTAAAGTCCTCATAGCTCAGTTTCCCTTTACGCAACTGGCTGATGTATTTGAAAACACTTAGCTTATCCAGCTCCTGTTTGTAACGTTCGCGGTCGTGATCTGTCGCAGGGTTGCCTTGGAGCTTTAAACGGATAGATGTACGGGAGATATCCTCCTCCAACTTGTCTATCGGGCAATTACGAAGATCATCAAAGTTACTGCGGGGGAAAAGGATACGGTCCATTGGTTTTTTGCTTCCCTAAATTTAAAGGCCGGGCATCAACATCAATTTAACTGTGTGTTATTTTATTGTTATTGATAAGGGGGAACAAAAACATTTAGCGCCAATACACTCCGCTTTACTTTTTCAGTTCATAAACATTATTGGTCCTGTTCATATCGGGATATAAATTATCCGGATCGATGGTTACTTTAGTTACCGCGGCTTTCTTGTTGCCGGCAAAAGTGTAGCTGCCGGTATACTCCCATACCTCTACGGGAAACTCCCAGTGCTCTGTCGAGCCATCGGCGTAAGTCAGTTCAACCACCAGCGGCATGGCGGCTTTTTCCAGGTTTTCGATGGTGATCTGTGCTTTGCCATTTGCCAGGTTTTCTACTTTAGCTACCCCCTGGTCAAGGCGGTAATTTTCTAAAAACATCGATTTCCAAAACCAGCTAAGGTCCTCGCCTGCCGAGCAATCCATACTCCTGAAAAAGTCCCAGGGCGTAGGGTGCTTATAGGCCCAATCGCTGATATACTTGCGGAAAGCTTTATCAAACCTTTCGGGGCCAACTACCTGGTTACGCAGCAAGGTTAGCACATAGGCTACCTTTTGGTACTGGACCGGGAAAACCATATCGCCGGGTATGGCATCGGGCCGGGTAATGATGGGAACCACACGCTCTGAAAAAAGCGTATCAAGCGGACTGTATATCTCGGCATAGCCCCTGAACTCACCTTTGTTAAAGTCTTTTACAGCCAGGTTATCAATAAAGGTATTAAAACCTTCATCCATCCAGGCATATTTACGCTCGTTGCTGCCCACCACCATCGGGAACCAGGTGTGGCCCAATTCGTGGTTTACCACCATAAAATACGCGTTGCCGGTATCCCTGGCCGAACAAAACACCATCCCCGGGTACTCCATACCATCCAGGTTGGATGCCACATTTACCGCCTTATTGTAAGGGTAAGTAAACCATTTTTCCGAAAAATGCTGCAACGTGAATTTGATATACTCCGACGACCGTTTCCAGCTATCTTTTTTGTCGGATTCAACCGGGTACAGCGAACTTCCCAACACTTTTTTGCCCCCGGCCACCGGGAAGCTGAAGGCTTCCCAAATAAACGCCCTTGAGGCCGTCCAGGCAAAATCGCGGGTATTATCCATCCTGTATTTCCAGGTACAGGTAGCTTTTACAGGCCGCGACGAGACTTCCATAACTTCTTTAGCCGAACGGATAAATACCGGCACCTCGCTTTGTTTAGCTGCCTGCCAGCGCTTAAGCTGTACAGGGGTTAATACCTCTTCCGGATTAAGCAGATCGCCCGAACCCTCTACAATATAACCCGCAGGCACGGTAATGTTCACGTTAAAATTGCCGTATTCCAGGTAAAACTCGCCATTGCCCAGGTAAGGCAAGGTATTCCAGCCTTCTACATCATCCAGTACGCACATCCTTGGGTACCATTGGGCAACCGCGTAAATATTGCCGTTTTTGGTCGATAGGATATCGGTGCGATTAACCAGGAAATCGGCATTTTTATAATTTTGAGGAAAATTGTAACGATACTGAACGCTGAAGGTCACTTTTTGCCCGCTTTTTAAAGGCTGCGGCAGCATCAATTCCATCCGGGTATCGTAAATGCTATATTTAATGTCACCTGTAATTGCGCCATCCTTAAGCTTTACTGCCTGTATATCGTATCCCGCATCTGCGGTTTCTTCTTCCGGTTTTTTATAAAGGAATAATTTTGATTTTATGCCCCTGGAATCTTTTTTAAAAACATTTTGCTCCAACTGCAACCATAATGATGATAGCGCTTTGGGGCTGTTGTTGGTATATGTTATCGTAGCGGTTCCGCTAACCACGTTCTTCTGATCATCCAGGGCTACATCTATCACATAATCGGCCTGGTTTTGCCAGTATGCAGGTCCGGGTTCGCCGGTCGCGGTACGGTATTCATTACCGGGGGGCAACAGCGGTAAGGCGGGAAATAGATCGGTGGGGCGGTATTTAGATTGACCAAAACTTACATGACTAACAAATAGCAACAGGCAAATGACAATGAATTTTACGTTTTGTAGCGGCTTTGACATATTGATAATTAAACGAGATTTATCATGATACTTTTATCGCTAATATAGCAGAAAGCTAATGATATTTTACTCCCCCAACCCAAAACAAACATACTCATCTCCCGATTTACTGCCGATCTTACCTCCTCCACAGGCTATTACCACATACTGCTTACCATCTATAGCATAAGTAGCCGGTGTTGCATAGCCCGCAGCGGGCAGTTTGGCTTCCCAAAGCACTTTACCCGTCTTTTTGTCAAACGCACGAATTTTTTCGTCCTTGGTGGCTGCTATAAATACCAATCCGCCTTTGGTTACCAGCGGGCCGCCATATAATTCAGTACCGGTAACCGGGATTCCTTTCTTAGTCAACTCAGGATACTCGCCTACCGGCACTTTCCATAAAAGTTTGCCGGTGGTAAGGTCAACGGCATTGAGGGTACCCCAGGGAGGCTTGATTCCCGGGTAGCCATCCTTGTCCAAAAAGCGGTTATAGCCGGTCATCGTGTAGGGAATTTCGTCCACCACTTTCATTTCAGTTTTCGTGCTGGCTGTTCGGTTCGTGGTTGGTTCTTTAGCTAATATTTTTGTCGCTTTGGCATCAGGTAGCTTAAGCAGGAAAGCCAATAATGCTTTTTTATCCTGCGATGTTATTTGTTTAAAGGATGGCATCATGTTACGCCCGCTGGCAATAATCTGGCTTAGTTGTTCCTCTTTGTACTTAGCGCCAATATTTACCAGCGACGGGTACGATGTGCCGTTTCCTTTTAACTGCGGCCCATGGCAGGCAATGCAGTTTTTATTGTAAATCACCTGTCCCGCTCCTTTCAGGGAGTTATCGTTGGCCACTTTAGGCACGTTTATCATTACTTGCGCCCAGGGCAATTCGGAGCTACTGATGTACATAATGTTGGTTTCTATATCAACAGCCGCACCGCCCCATTCACCGCCACCGTCAAAACCAGGGAAAATCCAGCCACCCTGCTTACTTGGCGGGGTAAACATCAGCCGGTTTTTAACCTGGTTATATTCATCTACCATTTCTTTATGCGCCTCGGGTGTTCGGTCGGTAATATCTTCGGGGTTAAACATTTGCCTGGCAAAAGGTTGCGGCAAAGCCGGGATGGGTTGTGTTGGCCAGGGCGCCTCCCCGGGTAAGCCTTTGGTTGGTACCGGCATTTCAACTATCGGAAAAACAGGTTTACCATTTGTCCTGTCGAACATAAAAATATAACCATGCTTGGTTATTTGGGCCACGGCATCAATCTTTTTACCATCGTGCATAACGGTTACCAGGTTGGGGTTGGCGGGCAGGTCCCTGTCCCACAGATCATGGTGTACCACCTGGAAATGCCATTTTAGTTTACCTGTGCCTGCATCAAGGGCGAGCAATGAATTACCGAAAAGGTTTTGCCCTTTACGAAAGCCGCCATAAAAATCGCCACCTATAGATCCGGTTGGCACATAAACTATGCCCCGCTTTTCATCCAGCGCCATACCGGCCCAACTGTTGGCCCCGCCAAACTTTTTCCATGCCGCGGTGTCCTGCCATGTTTCATATCCTTTTTCGCCGGGATGCGGGATAGTATGAAAAATCCATTTCAATTCCCCTGTCCGCACATCGTAAGCCCTAACGTGGCCCGGTGCAGCATCGGCAGATTCGGCTACACGGGTGCCTACAATTAACAGATCTTTATAAACTACCCCGGGCGTAGTACCGGCCACAAATGATTTGGTATCGCGGTCGAGATTTTTGGTCAGGTCGAGATATCCGTTTTTTCCAAAGGTCATGATAGCGCTGCCGGTTTCTGCATCAATGGCAAAAGTTTTGGCGCCCACGCTGTAAAACAGCCGCTTTTCGCCACCACTTTTGTTTTGCCAATAAATCACTCCCCTGCTCACTTTATAGTAAGCCATGGGGTCGCCGTTGTTGGTAGTATCGGCATTTGCCGGATCGAACAGCCATTTTTGCTCACCTGTTGCTGCATCCAGTGCAAACAGTTTTAATTTGGGGCTGGTGCCGTATAAAATACCATCAACCATAATTGGGTTACATTGATTTTGACTGCGGTTTGCCGAGTCTTTATCGTTAGTGCTGTATCGCCAAACTACTTTTAGTTTGCTTACGTTGGCTAAATTAATTTCTTCATTTGATGAGTACCGGTTACCTTCTTTTGACCCCGCATAGGCCCCCCATCCGCTGTTTGGCGGCCCAGGTTTCAATGCATGCCTTGGCCTTGGATTTTTACACGACACATAAATGCCGGTTGCAATTAAAAGGGCTATTAAAAATCGGGACTTCATTGTTATAATGGGTTAATGATATTATTATAATGGGCATGCTAAGCTGTAAAATTTCGCGAAATACTGAAGGGGAATAACAACGATTTAATCCCCAATGTCATGCCGAACTTGTTTCGGCACCCCACATGCTAAGTGTACTTCATGCGGGTCACCTGTCCTGTGGGATCCCGAAACAAGTTCGGGACGACTTCTGTTTTTCGACTTGTCATGGGTAGGTACGAAGAATCTCTCGGCTATGCATGGCCGATAGAAAAGTTCGTGAATAGATGCTTCGTTCCTCAGCATGACAATCTTTTATTTTGGTTAGCACGCCTCCTTCAGGATTTCGCAAAATTTTACCACTCGGAATGACTTCCTTTTTTTAATAAAGTTCTTCAATTTACTTCCCCGCCATCCTATTCCAAAAATCGACCTGCATTTTAGTCGCATCAATAGTTTTATAAACCGATATCTCGCGTGCGTCGTTTTCCGGCGGCACGGGTGCACTTATCTTTTCGGCTTTAGTTGGATCAAGGTAGGCCATTACCAGGGCAAGGTCCCACATAATCCAGGTTTGGCCGGCTTCTACAAAATCCCATCGGTTATATAACAATTGGCCCAACTTGCCCTTATCTTTTAAATTATCGCGGCAAACAGCGCGGTCGAATTTTAAGGCAATAGCGGTATTGATAGGCATAATAGTTAAATCCAAACCTTTGCAGTTTAGCAACAGGTCGAAGGCATTCAGGTCGTTGCGTACATTAAATTCGCTTTTGTCCCAAACTTTGCGGTCGCTAAAATAGCGGGCAGCCAGCAGGTAAACTCTTATATGCGGGATAATGGAGGTATCGGCCTGTATAGCCGATGCCAGGTTTGATGCCGCGCCTATGCACAAAACATCCAGCTTTTCGCCCGCTTTAAGCTGGTGTACCGTAGCTATGATACCCTTTTCGGCTGCCGAAAGCACCAGTTCTTTACCGCCCCATGCATGGCCTATGGTTCCGCGGCCACCCAGCGGGTGTGGTATATCCGTGCGGCCCATAAGTTTTAACATTTCCTCGTTTAACTCCTGGCTTAGCTGTACCGTATTAATTTTTTTGGTAGGGTAATAATGCCATTTTTCGCCTACAAGCATATCGGCATTATTAAAATGGGCCGAACTTAAACCAACTACATTTACACCCGCATCTTTAAGCAGGTAAGTAATGGCGTACAAATCATCCATCTCATTCGCCGTATCCGAATCAAGCCAGACAATTCGTTTTTGCGCATAGCAGCAGCTGGCCACTAACATAGCAGCGAGGCAAACAGGGACAATTTTTTTAAACATAGCGGTTTACTTTTGGAGCAACTGGTCGGGGCCGACCTCATTGCTCAGCAATTTACCAAAAAGTTCCCATTGCTTCGCAGGATTTTTGGCAGTGCCGCCATTTCTTTCAATATAATTCTTTACCAAATCCTGCCCGTAATTATAGTTAATTACATAACTGCGATTCTTTTTAATAAAGCTGATTGATTTTGCCGCCGTTTCATCGTTCATCAAACAATATTTAGTTAGGTAAGTGGTTGCTTTATCTTTAGACATCGTTTTGTTTACCAAACCTCTTGCAGCCTCGTTGCGAGCGTAATTCAACCCACCACGTATGGCAAGTGCCTTAAAATACAAATCGATGCCGGCGGTGTCCAGGCCCGCCAGCGGCAGCAATACGTTCTTGGCAAATTTAACCTTATCGTCTCCCGGGAAAGCTACTTCAATGCCATAATTAGCGCTTCCCTCGGCAATTAAACTTTGCGGACTAAACAACGGGTAAAGCGAAATCTCTACCCAACCCTTGTCATGGTACAGGTGTTTTTCCAACAGCATGTTATATACATGATGACCGGGATAACTTTCGTGGCTGCCAACATCAATGGCACGGTCAATAAAAATCTTCAGGTCGGTATTAATTTGCACCGTGCTTTTGTAATTACCTTTGTACCAGTTGTATCCGCTCCACGGCTTATCGGTTACATATTCCAGCGTAAATGCTTCGCCGGCCGGTAAGCCATAATGCGCCAGCGTACGTTTGCGGGCTTCGGCAATTGCGGCCTTAATAACAGGGTCTAATTTATCCTTGGGGATAATGAATTTGTTGGCCAGTTTTTGAAAGCGCTCACTTACCCTGCCTTTACCCGGCAAAATACTATCCAGCAAAGCTATTTGCGCTTTAAAATGATCTTCGTCGTAAACGGGTGCCGATACACCAAAAAGTTCTTTCGATTCCTCGTCAAAGGGCCGCTCCTCGCCCGAGTAGATCCTGATGCGCCTGCCAAATGCCACCAATTGATTGGTCATCCAATCTGCCCGCATTTTATTACTGTCAACTTGTGCATTGGTCGAAATTATTTTCAACTCGTTCATCAAAATATTGGTATTGGCCAGCAAACTATCCTTCGGAAACTCTTTTGCAGGCGGCAATTTTGGCTTCAACGAGTCGGGGCCGTAGTAGGCATCCACAAAATCGGCATCGTACTGCCCAATGGCAAGCCCAAGCCTAACGTATTCAGTAGCAATAGCATTCAGTTTCTTATTCTCCTCCAGCTGTGCTGGCCCGTGTCCGCATGATAACATAAAAAGCAGGGGTAAATAGAGCAGTATTTTCTTCATAGCAAAGTATCCGGTCAATGTAAATGTGGAACAAGATAATAATTACATTGTTTACAGAAGGAATGTTTGTCTGAATCAGAATTTACAGGATTTTTTAATTAGCAGAATGAAGATAGCATATTTCGGCAACCTATATGTTATCGCCTATCTTTTCAAAAGGTCTTGATTCTTGACTCTTGACTCTTTTTCTGGCGTTGCCTTCGGCCCGGGCCAATCGCTCATACTGCACAGCCCTTAAACGCGAGGCCGGTATCCGCTTTTGTCCCTAACGCAAATTGTCTGAACTCGAATTAAACGAATTTTTAGAATTTCTCGAATTTGATTTTAAATTCTGTTAATTCTTTAATTCGTTTAATTCGAGTTCAGACACCCCCTCGTCCAAAATCGAAAAATTTGTCCGATATCGATCACTTTTTCAAAATACAAATTTCATAAAACACTAACAATTAAATACTTAACATTGGTATACCTCTTGCAAAACCTTATGCAAATTATATAACAATGGATAAGGAAATTACGCTCGAGGTAACATCGCAAAAAAGAAAAAAAGGCGCGGTGATAGCGGTGATCAGTATCGCGGTATTGGTATTGCTGATTGTTGCTCTTCGGGGATTTATAAAATCATCGGTAAAAAAAGCAGAGATCACTACCGCCACCGTAGAAGTTGGCAATATAGAAAACACCCTTAATGCTACCGGCGAGGTTTTGCCCGAGTTTGAGGAGATCATCACCAGCCCGATAAATGCATCAATCAAAAGTGCGCTGATGGATGCGGGTAATAAAATTACTCCGGGCCAGTCGATATTAACTTTAGATAAATCGGCCACCCAAACAGAATTTGACAAGCTAAATTTTACACTTGAATCTAAACGGAACGAAATCAGCAAGCTCAAACTCGACCTGGGCAAAAGCTTTTATGACATCCAATCAAACAACGACATTAAACAACTACGCATCAGCAGCCTGGCCGATGCGGTAGAAAACGCCAAACGCCTGTTTAAAGCCGGCGGCGGTACCCGCGAAGGAATAGAGCAGGCCGAGCTTAACCTGAAAGTTGCCCAGCTGGAGAAAAAACAACTGGAAAACGAGATTAAAAATAAGCAGCAAACCATGCAGATAGAGATCAAAGAAGCCCAGATTGCTGCCGCCATCCAGGAAAACGATCTGAAAGCCCTGCAACGCAAGATGGCCCTTGCCAACGTGATAGCTACACGCACAGGCGTTATCACCTACGTAAACAAAAACATAGGCGCCAATGTACACGAGGGCGAAACGTTGGCCCGCATTGCCGACCTGGGCAGCTTTAAGGTATCGGGCAGCATCTCGGATAATTCGATGGATCAGCTGCACAGTGGTATCCCGGTTATTGTCCGCATTAATGATACCCAACTGCGTGGGCATGTTACCAATGTTTCGCCATCGATACAAAACAGCATTATATCCTTTGATATCCAGCTGGATGACCGTGCCAACAAACAACTTCGCCCCAATATGAAAGTGGATGTTTTTTTGGTGACAGCTACCCATAGCAAAATTATGCGCGTTGCAAACGGACCGGCATTTAAAGGCCCTACCGTACAGGACATTTTTGTACTAAACAACGGCAAAGCCGAACGACGCACAGTGCACATAGGCCTTACCAATTTTGATTATGTGGAGATTGAGGATGGGGTTAAACCCGGGGACGTTGTGATTACGTCGGACATGAGCGAGTTTAAAAACTCGAAGGAAGTAACGATAAACTAAGCAACCAGCCCCCTCTAAATCTCCCCCGGAAGGGGAGACTTAAAAAGGACTTTTTAAGCCCTCCCTACCGGGGAGGGTTTGGGTGGGGCTTATAAGTATATGCAAATGAAATTCCTATACACCATATTATTACTAACCATTTGTTCAGGGGCATTTGCCGCAGGCAGCAGCGATACGCTTCGGCTTACCCTGCAGCAGGTGGTCGAGATGGCCAAGGCCAACTCCATAGCTGCCAAGCAGGCAGCTACCGTGCGCGAAACCAAATACTGGGAATACCGCACATATAAATCAAATTACCAGCCGCAGCTGGCATTAAGCGGCATACTGCCTGGCTATACCAAAACTTTTACGCAAGTGCAGCAGCCCGATGGCACCATCCGGTTTCAACCCATACATAACGATAACTCATCGTTGGCCCTTAACTTTAGCCAGAGCATTACCGCCACCGGAGGAACTATTTACGGGACCACGCAATTGCAGCGTTTTGATGATTTCGACAGGCATAATGTGCTTTACAATGGCATTCCTTATGGCGTCGGATATACCCAGCCCTTATTCCAGTTTAACAGTTTAAAGTGGGATAAACGCATTGAGCCTTTAAAATATAACGAGAGTAAACAGGCCTACATTGAAGCACAGGAAAAAATAGCCATTGATGTAGAAGGTTTCTTTTTCGATTTGCTGCTGGCCCAGGTTAACCTTAAAATTGCCGAAACCAATTACACCAATACCCAAAAGATCATGAATATTGCGAATACTAAATTTGAATTGGGCAAGGTTTCAAAAAATGAGATATTACAACTACAACTGGAACAGATTAACGCGAAAAAGGCTGTAGGGACTGCTAAGCGTGACATGGAAATTGCCACCCTTAACCTGCGCAGTTATACCGGGCAGGAAGGCGATGAAAAAATTGTACTGGTTGTGCCCGAACAGATAAGCCAGATGCAGGTATCGGCAGATAAAGTATTGGCCGAGGCATTCTCCAACCGGTCGGATGCCATCTCGTTTTTGCGCCGCGTGGCTGAGGCTAAGCGGGATGTGGCAAAAGCAAAAGGTCAAAATGGTTTAACGGCTACATTGAATGCCAATTTGGGTTATTCAAATACATCAACCAGCATACCGGGTGTATATAAAAATCCACAAAACCAGCAGGTGTTACAAGTGCAGTTAGCAGTGCCGATTTTGGATTGGGGGCGCTCTAAATCGCGCACCAAAACAGCCCTGGCCAACCAGCAGTTTACCGAGTACGCGGTTGAACAAGACAAGCAAACCTTTAAACAACAAATTATAACCCAGGTATCGCTTTTTAATGTAATGAAAGAACAGCTGGTATACACCGCCGAGGCCGACAGTATAGCTTCCGAAAAATACCAGATAGCCCGCGAACGCTACGTTTTAGGCGACCTCAGCATCACCGACCTTGGCATCGCCTTCCGCGAAAACGACCAGGCCAAACGGGACTATGTAGCTTCCCTCCGCGATTTCTGGGGAGCCTACTATCAATTACGTTACCTGTCGTTATACGATTTCGAAACGAACAAGAAAATCAACTACCAGTAGGGAAATTCAAAAGTAAAAATTCAAAAATCAAAACCGGATAGTCCAATAGAAAATTCAATAACTCAGTAGTTAATCAGCTAATTCAATAATTCAATAATTCAATAATTCAATAATTCAATAATTCAATAATTCAATAATTCAATAATTAAATAATTAAAAAAATATGATCCGTTTACAAAACATCGAAAAAGTGTACCGTACCGACACTATAGAAACCCTGGCCCTTAACAGCATAAGCCTTGACGTGGCCAAAGGCGAATTTTTATCTATTATGGGGCCATCCGGCTGCGGCAAAAGCACACTGCTTAATATTATGGGGCTGCTGGATGCGCCATCAAAAGGAAACATCAAAATTGCCGATAAATCGACAGAAAAGCTGAACGATAAGCAACTGGCCCAATTCAGGAACAAAACCCTGGGCTTTATTTTCCAAAGCTATCACCTTATTAACGACCTGCAGGTGTTGGATAATGTGGAATTGCCTCTGCTATATCGCGATACTACTGCAAAAGAACGCCGCGCATTGGCTACTGAAGCACTGGAAAAGGTAGGTCTTGCCAACCGCATCAAACACTTCCCTACCCAGCTATCGGGGGGGCAGCGCCAGCGCGTAGCTATTGCCAGGGCTATTGTGGGCAGGCCGGATATTATTTTGGCCGATGAGCCAACCGGTAACCTGGATAGCGCCATGGGTAACGAAATTATGGATATCCTCATTAACCTGAACCGTAACGAGGGTACTACCATTGTAATGGTTACACACGATGAAAATATGGCGCACAAAACACACCGTTTGGTACGCCTGTTTGATGGTTCGCAAGTTCAATAATTAACCTGTTTTAAAAATAAGATCATGCTTAAAAATTATTTTAAAATAGCTATAGCGGTGTTGAGGCGAAGGAAGTTCTTCACCTTTATCAGCTTGTTTGGTATCAGCTTTACGCTTACCATATTACTTGTGCTAACCGCCTTTATAGATAAAATTGCCGGCGACAGCTATCCCGACAGGAAACGGGACCGTTCGTTGTACATTTCAAGAATGCAGGAGGTAAACAAAACCGGCGGGCAAAGCTCAGGCCCGTTATCTTACTATTTTTTAAGCCACTACGCGGGCAGTTTAAAAACGCCTGTTAAGGTGGGCATTTCCTCTATATTCAGTGGTACAAATACCTATGTAAACAATAAAAAGATTGCTGTAAATTATAAATACACCAATGATGCCTACTGGGACATTATGGAATACGATTTTATTGAAGGCAAGGCTTTTAATAAACAGCAGGTTGATAATGCCGATAAAGTAGCTGTAATATCCGAGGATATGAAACAGCAATACTTCGGCGATATACCTTCGGTTGTAGGCAAATACATCGAGGCCGACAATGTGAAATATAAAGTAACCGGCGTAGTAAAAAATGTACCTATAACCAGCTACATGACCTATGGCGACATCTACCTGCCCTATACTGTATCAAAAACAGATTATCGTAAGGATAAAGGGTACCGGGGAGGTTTTTTTGGTGTGTTGCTTGCAAATTCAAAAGCAGATTTGCCGCGTATGCATGATGAATATCAAAGTATGGTTGCCCGGTTACCAATGGAAAGCAAGGAGTTTGATAAAATATTCAGCCATGCCGATCCTTACATTGTAAGCTATGTTGATACCGGCAACGAAAAATCATCGGGGGTTATGATCGTATTAACAACCATTGGCATATTTGCCTTGCTTGTAATGATGCTGCCAACGCTTAACCTGGTAAATATCAATATCACCCGCATTATGGAACGCTCGTCAGAAATTGGCGTGCGCAAGGCCTTCGGGGCATCGTCCGGTACCTTGGTTTACCAGTTTATTGTGGAAAATATCATACTCACGCTGTTGGGCGGGCTTATTGGTGTGGTATTGTCTTTTATCGCCATCCAGGGGCTTAACAGTATGAACCTTATTCCAAACCTTGTACTATCCCTCAATTTTACCGTACTGGGAATAGGGTTACTTATCTGCTTTTTCTTTGGCTTACTATCAGGGGTTTATCCGGCCTGGCGTATGTCAAAACTAAACGTGGTAACGGCCCTGAAAGCCTCATAAAATTATAAAACCTTTAAATTAAGATATTATGTTTAAGCATTTATTTAAACTCATCTGGAATAAAAAGAAACAAAACTTTTTATTGATGTCCGAGATGCTATTCTCATTCCTGGTGTTGTTTGCTGTATTTACATTGTTGGTGTATTACTACAATAACTATAAAAAACCAATAGGCATGGATTATAAAAATGTGTGGGTAGTCAGTTACAACAATGCCTTGCAAACAAAAAATACCGATTCATTAAACACCTATTACGAAACCCTGAGACGAACAATAAAAGCAATGCCCGAGGTACGCGAAATGAGTTTTTGCAGCGATAATGTCCCGTTCTCGGCAAACACCTGGACAGGATGGGCCGGCCATAATAAACACGGCTACAGTAACGTAAATATGTATAACGCCGACGATGCGTACCTCAAAACCTTAGAGGCGCAATTGGTGGAAGGCCGGTGGTTTAACAAAACAGATATGGCAACCAAAACGCCTTCGGTTGTAATTAATAACACCCTGCGCGAGAAACTATTTGGCAAAGGCGAGGCGATAGGTAAATTGATAGAGGAAAGTGAAGAAGGCAAAGATAAAAAAAGAGTTATCGGTGTGATACAGGCCATCAAGGCAAAAGGCGACTACGCGGTTGCGGGCGATGCTTTATACCACAGAACGGATACCGGTAGCTTTAGGTCACTTGGAAAGATCCTGGTAAAAGTTACGCCCAACGCCAGCGCTGCATTCGAAGCCCGATTATATAAAACCTTAGCCAATTACATGAAAGATTCGAATGTGGAAATTGAGCACCTGGCAAACAAACGTAAGGATATCAACTACTTTACCCTGGTACCAATGATAGTTTTGACCATTGTAGGCTGTTTCTTGGTAATCAACGTGGCGCTTGGCCTGTTTGGAGTTCTTTGGTACAACATTAACAAAAGGCGGGGTGAAATTGGATTGCGCAGGGCTGTGGGCGCCACCGGCAGTTCGGTATCTAACCAGCTCATTATGGAGTCAATGATACTGGCTACATTTTCGCTCATCATCGGGTCATTTTTCGCCGTGCAGTTCCCGCTGCTCAACGTGTTTGATCTTTCGGCAGGGATTTACCTGGTAGCTATCCTATTTTCAATCATATTTATTTACGTGCTGGTATTCCTATGTTCATTATACCCCGGCAGGCAGGCTGCTGCTATTTACCCGGCAGTTGCTTTACACGAAGAATAGCATATGAGCCTCAAAAAAATAACTAAAAACTCAACACGCAATACTTTTAACTAATTACGATATTGACCTGCAATTATGATACTGGTTATTGACGATGATATTGCTGTACGCACCTCGCTTTTGCTCCTGCTCAAAAGCGGAGGATATGATGCTATAAGTACCGAAGAGCCTGCCGAGGCTATAAAGATTATAAAAAAGGCAAGCCCGGAGCTAATCATTCTCGACCTTAATTTTTCGATAGATACGTCGGGCCGGGAAGGGATGAACCTGCTGGAGAAAATCAAGCAACTTAACAGCGCTATACCGGTAATATTAATTACCGGCTGGGGCAGCATTGAACTGGCTGTACAAGGGATGAAGCTTGGAGCCAATGATTTTATCAACAAGCCCTGGAACAATGAACACCTTTTACAAACAGTTAAAACCCTGTTAGATTTAAGAGACAAAAAAACAGAACATCATACCCGTAAACAGTTAGATAAAACCTATAATTTTCAAAACATTATTGGGCAAGACCCAAAAATGCTGGATATTTTAGAAACCATCGGCCGCGTTGCAACCACTGATGCATCCATCCTGATCATGGGCGAAAGCGGTACCGGCAAGGAATTGATAGCCGAGGCTATCCACCAAAACAGCCTGCGGCGCAATAAGCCGTTTATTAAGGTTAACCTTGGGGGTATCTCTACGTCGTTGTTTGAAAGCGAAATGTTCGGGCATATCCGCGGGGCCTTTACCGACGCGCGTTTTGACCGCATGGGCCGCTTTGAAATGGCGCATAAGGGAACCATATTTTTAGATGAAATTGGCGACCTGGACGCCAGCAGCCAGGTAAAACTATTGCGCGTACTACAGGACAGAACTTACGAAATGCTGGGCAGCAGCCGTACCAAAACTTTGGATACAAGGGTAGTTTGCGCCACCAATAAAAACCTGAACGAAATGGTATCGCGCGGCACCTTCAGGGAGGATTTATTATACCGCATTAACCTGATCACCGTTTACCTGCCCGCCCTGCGCGAACGGCCAAAGGATATACCCTTACTGGTTGATTATTTTATCAATAATTTAAAGGAGATATATAACCGGCCCAAATTATCGGTATCGCCTGTTGCCATGAAATGGCTGCAACAACTACCTTTACCAGGCAATATAAGGCAACTGAAAAACCTTGTAGAGCGATCAATACTGGTGAGTAAAAAGGATGAGTTAGATATCCAGGATTTCCAATCCCAATTGGAGCTATCGCCGGTAAAAAAAGGAAACATGCAATTACCCGGCGTAGGTACCTTAACTTTGGAACAGGTGGAGGTTGAGATGATAAAACGTGCTATGGACCACCATAAAAACAAAATAAGCAAAGCCGCGGCGGCACTGGGGCTCACGCGAAGCGCCCTTTACCGCCGGCTTGACAAATACCAGATACCATACGATGAAGCTGAGGACTAAATACGTTTTATTTGTTGTAACACTGCACCTGGTAACACTGGTGCTCACTTATTTTATTTTTCAGCAAAACAAGGTTTTTTTTATTGCTTCGGAGGTATTTGTGCTTATCTCGGTGGTCGTGTCTATCCAGCTTTACCGGCAGCTCATTAACCCTTTAAAACTATTGATGCAGGGCCTGGACGCTATAAAAGACAAGGATTTTAACGTGAAATTTTTATCAACCGGCAGGCACGAGGTTGATACATTAATTGATGTTTATAACCACATGATGGATGAGTTAAGAACAGAACGGACAAGACAGGAACAGCAGCATTTCTTTTTAGAGAAATTGATATACACCTCACCTACCGGCATCATTATATTGGATTTTGACGACCGCATTCAGCAGATAAACCCAAAAGCCCTGCAGTTGTTGGGCATAGCCGATGATAAACTGCAAGGCAATTCTATTCATGATCTGCAACATCCTTTATTTGAGCAAATGAAGCTGCTTAAATCCGGTGAAACAACCGTTGTGAAACTGGATGGCATTAATTCTTTCAAACTCCAGAAATCGCACTTCGTTGACAGAGGATTTTCGCGCCATTTTATTATGATAGAGGATTTAACTGCCGAGATACTTGCTGCTGAAAAAAAGGTTTATGGTAAAGTTATACGCATGATGGCGCACGAGGTAAACAACACCATCGGGCCTGTAAATTCCATTATGCAATCGGCCATGAAAACCGACCAGCTATGGGCCGGGCACCAGTTTGATATGCTGAAGGATGCCCTACAGGTAGCTATGGACCGCAATCAAAACCTAAACCTGTTTATGCGCAACTTTGCCGACCTGGTGAAACTCCCGCCTGCCAATAAACAGCCTGTTTTACTTCAAAAACTATTGCAATCGGTAGCCACACTTATGCGCGCAAAGGCCAAAGGAAAGGGAGTGGAATTTGAATTTAACCTGCCGGGTGAGGTCGTAAACATTATGGCCGATGAGCAACAATTGGAACAGGCACTGATAAACATTGTAAAAAATGCCATTGAAGCCATTGAAGATAAGGGCCTGGTAAAGTTTGCCTTTATAGCTAACGAAAGAAAGCTTACTATCACCGACACCGGCAAAGGCATCAGCGCCCAGCAAAGCGCCAACCTGTTCAGCCCATTTTTCAGCACTAAAAAAGACGGGCAAGGCATAGGGCTTACGTTAACAAGAGAGATACTCCTTAACCACGGTTTTGAATTTAGTTTAAAAACCGTAGCCGCGGGGCAAACCGAGTTTACCATTTGGTTTTAGCGCTCATAAAAAATGGCATTAGTCGTTTTAGCGAGAACAATTTGCAAGATTTCATTTTAAATCACTAAATGCTTTTAGTAATGTTGTACATCCAATTCAGAACATCATTATGCAAAGACGACATTTTCTTAAACTAACCGCGACAGCCGGCGCCGCCGTACTGTTTAGCCGCCTAACTTATGCTACATCAGCCCAAACAACAACTATGAATGCACCTGACGAGGTTTGGGCGCAATCCGGTGAAGAATGGGTTAAGCTAAAAGGCATTAACGGTACAAAATTCACTTATAAGGATATCGAAGTAACGATTAAAGCCAACGGCAATGCTAAAGCCATCTACGTACAGTCGCCAACACAACAGTTAAACGCCGTTAGGTTGCGCTGGAAACACAATACGCCATCATCGGCAAAACACCTTGGCGACCATTGGGAACGCTCTTATGGCGATTTAAAATGGGAATCTGGCTTTGATGGAAGTAAAAGCCCCTGGTATATATTAATAAATGATGGAAAGCAAACGGCCTGCTTCGGGGTAAAAACGGGTGCCGGCAGTATTTGCTGGTGGGGACTGGACCAAAACAATCTGGACCTTAACCTGGATACACACTCGGGCGGCAATGGGGTTTTGCTGGGCAACCGCACCTTACACGCAGCAGATATTGTAACCACACACAGCAAGCCGGGCGAAAACGCCTTTTATACCGACCATCGCTTTTGTGGTATGATGTGCGAAAAACCGCGACTGCCCAAACAGCCAATTTATGGCATTAACGATTGGTATTTTGCTTACGGCAACAACAATTTCGACCTGATAAAACAAACCACCGCCATGATGAGCGAGTTGGTTACCGATACCAATAACAAACCATTTTCGGTAATTGACGCGGGCTGGGCCACGTATTCGCCCCTATTACCTGGGGATGGCGGTTGGAACGACGATTTTAGCAAGCCGAACGATAAGTTTAAGGATATGCACCTGTTAGGCGATGAAATCAAAAAACAGGGGATGCGCCCCGGCTTATGGATGCGCCCGTTATGCGCGCGCAATGATGAGAAACCGAGCCTGCTTGCGCCAAAAATCTCCGGCAGGGACGATCCTAAAAACCCGACACTTGACCCAACCATTCCCGAAAACCGGGAACGCATTAAACGAAATTTTACCTTCTACAAGCAATGGGGCTACGAAATGGTAAAACATGATTTTACTACTTATGACATTACCGGCCGCTGGGGATTTGATATGAAAAACAGCATCACAGCCCCCAACTGGAATTATAATGACCGCAGTAAAACCACTGCCGAGATTATTCTTGACCTGTACCGCGATATCCGCCAGGCAGCCGGCGATGGTATTTATGTAATTGGTTGCAATACCATGAGTCATTTAAGCGCGGGCATTTTTGAAATGTGCCGCATAGGCGATGATACCAGCGGCAACGAATGGGAACGCACACGCAAAATGGGTGTAAACACGCTGGCTTTCCGCCTGCCACAGCACAATAAATTTTATGCTGTAGACGGCGATTGTGTAGGTATCACTACTAAAATAGCATGGAGTAGAAATAAACAGTGGCTGGAATTATTGGCCGAAAGCGGTGCCCCCCTATTTGTATCCGGCCAACCCGCAGCTATGGGTACCGAACAAAAAGCCGCCGTAAAAAAAGCCTTTGCCAGTGCGGCCAAGGTATTGCCCTTAGGCGAACCTTTGGATTGGATGGAGACAATGCTGCCGCAAAAATGGAAACTTAACGGAAAAGTAGTTGATTTTGACTGGGCCTAAAAAATAAGCCTTAAGGCATCCTGATCCTCTCTTAATAGTCCGATGTATTTATATCGCGGCAGTTAAGGGAGGGTTTTTATCTACAACAGGCGTTTTATTTTCCCCAAAAGATCATCAATCTCAAAGGGTTTGGCCAAAAAGTCATCGGCGCCGGCTTCGTAGGCAGAGCGCTCAATATCGCGGCTTGCCGAAATCATGATAATTGGGATTGATTTGGTATCGAGGCGTTGCTTAAGTTCGCGGCAAATATCGCGGCCATCAGAGCCCGACATCCAGATATCAAGCAAAAGCAAGTCTGGAAATTCCGTCTTCATATCTAAAACAGTCGAACCGTTAACGGTCGACAAAACCTCGTATCCTTCAAAATCTAAAATGATCTCCACCGCATCCACAATCCCCGGATCATCGTCCGCTATCATGATTTTTTTTAAATTTCCCACTTGTGTAAGTGCAACAGCAAAAATCGAGCCCGCGTTAGTAGTTTTAGGAATATTATTCCTTTAAAACCAACTAATGTTTATACAAGCCTACATACGGGGAAATGGTATAACCTGGGCTACCTTCGGCTATCAATGTAACGCCCGCAATAACTTCGCTTATCGGGTATTTCAATACTTAACCATTAGATAACGCCAGGCACAAAAATATACACCTGTCCTATTTGCTAAATACCGGTAAAGTGCTGCTTAATAATCAGAATATTCGGTTGGGAAAAGAAAGAAAATATCAGCTTTCGAAACATTGTGCTGGTATTCGGCCTTTGCCGAAAGGGTTTTCCAATAGGCATCGTTGCTAAACGCCGCCCAGTGTTTTTCTCTTTCTTCCTTACTGTTAAAGGTAGTCATGTACATCAGGTTGGGCATGTGCGATCCTGATACCACCTCCGAGTAAAAAACCGCGTTAAAGCCAAGGCGTTTAAACAGGCCTATCTCGTCGCCGTCATTAAACATCCTTACTTTGTTATAGTTATATTTTTCGGTTGGGCTTTCATAGCTCCTGAGCTCATAAACTCTGTCTATTTTATTACCGGTAAGCTGGGGCACGGCAGGTGCAGGCATGCCCGGAAAAGCATGCAGTATCATAATTTCGATGCGTGTATAAGGGGCATCTTTGTAATCGGCGTTCATGTATTCTTCCCCATCGGTAAAATATTGGGTATCACCCTGCAACTTTTTATCAATACCGGTAAGCCTATCTAAGCTTGTAAAAGGCGTGTAAACATAAATACGCATGTCGGCTGTATCCTGCTTTATCGGTTTAAATACGCCAACATTGGGTATGCCCGCCCTATGTAGCGCCGGCAGATATGCATCTTTTAAATAATGTTCAATCTTAGCTTCCTGGTCAAGCGTTTTATAATGATAAACCTTAAGCTCGTAATAATACCTTTTGGGTGAGGCGGATAAGCTGAAAGCGAGAAGCAAAAAGCTAAAAGCCAAGGTTAAAGTACGGGCAAGCTGTGTTTTCATGGGTGCTTAAAATTTCGTAAATATAATTTCAAATTTTAGTTTTCGGGAATTTTATTAATGTATTTGCCCCATTTTCCCAACATATCCATAATATCCGAAAGCTTCATTGGTTTGCTCATATAATCGTTCATGCCCGAATCGATACAAGCTGCCCGGTCTTCGGGCAGTGCATTAGCGGTCATGGCTATAATAACCGGCTGCATCGTCATATTCTGCCGTATAAAGCGGGTGGTTTCAAGCCCATCCATGCCGGGCATTTGCACGTCCATTAATATCACATCATAATCTTTAGCCATCAGCGCGTTAACCGCCTCGTGCCCGTTTTCGGCCAGGTCTGGCTTAAAACCCATTTTTGTTAAAATGTGAATAGCCAGGCGTTGATTGATGATATTATCTTCGGCAATTAAAATACGCATGGGGTAGCGTTTGGCAAAATCTTCCGAAAACTGCGAATGTGTAAGCTGCACCTCTTTTTTAACAGGCGCCAGCGTCTTCAATTGTTCTGTAACCAGTTTATGCAGCACATGATGTTTTATGGGTTTGGTTAACACGGCATTAAACAAGTTTGCTTCGTTGTTTTTATGTTGCTCGCTACCTACCGAACTTACAAGTATTACAGGCAGGGCCGGCCATTGCTTTTTAATTTCTTTTGATACCTGGGCGCCGTCCATTTCCGGCATTTTCATATCTGTTATCACCAGTTCGACAGCCTCGGTCTGGGCCAGAATTTTAATAGCCTCGGTGCCTGATGATGCCATTACCGGTACATATTTCCATTGGCGCAGCAGCGTCTCCATAATTTCGCGATTGGTCGAATTGTCATCAATTACCATGATGCGCTTATTCTCCAGTTCGGCAAGGCTTTGGTAAACATAGTTACGTTGGGTTTTACTACCGCTTCTTGTTTTTATGCTAAAGGCAAAGGTAGTGCCCGCCCCTACTTCGCTTTTTACCATTATTTCGCCCCCCATTATCTTAACCAGCTTTTCGCAGATAGCCAGGCCCAGCCCCGAGCCACCATACTTACGGGTGGTGCTTGAATCAACTTGTGAAAATGCTTTAAACAACCGGCCCATTTTATCTTCCGGAATGCCAATACCTGTATCGCGTACTTTAAACAGCAGTTCAAGTACATCGCCATCATTACTTTTAACAGATACGCTGATGAATACTTCGCCCTGCGCGGTGAATTTGATGGCATTGCCAACCAGGTTTATCAGGATCTGCCTAAGCCGCAATGAGTCGGAAACTATTTGTGCCGGCACGTCATGCTGCACCTGGTATACCAAATCGATATTGGCGCGCGATGATTTTTCGGCAAAAACATCCAATACATTTTCTATACAATCGCGCAGGTCAAAATCTTCCTGCTCAATTTCCATATTTCCCGATTCTATCTTTGAAAAATCAAGGATGTCGTTAATAACCGTCAACAGCGCATCGCCGCTTGTTCTTATAGTTTCGGTATATTCTTCCTGCTCGGGGCTAAGGCTGGTACTGGCGAGCAGCGATGCCATACCAATTACCCCGTTCATAGGTGTACGGATTTCGTGGCTCATTGTGGCCAGGAAAACACTTTTTGCTTTGTTGGCGGCCTCGGCATCCTCCTTTGCCTTTTCGGCCTCCTCACGGGCTTTCTCGGCTGCCTCGCGCGAAATTCGCTCGTCAATGGTCATCCTGGTCAGGCTGTCGGTGCGTTCTTCAACTAAACGTTCCAGTACCATTTTTTTCTTTTTTTCCAGCGTAATACGGTACCGGAAAATAACATCTACCAACCCAATAACCGTCAAAATTGCCAATAATTTAAACCACCAGGTTAGCCAAAACGGAGGTACAATAATAATCTGTAAGCCCAGCGTAACCGGCGACCAGGTACTGGTGGTGTTTTTATATTTTAACTTAAACTGATAATGTCCCGGCGGTAAATTGGTGTACGATGCTGTGTTACGGCTGCCTACGTTGTTCCAGTCCTTGTCAAAATTTTCCAGCATATAGCTGTATTCATTTTTGTCGGCTGATGCATAATCAAGCGCTGCGTAGCGTAGGGTTATTACCGACTGACGATGGGATAACCTAATGGATTTTGTATCTACAATATCCTGTTTAAGCGGCGAAGGATCATTTGCATCGCGGGCTATGGTTAGCGATTTATTAAAAAGCTGAAAATCGGTAATTACCAATGGCGAAAAGCCGGCAGGCTTTAAGATCTGTTCGGGCTTAAACCCGTTAAAGCCGTTGATGCCGCCAAAGTATAATTTACCGTCGCTGGTTTGCAATGCCGAGTGCGATTTAAACTCATCCTCCTGTAACCCATCCTCAACAGTATAATTTTTAAAGGTGCGCTTAACAGGGTCAAAATTAGAGAGCCCGTTGTTGGTGCTTACCCACAGCATACCATTTTTATCCTCCCTTACCGCGTAAATGATATCGCTGGGCAACCCATCCTTTATGCCGAAAACAGTAAAGTGTTTAGTAACCGGATCAAAAAGATCTAAACCCAACAAGGTACTAATCCATAACCGTCCTTTGCTATCCTCAAAAATATCCGGAACGCCGTTGTTGCTAATGCTGTTTGCCTTTTCATTATGTATAAAGCGCGTAAAAGAATTTGTTGCCGGATCAAATTTATTCAGGCCGCCATCAAAAGTGCCTATCCACAGGTTTCCTTTACTATCTTCCAATAAGGAGTATATCCTATCGCTGCTCAGGCTGCCTGTATTATGCGGATCAAACCTGAAGGTTTTAAATGTTTTAGTTTTGCTATCAAACCTATTCAGCCCTCCATTGTAAGTACCTATCCAGGTGTTATTATCGCGGGTATGTATCAACGCGTATACATTGTTGTTACTTAAACCATTCGGATTTGAAGGATCGCTCAGATAACTGGTGAATTTCCCTGTATTTTTATTTAAAACAGAAATGCCTCCAGACCACGTGCCTATCCAGTAGTTACCCTGGTGATCCTGGTTAATGGTTAGTACATAGTTGGCCGAAATACTATTTTTATCGCCGGGCTGTTTTAAGTACTTTTTCACACTGCCATCTTTGTTAAAAACAGTTATCCCGCCGCCATCGCTGCCCACCCAAAGATTTTTATCATTATCCTCATAAAGCGCCAGCACAAAATTATTCGACAAGCTTTTGGCTGATGTTGTGTGCCGGTAATGAGTAAAGCTTTCGGTGCTGCGCTTATACAAATTAACGCCACCGCTAAAAGCACCCAGCCACATATTACCTATCCTGTCGCGGCAGATACTGTAAATGGTATTGCCGCTGATGCTGTTTTTATCGATGTCATCGTGGGCAAAAGTATCTATTGATCCTGTCCGGAAGTTAAAGATGCTAAGCCCAGCATTCTCCGATCCCACCCAAAGATTGTTGTTCAGGTCCATACCTATGCTCATAATGGTATTGCCTGCAATAGTACCGGCCTGTTTATCGCTATGTAAATAGTGTTTAAACGTGCCTTTATCCCCGTCAAATAAATTAAGCCCGGCATCCATAGTACCTACCCAAACTCTATGATTACTGTCTTCAAAAATAGCCGTAACATTATTTTGGGAAATGGAACTTTTATCTGAATCTGAATGCCGGAATAACCTGAACGAATTGCTCTTTCTATCAAGCAGGTTTAGTCCCCCGCCCGATGTGCCCACCCAAAGATTGTGTTTGGAATCTTCAAGCACCGCAGCCACATTATCATTACTCAATGATGCGCTATGTGTTTCGGAATGGCGATAATGTGTAAACTTATTTTGTTTGATATCGAAACGGTCGAGCCCGTTCCTTTGCATCCCTATCCATAAATTGCCGTCGTGATCAATAGCCAGGTCATTTATGGTATTCCCCGATAAACTGTTAACGTTATTATCATCGTGTTGGTAACGCGAAAAACGGCCGGCTTTAAAATCGTATTTATTTAACCCGATAGCGGTAGCTATCCAAAGATTACCTTGCTTATCCTCAACCACATCAGTCACCACATTGCTGCTCAGGCTATTGTTATCGGTAGCGCTATGTTTATAATTTATGAAACTGTAGCCATCATAACGGTTAAGGCCATCGCGGGTGCCTATCCACATAAAACCGCGGCTAGCCTGCATAATGCAACTTACATTTACCTGCGACAAGCCTTCACGGGTACCAAAGTGCTCAAATTTAAGGTTACCCTGCTGCGAAAAACTTTTCAAAGCAAAAAGCGGCAGTAGTACACTTAAAAATAAATACCTGTAAATATTCAAATCGTTGACGTCTTGATCGTTAATTGGTCACGTTAAAATCTGTTATCATAAGGGGGTACCATAACAGGCTGTAGATTTTAAATCAATACCAATAGGTCAATATTGATTTACAGGTTCAATATAAGTATTTTTTGAGAGATAAAAAGAAGATTTTAAGAGCAGGCGCTTTAGAAGCAAAGAGAAGGATTTTTTGACTAAGAACATAATGCACCGTAATAAACTAAAAAAGCCCATTTCATTTTCAGAAACGGGCTTTTCAAATGTTTTTAATATTTGCTTACAATTCTCTTATCCAGATATTGCGGAAACTAAGCGGTTCGCTTTTATCACCGTGGGCTTGTAGCTTTATTGCCGCCGCACCATGGGCTTTACCTTCGTAAGATGCCTTGCCTATGTATTGGGTTGGCCCAAGCAGCTCGAAGTTGTTTTCAACCAATACGCCGTTAAAGAACACCGTTGCCCTTGCAGCAGATTTTAGCGTACCATCCTGGTTAAACACGGGTGCAGTCCATACCACATCGTACACATTCCATTCGCCCGGTTTGCGGCCAGGGTTTGCCAATGGGATAACTTGTTTGTACAAGCTGCCTGCCATGCCGTTTACGTAGGTTTTGTTATTGTATGATTCTAAAACCTGCAGTTCGTAACCGGCATCGCCTTTCCCTATTGATGCTAAAAACACGCCACTGTTACCACGGGCCTGGCCGCTGCCGGTAATATTTGCAGGCACGCGCCACTCCAGGTGCAATTGGTAATTGGTAAATTTTTTCTTGGTTTCTATATTACCTGTGGCTTTGTTTACGGTAAGCACATTGCCCTTTACCGTCCATTTGGCTGGTGTTTGGGTTTCTACGTCAACCCATTCATCAAGGCCTTTACCATCAAACAAAATGATAGCATCCGAGGGGGCATCGCCTAAAACCTTACCCGGCACAACAGCTTTAGGAATTGGTTCCCAAATTTCGGTATCCTCGGGTTTAGCATTTTGCGCGTTGGCCATAAAAAAACTTCCGGCTAAAATGGTGGTTAATATTATTGAATATCTCATGTTATAATTGGTTTATTATATGTGAAGTGTATTTTTTAAGTAAGCAGCGCTTTGTGCAATGCTTACATAGGGATCAATATTGGTAAAATTCTCCTGCTCAACAATAAAGTGTTTTACACCTCCCTGTTTTGCTTTGCCCAATATCTTCACAAAATCAATATCACCGGTACCTATCTCGGTATTTAGGTTTGGATTGGTTTTATCCCTATCCTTAATGTGCACAAAGGTAAAACGGCCCGGGTGTTTTTCAAAAATAGCCAATGGATCCTGGCCGGCACGTACCACCCAGTATAAATCCATTTCCATATTAACCAACTTAGGGTCGGTATTGTTTAGCACTACATCGTAAAACGTAGTATCGCCAACCGGCGCCCACTCAAAATTGTGGTTGTGGTAACCTAATTTTAAACCCGAAGCTTTGCATATTTCGGCAGCTTTATTCATTTTTTCGGCAACGCTTTTGCAATCGTCAACCGTTTTTATGAAATTATGGTTTAAAGAGGGCACTATGATATAAGTTTGACCAATAGTGTTGGCCACCTCCATATACATATTTAAATCATCGGTTTTTCCTTCGCCAAAGTACGAGTCTAAACCATAGTGGCCGCTTGGGCTGCTGAGTCCGTTATCTTTTAACAACGTTCCAAAATCTTTGCTGGGTAGTCCCCAATAGCCTTTTTCTTTGTTATAGCCAAAGGTTTCCACTTCTTTGTAACCAGCTTTGGCCACTTTTGCTATTACGCCTTTTACGTCCGCGGGCAGCTCGTTGCGTAAGCTATATAATTGCAGCCCCGCGCCGTTTTTCTCTTTTGCCGATAATAAAGACGGCGCTAACATTACGCCTGCCGAAAGTAAGCCGGCCTGCGCTAAAAATGTTCTCCTGGATGTCATGTATTTCTGTTTGGTTAATGTTTTTTAGAGTGTGTTTATCCCATAAGGTTTAAACGTCACAAATGTGCACCGCCTTACGCAGCGACGCCACTTTATCTTTTTGTTTGGGGATAAACTCCTGCGCAACAAAACCTTTATGCCCGGTTTCTACAATAGCCTTCATTATTGCCGGGTAATAAAGTTCCTGGGTTTCATCAATTTCGTTACGGCCGGGTACACCACCAGTGTGATAATGATTGATATATGGATGATATTGGCGGATGTTGCGGATCACATCACCTTCATCAATCTGCATGTGGTAAATATCAAACAACAGTTTAAAATGTTCCGATCCTAACCTTTTGGCCAGTTCGGCACCCCACTCTACCCTGTCGCATTGGTAATCCTTGTGGTCAATTTTACTGTTCAGCAGTTCCATTACCAATACAATATTGTGTTTTTCGGCCAATTCAACCATTGGTTTCAAACCTTCAACACAATTATTCCAGCCGGTTTCATTGTCTTTACCGCGGCGGCTGCCACTAAAGCAAATGAGGTTTTTGTAACCGGCGGCAGCAACCTTAGGGATCATTTCGCTGTAGTTTTTATGCAACTGAGCATGAAACTGTTTATCACCAAAGCCATCAGTCAGGTTTATTTCGGCGCCGTTACACATTGATGAGTACAAGCCATACTTTTGAAGCGTAGGCCAGTCTGCCGGGCCAACCAGGTCAATGCCTTTTATGCCAATATCCTTGGCGGCAGCGCAAAGTTGTTCAACTGTCATATCGCCATAGCACCAGCGGCATACGGCATGGTTAATGTTCCCTTTTAGCGCAGTGTCAACTACCATTTCTTTTTCCCCGTGTTTAAATGACGATAACATACCGGCCGCGGTAATGGCTGCTGTTCCGGTAACTATATTTTTTATAGCCGACCGCCTGTTTTGATTTGATTCCATGGTTAATTATCGGTTTATTCCGGGGGATTGGCCCTCCGGATTATAATTGGTTAAGCACGTTAATAAAAAATTTCAGAACAGAATAAAAAAAGCAATGGAAATTACCAGCCGTACCATTAAATGACCGGCCGGAGATTCCCAAAGTTTATAGCTTATGCCCTGAGAAATTATCCGGGTTATTTTTTTTGTGCAAGTATATATTGTACCATTTCTTTCGCGTCGCTTTCGGAAAGTGCGGGGTGCGGGGTCATTGCCATTGTACCCCAGTTGCCGCTACCACCCGAAATTACTTTTTTGGTCAGCATATCGATGTTAGCTGCAGAAGCGTCATATTTCTTCGCGATATCCTGGAAAGAGGGGCCTATAACTTTGGTGTCAACTTTATGACATGTTCCGCAATCATTAGCGGCCAATAATTTTTCGCCGGTGGCAGACCCTGCCGAGCCACCTGCAGCTTCGGTACCGGTTTTAGTAGCATTGGTATCAGCATCAGAATTAGTTGCCTTGGCAGTTTGATTTGCCGCCGCAGTGCTATCGCTGCCACCTTTATTTGCCGAATTACCACCGCAGGCAGATACTACCGCACAGATACCAAGAATAAAAAAAGCCTTTTTCATTGAGTTAATTTGTTTTTAGGGTGACGGGGCTTTAATCCCATCAATTTTTTGTTTTTTAGTTAAACATAAACCATCAAAACCGATTAAGTTTTACCTATAATTTTGATGGTTTATGCTGTTTTTATTTCTTTTTATTAATTGTGCCGAAAAATACAATTTTTATCCTAAAAAAAGGATCCGCTAAACAGTTACCTGGCTTAATGGCGCTGTTTTTTTCTTTGCACGCATGTAAAATACCAATCCGGTGAAGGCCACTATTAAAACCAGGGGTATAGTGAGGGTAAAATGCAACACGTCTGGTCCTGCAAGGCTTTTGGCTGTTTCCAGGGCTTTCGCCGGATCTGTGCCGGCCGGTAATGCGGCCATTTTTGAGGCTACAATATTATCATAGTATTTACCCATAATAATAGTCCAGATAGAAACCGCGAACATCCCGGCACCGCCCATAAGATTTAAACCAAGCGCACCCGATTTGGGGATATTTTCTGACACAAAACCAAGCATTGTTGGCCAAAAGAAGCAAACCCCCATACCAAATATAATTGCCGCCAGGAATATGATATCCCCTGTCATTGTGCTCAACATAAAAAGTCCTATTGATGCCACTATCGTCGACATCAGGATTACCATCTGCGGAGAGAAGAGTTTTAGCACTGGCTTGGCAAAAGCCCGGCCCAATACCATTACACCAGTTTCCAAGGTCAATAAAAGCAGGGCGTTATCGGTAACATTTTTCAATAACACATCAATCCATTGCCCGGTAAACAGCTCTGTTATAGCTGTGCCAAACATGCATATAAACATAAAAATAAACAACGGCGATGCCACAGCTTTGTACATTCCGGCTGTTGAAACGCCTGAGGCAACACGTTCGGTTACCGGGAAATCCAGCTTCGAAAACAAGTACCCGTAAATTGCAGTAGGTATAAGCATTACCCCTACCTGTACCTGCCAGTTAAGGCCGATGAGTTTAAACAGGGTAACTATCAGCGTGCCTATTACGATACCGCCAGGGAACCATAAGTGAAAGTGACTAAGCTTGGTTGTTTTATTTTCGGTGTATAATGATGTCACCAGTGGGTTACAGGCAGCCTCAACGGTTCCGTTGGCTATGCCAATAACCAGTGTCGAGAAAAATAAAGTCCAGTAACCGGTGGCAAAAATGGTAAGTAAAATACCGACAAGATGAAATATAAATGCCAGTAACAGCAAACGTTTCATACCAATAATATCCACAACGATACCTCCTATTACTACGGCAAGCGGAAAGCCCCAAAAAGCTGTTGCGGTTATTGTTCCCAATTGCGAAGCGTTGAGCTCGAATTTTGTTCCAAGTTCGCCAAGGATACCGGCTCGGATACCGAATGATAGTGATGTTACTAACAGGGATAAGCAACTTGCCCTGAATAGTTGTGTGCGGTTAATGGTTTGCATTTAAGTATGTTAAGTTTAATTAATTGGTTAATTGGCTATTTCAAATGTACTGTTTTTTTATATTCCTAACGTCTTCCTGTTCAGCACGTCATCGGCGCCGGATGCAGCAAAATCATCAAACGCACGTTCGGTTACACGGATAATGTGATTTTTGATAAATTCAGCACCTTCGCGGGCGCCATCTTCGGGATGTTTAAGTGCGCATTCCCATTCCAGCACAGCCCATCCGGGGAAATCGTATTGCGTTAGCTTACTAAATATCGCTTTAAAATCAACCTGTCCATCGCCTAATGAGCGGAAACGGCCTGCACGGTCAACCCAGTTCTGGTAACCGCCGTATACGCCTTGTCTTCCTGTCGGGTTAAACTCGGCATCCTTAACATGGAACATTTTTATACGTTCGTGGTACAGGTCGATATACTCTAAATAATCCAGGCATTGCAAAACAAAATGCGATGGATCATATAATAAATTGGCACGTTTATGCCCTTTCACTTTATCTAAAAACATCTCGAAGGTAATACCATCATGAAGGTCTTCGCCCGGATGAACTTCGTAGCAAAGATCGATACCGTTTTCTTCATAAACATCAAGGATGGGTGTCCAGCGTTTAGCCAGTTCTTCAAAGGCGGTTTCTACAATGCCTGCAGGGCGTTGTGGCCATGGGTATACCATAGGCCAAAGCAGTGCACCGCTAAAAGTAACCGACGCCTGTAAACCCAGATTTTTTGATGCCTGCGCGGCATATTTTAATTGCTGCACCGCCCATTTTTGCCTTTCTGCCGGATTTTTGTGGTACTGTTCAGGAGCAAACCCGTCAAACAGTTCGTCATAAACAGGGTTTACCGCTACCAGCTGTCCTTGCAGGTGAGTTGATAATTCAGTAATCTCTAATCCATGGCTGTTTACTACACCTTTTACCTCGTCTGCATAAGTTTTGCTTTCGGCAGCTTTTTGCAGGTCGATAAAACGGGGGTCCAATGTTGGCAGTTGCACACCTTTATATCCAAGGCCGGCGGCCCATTCGCAAATGGAATCCAGGCTATTAAAAGGTGCGTTGTCGCCTATAAATTGAGCTATAAATATTGCAGGTCCTTTAATGGTTTTCATAGTTTTTTGTTAGATAGTAAACTCAGTCCACTTTTTATCTGATTTGCCCGAAGCGATCACATTTTCGATAAACGCCATACCGCGCACCCCTTCTTCGATACCAGGATAATCCAACTCTTCAGGCGTGGCTTGCCTACCCTCTAAATCTGCTTTCACCGTTAAGGCGAAATTACGGTACAAATTGGCAAAAGCCTCCAGGTAACCTTCGGGGTGGCCGGCAGGTGTACGGGTATTATGTTGCGCGAACGAGCTGGTGTAACCGCCGCCTGTACGCCATACTTCCATCGGTTTATCGGTATACATCAGGGTTAACGAGTTAGCGTCGCTCTGGTGCCATTCCAGGCCACCTTTTTCACCATACACCCTGATCTTTACATTATTTTCTTCGCCGGCAGCAATCTGGGTAGCTGTAAGCACACCACTTGCACCGTTATTGAATTTCAGTAAGGCTGCCCCGTCATCGTCAAGTTTGCGGCCCGGCACAACTACGTTAATATCGGCACATATCTTTGTAACTTCCAGGCCTGTTACGTATTCGGCAAGGTTAAAGGCATGGGTACCAATATCGCCCATGGCACCTGCTATACCGCTTTTACCCGGATCGGTACGCCATGAAGCTTGTTTGTTGTCATCTCCTTCTAAAAAGCTGCTTAACCATCCTTGCGGATACTCTACATAAACTTTTCGGATTGTGCCCAGTTTACCGGCTTTTATCAATTGTTTAGCTTCCTTTACCATCGGATAACCAGTATAGGTATGGGTTAAGCAGAATAATTTGCCGCTTGATTTCACCACCTTCTCCAGTTCCTTAGCCTCGGCCAACGAAAATGTCATCGGCTTATCTAAAACAACATGAAAGCCATTTTCCAATGCAGCTTTAGATGGATCAAAGTGTACATGGTTGGGTGTAACTATACTAATTACCTGAACACGTTCGTCTTCAGGCAGCTGTTTTTCTTTTTCAATAAGTTCGGTATATGAACTATAAACACGGCTTTCGGGCAAACCCAGCAAAACACCGCTTGCTTTAGATTTTTCGGCATTGCTGCTAAAAGCGCCGCAAACCAATTCATATTCGCCGTCAATGCGGGCGGCAATCCTGTGCACGGCGCCAATAAACGCACCCTGCCCGCCGCCAATCATTCCTAATCTTAATTTCATTGTTTTTTTGTTGTATTGATTGAGTTGGGTTGAGTTGAGTAAGTTGAATTGAGTTAATTAATTAAAACAGAATACAATCGATTGAATAGGGTAAATTTGGTTATTTGAGTTGATTTTTCAAAACATTGCTGTTCATATATTTTCAACTTGGTAACCATTTATTTAACACAAGCAACCAACGCTAACTTAATCAACTCAATCCAACTTAATCAACCACAAACCAATTATCATTAAGTGAGTGGTTGATTGAGTTGATTAGGTGACTGGTTAACTGGGATATAAATCCTTAATTAATTCAACCACTCATCTAATCAACCCAATCAACTACAAACCAACCCCTTAGGTCGCCCAGGCTTTATCCCCTTTTTTGTAAGGGAAATTACCATCATACTTACCGGGTACCGGCAGGTAACGCAAAGCCTGGGTTGCGCCGGGTTTTGAAGTAAAGAAACCCAACAAGGTTAATTCTTTCATCATCCTGAAATAATGGTTGGGGTCCTCCGGTTTTTTAGTTTTAGTGTAGGCCTTTTGCTCGGCATCAAGTTCGGTAAGCAGCTCGGTGCGTTGTTTGGCGTCTGCTTCCATGAATTTTTTACCAAACTTTTTATTGCAGGCATCGTCAACCTGAGAAATACCTTTCAAAAATATTTCCTGATCGGCCGTTTTATAGCAATCGGTTACCATTACGCCCATAAACTTGCCTATTTCGGCTGCTTTGGCACCCGGGGAAGTTGTGGCTGGTAAAATGGTTTCGCCAACCTCATCAAGGAAGGCAATAATTTCTGGTTTAGACAGGTCGGCCACACCCGAAGCGGATGTTGACGATTTACAGCCCGAAATGAAAAACTCGGCTCCTATTACCGCGCCTCCAAGTAACAAGCCCACCCTGCTAATTGCGTCTCTTCTATTCATTGTTTTATAATTATTGATTTATCGAATTAATGAATTATTGAATTATTAAGTTTTTACTTTCCTAATTGATCGAATTAATGAATATGCAATTATTTATTGGCGAATTCATCCGTTCTTCAATCAATAATTCAGTAAATCAATAATTCAATAATTAATCTAAGCTTTCAGCTCAAAACCTTCGCGGTAATTGCGCTTAATGTATTGGTTTACCGCATCAAAATTGGTCACCTTCATCGCGTTATTATCCCAAACCAGTTTTATACGGCCACCCTGTAATTCGTGTCCACGTACTGCGAGGTTTGCCATTAGCAAAGCCTCGGTAAGCGGACCTGCCTTATCAAAAGATGAACTTAGTTCTGTTTTACCATAACCGGCTAAACATCCCTCTACCCATTGTGCATAGTGACCATTTGCGCCACCCGGCACACGTGCCCATTTTTGAGGAGCTTTTGCATCCCTGGTAAGTGCAGTAGGCAATAATGTAGGCGCATCAGAATAGGTACTTGCGTACATTTTTCCCTTTGTACCTATAAATAACGTTCCGTTACCTTCTTCGCCGCCAAATTTTTCGCTTGGTAATAACTCTTCAGGCCTTTCGGGTTGTATACCGCCATCCATCCAGTGCAGTTTAACATCGCCCTTGGTTTTATCGGTTTTAGGGAATGTTAACGTGATGTGGCTTGACGGAGGACAGCTTTCAGGGAAATGGCCTTCTTTAAACTCATCTACATATACACTGCCAACACTCGCCTGTACATCTTTTGCATACTGGATACCCAGTACCCTGAAAGGTGCCTCAACAAGGTGACAGCCCATATCGCCCAGGGCGCCTGTTCCATAATCCCACCATCCGCGCCAGTTAAACGGTACTAATTTATCAACGTAGTCTTTTTTAGGCGCAGTACCTAACCAAAGGTCCCAATCCAATTCTTTGGGGATATTAGCGTTGGCTGCCGGCCATTGAATACCCTGCGGCCATACCGGGCGGTTTGTCCAGCAGTAAACGGTATGCACATCGCCAATTAAATCGGCATCATACCATTCAGATAATAAACGGGTACCATCATTTGATGATCCCTGGTTACCCATCTGGGTTACTACTTTATATTTTTTTGCTGCTTCTGTCAATAACCGGGCCTCCCAAATATCATGCGTCATGGGCTTTTGTACGTATACGTGCTTGCCCATCTGCATCGCCTTATAGGTTATGATGGCATGGTTATGATCTGGAGTAGAGATAGATACCGCATCAAAGTGCTTATGCTCTTTATCGTACATCTCGCGCCAGTCTTTATAATATTTAGCTTTCGGGAAATCGGCACGTGATTTGGCCGAACGCCTGTCGTCTACATCGCACAGAAAAGCAATTTCGGCTTTGCCGCTTTTGTAAAAATTGGCAATATCGCTCTGGCCTTTACCGCCCGCGCCAACCCCGGCAATTAACAGTTTGTCGCTTGGCGCTGTATAACCCTTTCCGCCTAAAACAAAACGCGGAACGATCATGAAGCTTGCGGCAGCCACGGTAGTGGTTTTGATAAAATCCCGCCGCGACGGGTTTGGAGTAACGTTATCTTTTTCTTCAGACATAGGTATTGTATTATGATGTTTTTGTTAGATCTCGTTTTTCTTTAAAGCTTCAACCGCGTAATTGGCTGCACGGGCGGTTAGCGCCATATAAGTAAGTGACGGATTTTGGCATGCAGCAGATGTCATACAAGATCCATCGGTAACAAATACGTTTTTGGCATCCCAAACCTGGTTCCACTGGTTAAGTACCGATGTTTTAGGATCGCGGCCCATACGTGCCGTGCCCATTTCATGAATACCACGACCAAGGAACGGGTTGGTGCTATGTGTTTTCACGTCTTTAACACCGGCAGCTTCCAGCATTGCTTTTGCTTCGGTTTCCATGGCTACACGCATCTTTTTCTCGTTATCTTTCAATTCGGCATCGATGGCAACAACGTTGAGGCCCCATTTATCTTTTTTGGTTTTATCAAGCGTTACTTTATTTTCATGATAAGGCAGCGTTTCGCCGAAGCCTCCCATACCAACCGACCATGAGCCTGGTTCGGTAAGTGCATCTTTATAGGCCGCGCCTATGTTCAATTCGGCAATATCCCTGCTCCAGCCTTCGCGGCTTGCACCGCCCTGGTAACCAAACCCACGTATAAAATCGCGTTTATCGCCGCCAAGGTTGGCAAAACGAGGAATGTAAAATCCGTTTGCACGGCGGCCAAAGTAATATTTATCTTCAAAACCTTCGTACCTGCCAGATGCGCCAACACCTAAGTGGTGATCCATCAGGTTATGCCCAAGTTCGCCGCTGCTGCTACCCAAACCGCCATCCCAAACGTCGGTTGCCGAATTCATCAAAATCCAGGCTGAGTTAATTGTTGATGCATTCACAAAAACAATTTTTGCAAAATACTCATATGTTTGGTTGGTTTCGGCATCCAGTACTTCAACGCCTTTGGCTTTTTTGGTGTCCTTATCATACAAAATTTTTGTAACGATAGACCATGGCCTTACCGTTAAATTACCCGTAGCCATAGCAGCCGGCAATGTAGCCGATTGCGTACTGAAATAAGCGCCAAACGGACAACCCAACCAGCATTTATTGCGATACTGGCAATTAGTACGGTCGTTATGGGGTATGGTGATATTGGCAGTGCGACCAATGATCATGTCGCGCGCCTCTTTATAATAATCCTTTAATCTTTTGGCAACATCCTTTTCAACCACATTCATTTCCATTGGCGGCATAAAATCACCATCAGGAAGAATGGCCAAGCCATCTCTGTTACCGGATATGCCTGCAAATTTCTCGGCATAGCTGTACCACGGCGCTACATCCTTATAACGGATAGGCCAGTCAACCGCGATGCCATCTTTTAAATTGGCCTCAAAATCAACATCGGCCCAGCGGTATGATTGCCTGCCCCACATTAACGAACGGCCGCCCACGTGGTAACCACGAAACCAATCGAACCTTTTTGTTTCTGTGTAAGGACTATCCTTATCGCTTGCCCAATAATCAAGATTGACCTCGTTAAGTGGATAATCGCGCTTTAAAACAGGATAATCGTCAATCATTTTTTGTGTGCGCCCGCCCCTGTGGGTAAAATCCCATGGATCTTTATTGGCGTTCACATAATCTTTTATATGCTTGATATCGCGGCCGCGCTCCAGCATAATGGTTTTTAAACCCTTTTGTGTCAGTTCCTTGGCAGCCCACCCACCAGATATCCCCGAGCCGATGACAATAGCGTCATAAGTATTTGCAGACATACAATTATATTAGGTTGTTAAATTTTGTTTATTACTTGGTTGTTCGGTTAAATGTATGAATAAAAATTATTTTACAAATATGCTTTGTGTTTTTTTTACACAATGTGTTGTGGGGAGTGGTGAATGGTGAGCGGAGAGTGGTTAGTTTATTAAATGATATTAGATCTTAACGATTCACCGATACTGTTCACAACTCGCTATCCCACACTACTCTCATGACACTCACTACTCACTATTCACCACTCCCTATTCACCACTCCCTACTCACTACTCACCACTATATATTCCCCTTTTTCATCTCGCTCACCGCATAGTCGGCCGCCCGCGCGGTAAAGGCCATGTAGGTAAGCGATGGGTTTTGGCATGAGGTTGAGGTCATGCAGGCGCCATCGGTCACAAATACATTTTTTACCGCGTGCATCTGGTTCCATTTATTTAATACTGATGTTTTAGGATCATTACCCATTCGGGCACCGCCCATTTCATGGATGTCAAGGCCGGGCGCACGGTTATCGGTGCTGGCATTTATATTGGTAAAACCGGCGCTGGTAAACATTTCTGTCAACTGCTCCACATAGTCTTTCTTCATCTTTTCGTCGTTGTCATCATATGCCACCGAAATTTTTAGTTGTGGTATACCCCACTGATCTTTCAGTGATTTATCAAGGGCCACATAGTTGCTCTCTTTCGGGATAGTTTCGCCCATCATGTGCGATCCTACTTTCCAGCCGCTTAGGTTATCTTTAACCAGGTTATCCTTCAGGCTGGCGCCAACACCATCCCATGGGCGCTGTTGGTACCTGTATGCGCTAAAGCCGGAAGCGTAGCCACGTAAAAAGTTGGTTTCTTGCTTATAAACGTTGCGGAAGCGGGGAATATAGCCACCGCCGGCGGGATTACGGCCATCGGTTGTCCATTCCTTTTCGCCATCATATTCGGCCCCTATATGTGCCGAATAGTTGTGAAAGGCAACATATTTGCCCAATACACCACTGTCATTACCCAACCCGTTGGGGAAACGATGTGACGTGGAATTTAACAACACCAGGTTGGTATTTAAAGCAGCCGCGTTTACAAATATAATATCGGCATAATATTCGATAGCTTCTTTTGTGTTGGTGTCGATAACACGAACGCCGCTTGCCTTGCCCTTTTTTTCGTCGTAAATAATTTCCTGTACAACCGAGAATGGGCGTAAAGTGGCATGGCCCGATTTTAATGCCCATGGAATGGTGGAAGCATTTGCGCTAAAGTAACCGCCAAACGGGCAGCCGCGCTGGCACAAAATACGCTCCTGGCATTGCACCCGGCCCTGATCTAAATGAATTTGGTTGGGTTTGGATAAATGCGCGCAACGTGCGCTTATCACGTGCCGGTTGCTGTATTTACTTTTTACATGGTTACTAAAATAAGTTTCGACAGCATTTAGCGGGAAGGCCGGCAAAAACTCGCCATCGGGCAGTTCTGCAATGCCATCCCTGTTACCGGAAATGCCGGCGAATTTTTCCACATAACTATACCATGGCGCAATATCCTTATACCGGATAGGCCAATCTACAGCGAAGCCATCACGGGCAGGGCCTTCGAAATCAAATTCGCTCCAGCGTTGGGTTTGCCGGGCCCAAAGTAACGATTTACCGCCAACCTGGTAACCGCGGATCCAATCAAACGGTTTTTCCTGTACATAAGGATGATCGTTATCTTTTACAAAAAAGTGAGCGGCATCCTCGCCAAAAGCATAACAGCGGTTTACTATTGGGTTGGCTTCTTTTATGGCCATTGGCAGTTCGCCACGGTGCTCAAACTCCCAGGGGTACATGTTGGTAGTAGGGTAATCCTTGTTGTGCTTTACATCGCGGCCACGTTCCAATATCAGGGTTTTAAGGCCCTTATCTGTTAGTTCTTTTGCTGCCCAGCCACCACTCATCCCCGAGCCAATCACTATCGCATCAAATGTTCTGTCTTTAACGCTGTCTATATTTAAATTAGCCATTATTTATGCTGATTGCTTTTGTTTGTACGGGAAACGGGCATTGTAACGACCGGGTACAAGCTCATACACCACTTGCTTTGTCATAAAATATTTAGACTTTATATAGCCATTTACGGTTTGGCCTTTTATTATCCCGTAAAAAGTTTTGATCTCCTTCGGATTTGCGGTACTTTTTTCGTCTTTGTCCTGTTCAATATTTAGAAGTATTTCTTCGCGCTGTTTTTGGCTTAAATCCGAAAAAGATTTATCGTATTTATTTTTAACAATATCGGTAAACTGTCCCATTCCGGTCATGAATGCCTGCTGGTCTTCTTTTTTATAGCAATCATCCAGCATCTTAAATACGAATAAATGCAGCCCCAGATCTTTAGCGCCTGGGGTATTTGTTTTTGGAACGATCGTTTCAGAAATATCACCTACCAGTTTCTCCTGATCAGCGCTGATATTAACATTTTTAAGCGTTACAGACGCCTTACCCCCTATTCGATGGCATGCCGGAAGTATTGCCGCCCCGCCTATTATCAGAGCCAAATTTTTTATTACAGTACGCCTGTGCATATCAAGTAAATTGTTTTAGCAGGAATTGGTTTATTTACCTGCAATAGGCAGGCAATTAAACTAATCTGTGTGTATGTTTATAACGGAATTCAAACTTAGTAATTTTAGGCTTTTAAGCTAACCGCCTCAAAAATTAAATCCGTTGATGGTGTAAGTTACCTCTATACTATTAATAACCCCATTTTTTCATGATTTGTAAATCAATTTTTACACTCTCAATGGGGTCTTTGCCTTGATATGCCTCCTGCTCGATAATAAAAAGCGAAGTGCCGCCTTTTTTTCTGCCTGCCTTTAGTATCTCTTTCACCGGCATAATGCCCTGCCCCAAAATGCAGCTTTCGGTATCATCGCCATCATGTGGGGCAACCTTTATTTCGTCCTTAACGTGCATCGACTCAAACCTGCCGGGATACTTATTAATAAATTCAATCGCATGCCCACCGGTAGTTAACATATTACCAATATCTATTTGCTGTGCTACCAATGCAGCGTCGGTATTTTGAATGATATAGTCATATAGGGTGATATCGCCTACTTTGGTGCTGATTTCGAAATGATGGTTATGATAGCCAAATTTCATCGACGATTTTTGGCACAACTCGCCACATTTGTTAAATTGCTCCATGGCGCGTTTCAGCGCATCCATATCTGTGCGTACTTTTTCATCAAGCCATGGGCTTATTACAAATTTTTGCCCCATGGTTGCAGCGTCTTCTACCGTGTACTTCCAGGCATCGGTAAAATCCTTTTTTGATTCGTCCCAGTGCTGCGCCGTCATTACGGTATGGCCGCTTGGCATTTTGAGCGCAAGGTCATTCAGAATGGCCTTGAATTCTTTCGCGGTGAAGCCGTAAAATTTCCGATCGGCATAATTGGCATGTTCGACATGATGATAACCCGCGTCGGCAATTTTTTTCAGTGTTCCCTTAGGGTCAAGTTTCATGGCATCGCGTACGCTGTAAAGCTGCACCCCAACCCTTTCAAGCTTTTTGGGTGCGGCAAATAAACTATCGGGCAAAAGGGAAGCACCGGCAACGGCAAGGGCGCCGGTTTTTAAAAATGATCTGCGTGTAGTCATAATTTTAGAATCAAGAGTTAAGACAAGGATTATAATCAGCAGTCAAGATATAAGTAATTCCAACCAAAACGAAAATTTGTTTTCCGTAAATCGGCATCCGTTTTTGTCTTAATTCCTGACTCTTGATTCTTGTCTCTATTTACCTATCGGAAATGCCGGGAACAATAAATCTGAATTGCTTACAAAAGCAAGGTGTTTACTATCCGGCGCCCATGATGGGGTATTGATAGTGCCTTGCCCTCCATATAAATAAGCTATTACTTTTGATGGTCCGCCGCCTATAGGCATCAATCTTAAAAATACATGCTTGTAAAAAGGGTGATCGTCTGCGGCCACTTCGTTTTTAAAAAAAGTGATATATACTATCCATTTGCCATCGGGCGATATATGCGGAAACCAGTTATTATAATCATCATTGGTTATTTGCGTTTGCTCGCTGCCATCGGCTTTCATGCGCCAAATCTGCATCAGGCCGCTACGTACAGAGTTAAAGTAGATGTATTTTCCATCGGGCGTATATTCGGGGCCGTCATCTAAACCGGGCGTGTTGGTCAGCCTTTCCTCGGGGCCTCCTGCCGATGGAATGCGGTATACATCAAACTCTTTACCTCTTTGGCCACAAAACACAAGATATTTACCATCCGGTGACCAGCCATGCATATAGCTTGCGCCAACTCCAGGAGCCGTAACCCGTTTTGCCTGGCCTCCGGTAACCGGCACGGTGTACCCTATAGAAGGGCCGCCATCGCCACTGCTGATAACCAGCATTTTGCCATCAAAAGAAAGTATATGATCGTTATTGTTGTTTTTTGCCGGCGCTGTATTTAGTTGTACCGGTGTATTGGATTTAAGATCAAACTTAAACAGCGAACCGTCACTATTGTAGATCAATGATTTACCATCCTTCATCCAGTTTGGCGCTTGCAATGATCGTGGCGACTGGTAAACGATGGTGCTGTTTTGAGTCTCTACATCAAGCAATTCGATGCTGCTGCCCAAGTATTGTTTGTAAGGCACCAATGTTGCGGGCGCCGGAACTATAATACGTACATTACTGAAAGTTGCCTTTTCGGTTACATCAGCATTATGCGAGCAAATAAAAATCCCAACATAAACTTCGTCGCCCAGGTCAAGATCGCTTACTTCTTCGGTTACAAACAGGTCGCCTTTACGGGCTACCGACATGGTGTAGGTGCTGCCCTTACGTTCTAACTGGATAACATTGGCGGCGGTGATGCTTGCCTTCTTCTCCTCGCTAATACCACTAACAACTTTGCGGTATTGCAGCGAAGTGAGGCCATCGCCATGAACAACCGCGTTAATGTGTTTTGAATTACTATCTAAGGTGCTGCGTACCATCAGGCCAACCTTGCGATGCAACTCGACACCTTTACCAATAAAAGCGGCGTTGGTACGCAATATAAAATCGCCTTTCATGCGTTTCCACACAAAATGGAAATCGTCACGCGTAGCCCAGATGTTTTGCCCCGAGCCGCTAAGCTCATACTGCTGCGTTTTGGCATTATATTGCCCACTGCCGGGAAGTTTGATAGTACCTACATCTGTTTGATTATCAAATATCCCCAGGCCTTGTGCCTGCACCTTTTTGTTAACAAAAACAAGGCACAACAAGCAGGCTGCAAAACAGAAAAGCTTATTTAACATTGATTATGGGTGTTTAAGTTGTACGATTAGTTGGATTGCTAATATATAAATTACTATCGTAAATAAAATGTAACTATTTTAACATAAATAGCCTTATCCCGGCGCACAACAAAAAAGGAGATAAACGCAAAACGCCATCACTGAAACAGCAATGGCGCTTTAAAATAAGATGATATTATAAACAGGCAGTCCTGAAAGTCAGCACTTTTACTTTGCCCGCACCAGTACTGGCTTAACTTCCATATGTTTTATAGCCAGTGCTGTAACCGGCACCTGTACTTTATTGCAATAAGTAAGCAAAAACTCCTTTTTCGAATCGCGGTATGAACTAACGGCGCCTATCATGCTCATGAATTTGATATAGCACCAGGCCAGGTCAAACTGATGCGGCTTAAAGCCAGAGCGGGCACTTTTAGGATACAGGTGGTGATTATTATGCCACTCTCCGGCCACGTAACCAGGCCATAACTGGTTTATAGACATATCCTCGCGGTTATAGTCAGTGCCATCTCGGCGTTTGTCTTGCCCTTTACCGTGGCCTTCATAATTAAAGGTACGCACGCCTACAGCCCAAAATCCGGCCGAGCCGAAGATAGCGCAAGCCAGGGGCAACCCGCCCATCAGGTAAAATGCGGTAAACCAGAAGCCCCAGTTAAGGATAATACCAACAATGGTGCGGTACGGGTTGGCAATGGTACCCCATTTTTGATATTGCTTATAGGTATTGGGAGTTACGCCAACGTGCTTCATTAAGTTAACACATTTTTTGTAGCTGGCCTCGGTCATGTTCCTGGCTACGGGCTGGTGGTTTACATCGGCCAAAAAACAGTACATAAAACCACCCTGGGCATTGTAAGGATCGCCGGGCTGATCTGACAGCGCATGATGAACGTGGTGCGACACCGCGTAAATCTCTTCGGGAATAATTTTAAGCGTAAGGTTTTGTGTAAAAAAACGCCAGAATTTGTTGCTGAAAGTATAGGCATTATGTGTGCAATACCTATGGTGCCAAATGGTGCCATGGGTACCCATAATGATCATGCTGTAAACAAAAGCCACGATTAAACCTACTATACTAAAGTAGTTGAATACGAACAAAAACAGGAAAGGTGTTAATGCAAGCACTAAAAACCAGCTTAAAAATGAAAGCCAGTTTTTTTTGTCCCGGAAAACATTCAGTCTCGAAAAAAATTCTTTTAAAATTATTGCATTGGTGGGTTTTGCAAGGTTACCATCCTCATCCGTCCATCCGTACGAGGGTGGTTCGAGCACTGTGTTTAAAAAAGCCATTAAATTAGCAGGAATAAAAAATGTTAGGAGTAATAAATATTGTCACAATATAGTAAAAAATTCACCATATCATTATTTTAGAAAATATAATTGATTTTACTAAATCTCTATATATAGTTAAAACGATTTCTAAATAATTAAATTACTTATCCGGTAATATATATTTCAAAAAACATTTTTAACCACCGCCCTTTTTTACGTAAAAGCTTTATGATTTGTTAACACAAAAAGGAATAATTTTTGCTCAGCCGGCCAGCGGTAAACTAAAACTGAAGGTACTCCCCTTACCTACTTCTGATTTAACCCACAAGCGGCCACCATTGAATTCCACCAACTCTTTACATAAAAACAAGCCTATGCCCGTACCAACCTCGCCCATTGTTCCATTTTGGGTAAAGTGCGAATTAAGATCAAACAGCTTAATCAATTGGTCCCCGGCAATACCCTTACCTGTATCGTTAATATTAACCACAAGTTCTTCATCCGCAACGTGGCTGCTCAGGGTTACAATGCCATTATCATCGGTAAACTTTATAGCATTGCTAATGAGGTTGCCTATAATCACCTTAATATGCTTTTCATCGGCTTTTACCATGTGGCCGGTAATAGCTATATTTTGAAACCTGATGTTTTTTTGCTGCAGCTGGTAACTATAAATCTGTGCCATCTCTTCACCCACCAGATTTATATCGACAGCCGATGGCGTTAAATTTATTCCCCTGATCTGGCTGCCTGCCCACTCAAGCAGATTGGATAGCGTAAGTTCGCCGCCTTTAATTACCGGTTCCATTTTTTTCATCAGGCCGTGCATATCTTCAAGATTTAAGTTATCGTCCTTAAATAGTTCCATAATACTACGCAGGTTTGCAAAAGGGGTACGCAAATCGTGCCCTATTACGGCCAGTAACTTATCCTTCAGCTTATTTACCGCTGCAAGGTTAGCCGATTGCTCTTCAATCAGGCCTTTTTGCACCAGTAAGGCTTCATGCTGCCTGCTTAGCTTATTACTTAGCAACTTCTTCTGTTTAAAATTATAATAAGTGATATATAAGGCAATAAGCACAACCAGCAACGAGATAATGAGCATGATAATGATGGCATTCTGAAAATGGATCTTATCCTTATCTTCTTTGGCCCTTTGTTCAACTACGGCAATCTCTTTAAGTCGGGCATTTAAAGCAAAATAATTCTGGATCAGTTCGGTATTGCGCCTCCTATCAGATTCGTTCAACGAATCAAGGGCCCCATTATATTTTTTTTGGAACTTTAACGCGTTGGCAAGATCTTTCTTTTGCTCAAAACTAAACATGATGGTTCTGTAAGCATCCGAAATCCCATTCATCAAACCAATGCTATCGGCAAGCGCGGCCCCTCTTGTGGCATACTCAATCGCTTTATCAAACTGCTTCAGGCCATTATAGTTATCGGCATATTCAATAAGGGTTTTAGCGCGCAATCGCCGGTTATTGGTTTTAAAGCTCATGTAATAAGCGGTATCATCATAAGCTATCGATTTTTGAAATTGTTTTTGAAGGCGCTGTATCGAACTCAACCGCGTATAGATAATATTGGTGTTATTAACATCGCCAATAGCCCTGCAAAGCTTTAAGGCCTGCAAACTTGCCGCCATGCCCCGCTCATAATCACGCATCCTGATGTATACCAGCGACTTCTCGGTGTAAAACTCCCCCAGCATTTTGGTATCGTTTCCGGCATATTTTGCCGACAGGTTTAAACTATTGATTGCTTGCTGATAGTTTTTAAGTTCCAGGTAGGTACGGCCTATTGCGCTATAACACTCGGCCAGCAAAGTAGCGTTATCCTTAGGTAAATATGGCAAAGCCGAATTAAGATAAAATAAACTGATAGGATAGTAGGATTGCGACCAGTATACATGGCCCAGGTTTACGTAAGCTAAACCTGTTCCTGCATCGTATTTTATTTTTTCGGAAAGCAACAACGCTTTGCCGGCCATTTCGCGCGCCTGATCAGGGGCGCCCATATAGCGTTCACCTGCAGATTTGTTGAGGCTGTCAACCGTTATTTTGATAGATGCTATATTGGTAACGGCAACAATTGGCGCATCTTTTTGGGCATAGCACATCCTATGCGTTAGCAATAATAATAGCACCTGGCCAATAGTTCGCCTCATTTATTAGTAGGGGATTGAATTCTTATCTGCAATGTTGTGCCGAACATTTTTAGCACAACAATCCTATTTTTTATTTACTGGTAGTACTACAGGCGCTCGCCTGCAACCAGGCACCGTTCACCTTGCAAAAGCTCAATGCAATGCTCATAGTTAACGGGCATCTTTATCTGCTCCACTTCCTTCATGTAGCTCTGCTTAATTTCTTTACGGCGTCGGGCTTCAATAAAACGCCTTACATGTTCGCGATGTTCCAATATCAAACCCGGTACTTTAGCCGGTTTGTTATGCTCATCCTTTGACACCATGGTAAAATAACTGGTATTGGTGTGTTTTACAGAGTTGTTTTTTATATTTTCGGACACGACCCGGATTCCAACTACCAATGATGTATTGCCTACATAATTAACCGCAGCCATTAATGATACCAGTTCGCCTACCTCAACAGGTTGTAAAAAATCAACTGCATCAATAGATGCGGTAACGCAATAATTACCGGCATGTTTGGCCGCGCAAACATAAGCCACTTTATCCATCAGCGATAGCAAAATCCCTCCATGGATCTTTCCGCCAAAATTTGAATAAGAAGGGATCATCAATTCGGTTATTGTGGTCTCAGAAAAACTTACCGTTTTATAATCGGACTGATCGGTTAGCGCTGTCATGAAATAGGGTTTACGGCTACAAGTTTAAGCATCCCCTGCTATTATTGCAACAAAACTATTACAATAGCTAATACCCTTTAAACCTTATAGGGTAAAATGGTTAAAAAAAACCAAACCAAGATATTAAACCAACTATTTGATATTGATGTATCCGCGTTTTATATTTACCCCAAAATCCATAACACCTTTGAGAAAATTAACCCTGCTAATTTTTACTCAGCTTTTTATAAATGCGGCCCTCGCCCAGGAAACTGTTGAGCGCAGTCATAAAATAAACGCGCACATTACCGAAAAACTAACTGTTTTAAAAAGTGATAAAAGTACGAGGCAAGGCCTGTACCAGATGATTTATAACAAAACCTATGCCCTGGCTAGTGGTCGTTTTAATAACGATGCAAAAGTGGGTATCTGGCGTTTTTATGCCCCTGATGGTCATTTGCTGCAAAACTACGACTATACAAAAAAAGCATTGTTATACGAAGCCCCCGAAGATACCACATCAAACCTGAGGTATTTTGTTGATAAACAACTGGGCGATACCGACCGTACCACCAAACCAATTAAAATAGGCGGGCGGTACTTTGGTTACCTCCCCTATTTAAAATTATTCAAGCTGCCGGCAAACCTCATGGATATAAGCAGGGAAGCGTCCATCGCCGTTGTTGAGTTACTGGTAAGCCCAGGTGGCAGGCTGGCCTATTTTAAAGTGACCATTTACAGCGGCAATTTTTCAAAAATCTTTAATATGAACGTTGATATTTTGAACGAAGAAGAAAAAGTATTTACCCCAGCCACACTAAATGACGAACCGATAAGTTGCCGGATACTTATGAAATGTTTTTTTGATGACGATGGCACACTAACTTTTTAGTGCGTTTAATGTGATGGGTAAATTTCGGGCCACTGTGTTATTTTTCTGTAATCCATTTTATCGCTTCGTCCAGTTCGTCTAAAGTATAGCCTTTGTACTGCCCTGGCAGTATATATTTAAAAAGGTGGCTAAATTCCCTTATGCCATCCCTATCGGTAACTATCGCCATTTTATTCCACTTAGTAAAATATTTCAGGCCAATTCCAATATTGCCGCACCAAGCACCCGCGTCAAAATTCTTGATGTCGGTTTCCAGTATCAGCAGGAAGTTAATCTTTCCGTTTTCTTTTATGTGCTCGTCAAGCAATGGTTCCAACGCTTTTTCGTATTCTTCATTTGTAATTTCGTCAACAGCGTGTAACCCTAAAACGTGTTTCGGCAGGTAGTTTAAGTGCGTTAGCATTCACAGATTATATATTTACCAATAGTTACAAAAACTACACCAATAATTAAATAATCTGGATTTTTTCTGTATAAATTCTATTACAAAATCTAACTGTTTGGTTCCATAAGGATAGTGGGCTGTTAAAATTCATACCAGCGAATAAGCCAATTATGGTAACCGGCATAACCTTTTTAGCGTTTACAGTGGCTTGTTTATAATTTTTCTATTTCTTCAGCCAAAAGCCCGGTGAATTTTTCGATCTGGGCAACAGGCATGCCATCTTTTTTCATTTCACGGGCAATAGCAATAGCTTTTGCTTTTTCACCTTTTTTCTCGCCTTTTCTTTCACCCTTTTTCTCACCTTTTTTTTCAGCCCGTTCTAATAAAAGTTCTTCAATGCCCATGGTGTTGCTCCTTTCCGTTAAAATTTCTACCTGTTGCTCAAATTTAGTATTTATATCCTGGTTTTCAAAGCGTATGTAATACCTTAAAAAATTCATCAGTACCCTTATTTTCTCTTTCGCTATTTGTTTGGCCAGCAACAACCTGGTGAGGCTAAGCTTTAAGTTCAGGAGCGACTCGTCACGTTCCAGGCTGCTTTTCAGGTCTTTGCCGGCGAGGGCAGCCTTTGCTGTAAGCACAACCAAGGCAAAAGGGTTGTCGCTGGCCTGCAGCGCTTCGTCGCTTTGGCCGGCTATTTTATAAGTGTTAAATGTATAACGCAAGCTGGTACCCATAAAATCAATAGCAAAATGATTTGGCCTTTCCTTTGTATTGGCTTCGGTAAATATCGCGTAGGCAACTATGGGCTTTTGATACTTATCCAGTATCCGGTAAAAGTAAGTGTACATGCGGCTGGAAAAATCTTTTTGATACTGACCTTGCACTTCCACATGCACCAAAATCCATTCCTCTTTGCCGGCTTTGGTAAATACTTTAACCAACTTATCGATCACTTTTGGTGAATACTCGTCGTTTTCCGGCGGAAAAACCTGTTCCAGCTCCTTATCCAGAAATTCGAAGCCCCTGTCAAGGTCAAATATGGTACCGGCATCAGGATTTACAAAACACAAAAAATCGTCAAAAACATCTTCGAGAATCCCTTTCCAAAGGATGTCGTCTTTTCTTCTCATTAAACAATAATAGAAAATATGTTTGATTAAAAACCCGCTTTATTAAAGCTTAATAAAGAAGTATGGAAAGGAACGCGAAATTGCAGGAGAGAACTTTTTTAATTATCAAAAAAAATGCAAGTCACTAAAAATTATTTAATATCAAATACCTCTTATTTTACCAGTTTTATTTTGTAGTATCTTTGCACCGATATGCAAAACAGGACGATATATAGCCAGTTAATAAAAAAAGAAGCCCAAAAGCTTGGTTTTTTGTTTTGCGGCATATCAAAAGCCGGTTTTTTAGAGGAGGAAGCCCCCCGGCTTGAATCGTGGTTAAAAAAAAACATGCATGGCGAAATGCAGTACATGGAAAATCATTTTGATAAACGCCTTGACCCGCGCCTGCTGGTTGATGGTGCAAAATCGGTGATCTCTTTAGGTATTAATTATTATACCGATAACCGGCAAACAGATGCGAATGCACCCAAAATATCAAAATACGCCTATGGCATAGATTACCACACCGTTATCAAAGATAAGCTGAGACAGTTATTACAAATAATTAACGAACAGATTGGCGAAGTTGGCGGCAGGGTGTTTGTTGATTCGGCACCGGTGCTGGATAAGGCCTGGGCCAAAAAATCGGGCATGGGCTGGATAGGCAAAAACTCCAACCTGCTCAACAAAAAAGCAGGCTCGTTCTTTTTCCTGGCCGAACTGATCATCGACCTGGAACTGGAATACGACGTAGCCCCCACTGCCGACCATTGTGGTACCTGCACCAGTTGTATTGACGCCTGCCCTACCGATGCCATAGTTGGCCCTTATGTGGTTGATGGCAGCCGGTGCATATCATACCTTACCATCGAATTAAAAAACGAGATTCCACAGGAATTTAAAGGTAAAATGGACAATTGGATGTTTGGCTGCGATGTTTGCCAGGATGTATGCCCCTGGAACCGTTTTTCGGTTTTAAACACCGAACCAGCCTTCGCCCCACATCCCGATTTATTGCACCTGAAAGCCGCCGACTGGCAGGATATTACCCAGGATGTTTTTCAAAAAGTTTTTAAAAACTCAGCGGTAAAACGCACCAAATTCAGCGGACTGAAGCGGAATATAGAGTTTTTGAAGGAGATAGATATGAAAACCGTCGCTTTTTAAAAAAAGAGGGAGTCGATGTCAAGAATCAAAGCAGGCTAAAAGCATTGTTCAGCGGCGTACAGAGATTACCTCGAAAAAAAAACAACCGCGAAATTACCTTTTGGTTAGGTATTTCGCGGTTGCAGCTGTGGTAAACTAATTAACGTGTATATTATTTAAACCAGGCCATCACCTCCTCTTTGGTAGGCATGGTAATATCCAACTTTAATTTTTTGCGCATGCCACCAAGGTCATTAAATACCTTGTTGGGGTTGGCGGCCTTTAGTTCTTCTACCGTGTTAAACCCCATTGCATTAAGCACGGGTACCCACTCGGCCTTAACACCTATATTTATAAAGTCGTCGGCAGTAACAACTTTAGCCTTTTTCTCCGGGCGCATCTGCGGGAAGAATAATACTTCCTGTATGGTACTTTGGTTGGTCATCAGCATCACCAACCTGTCGATACCGACACCCAGGCCCGATGTTGGAGGCATTCCGTATTCCAGGGCGCGTAAAAAGTCATCGTCCATGGCCATGGCTTCATCGTCGCCCCTGCCGGCCAATACCAATTGCTCCTCTAAACGCTCGCGCTGATCAATCGGGTCATTTAATTCCGAATACGCGTTGGCTATCTCTTTACCGTTTACAAACAATTCAAAACGCTCAACCAAACCGTCTTTAGTACGGTGTTTCTTGGCAAGCGGGGTCATCTCGATAGGGTAATCGGTGATGTATGTAGGCTGGATGAGGTTATGCTCCACTTTAGCGCTAAAAATCTCATCAATCAGTTTGCCTTTGCCCATAGTTGGGTTAACTTCAATTTTCAGCTCGGCACAGGTTTCGCGTAAGGCGGCCTCGTCCATAGCAGATACATCTATCCCCGTATATTTCAAGATGGAATCATACATCGACAATTTTTCGTAGGGCCCTGCAAAGTTAATCTCGTTGCTACCAACCTGAACCACAGGGATACCATGAACGGCTTTGGCAACGGATTCTAAGCATTCCTCTACCATGGCCATCATCCAGATATAATCTTTGTAGGCTACATAGATCTCCATGGCCGTAAATTCAGGGTTATGGGTACGGTCCATACCCTCGTTACGGAACATTTTGCCAAACTCATATACACCATCAAAACCGGCTACAATAAGGCGTTTCAGGTAAAGTTCGTTGGCTATGCGCAAAAACAAAGGCATATCCAGCGTATTATGATGTGTGGCAAACGGCCTTGCTGCCGCACCGCCATGCACCGGCTGCAATATCGGGGTTTCCACTTCCATCCAACCTTGCGCGTTAAAATAGTTGCGCATGCTGCTGATGACTTTTGATCGGTTGATGAAAATTTGTTTATATGCCGGGTTAACCGTTAAATCAACATAACGCTGGCGGTACCGCAGTTCAGGATCGGTAAAACCGTCATGAATTGTTCCGTCCTCTTCGCGTTTAACAACCGGTAGCGGTTTAAGCGATTTAGAAAGAATAACCAATTCGCGGACATGGACCGAAATTTCGCCGGTTTGGGTCAAAAAAACATAGCCTTTAACGCCTATATAATCGCCAATATCCAGCAGTTTTTTAAATACAGTATTGTATAAAGTTTTATCCTCATCAGGGCAAATATCATCGCGTTTAAGGTATATCTGGATACGGCCGGTTGAATCCTGGATTTCGGCAAATGACGCGCTGCCCATAATGCGGCGGGTCATGATGCGACCCGCGATAACTACATTTTGATATGCCTCGGGTTTGCCTGCAAAATTATCGGTAATATCCTGTGCCCAGGCGTTAACATCAAATGCTTCGGCGGGATATGGGTTGATGCCCAGTGCCCTTAATTGTTGTAAAGATTCACGGCGGATAATTTCCTGCTCGGATAGTGCAATACTCATGTTTTGAACGGTATTTTTAATAAAGGTGCAAAAATAGCGTTTTTAATGGAAAAAGCCCCCATATAAATCCGCCCCGATGGGGAGTACTAAAAAACAAAAATCCACCCAATGGAGAGATTTAAAGTGGGACGAAAAATTTTGAAAGGCTGCTGCTATATGCGACAGTTCGGGGAAGACTTTGAAAATAAAAGCTTCTCCCCTTCCTGCGAGATTATCTATATTTTAATCTATTGTTTTTGCATGTACCAAGTTCCTCTGTTTAGATTTTTTTACAAAATTCCCTCCACAAATACAACACTTTATCGTAAAATACATGCAATTCATATTCAATATCAATTAACATTTCTGTTACATTTGTGCCATATAGCTTCTAACTTTCGGTCATTATTAATAACGTGGTTTGGCAAAAAATATCACGCGGAGAAACCGGGTTTACAAGCTTATTTTTTTGCTTCCTGGAGTCTTCGCAAAAACCAAACTACATTTATCGCCTTATACTATGGATGATTTTATTGCAGCAAGGTCGCAAATGGCCTTATCTTTAGGGTTCCACATCATCTACTCCTGCATTGGTATGGTTATGCCTGTTTTTATGGCCATATCGCATTATAAATGGATAAAAACCAAAGACCCTGTTTACAAAAACGTTACCATTGCCTGGAGTAAAGGCGTTGCTATATTTTTTGCTACCGGGGCAGTATCGGGCACTATGTTGTCGTTTGAATTAGGCCTGCTTTGGCCGGGCTTTATGAAACATGCCGGGCCGATATTCGGGATGCCATTTTCATTGGAGGGCACAGCCTTTTTTATTGAAGCCATAGCGCTGGGCTTTTTCCTGTATGGGTGGAACAAACTTAACACATGGTTTCATTGGGTTACGGGTATTGTGGTGGGTGTAAGCGGGATAGCATCGGGTATATTGGTAGTGGCCGCCAACTCATGGATGAACAGCCCATCGGGTTTTGATTATGTGAACGGCAAATACCTCAATATAGACCCACTGAAAGCCATGTTTAATGAGGCCTGGTTTTCTGAAGCATTGCACATGACAATAGCTGCATTTTCGGCAACGGGTTTCGCGGTGGCGGGTATCCACGCGCTGATGATATACCGGAAAAGGAATGTAGACTTTCATACCAAATCATTTAAAATAGCCATAGTATTTGGTGCGGCAGCGGCTATTTTACAGCCTTTAAGCGGCGATATATCTGCCAAAGGAGCTGCAAAACGACAACCAGCTAAACTGGCGGCCATGGAGGCTTATTTCCATACGCAGGAGTATGCGCCACTGGTTATTGGCGGTATCCCGGATACAGCTGCTAAAAAGGTAAATTACGGTCTGGAAATACCCGGCCTGCTGAGTTTTCTGGTTCATGATGATTTTAAAACTGTGGTAAATGGCCTGGATAAAATCCCGGTTAAAGATCAGCCGCCTGTTGCCATTACACATTATGCCTTTCAAATCATGGTGGGCATTGGCACACTGATGATGTTTATCGGTATCCTGTATTTCATTGCCCTTTGGAAAAAGAAGGAATGGTTAAATAAATCGTGGTTTTTGAAACTGTTTATTATCGCCACGCCATCCGGGTTTATAGCGTTAGAAGCCGGTTGGACGGTAACCGAAGTTGGCCGCCAGCCATGGATCATCCAGGGTGTAATGCGTACCAGCGAGGCTGTTACCAAAATGCCGGGCATCCAGTATACTTTTTACCTGTTTACGTTTATTTACTTCACCCTGAGCGTATTTGTTATTTTCCTGCTGAAAAGACAAATCCAGATGGTACCCAAATTATACGACAAATAACCTGCTGATACTATGTTATACATCGTTATATTATTTTTATTCGCATCCATTACCCTGTACTTTTTATTGGGCGGGGCCGATTTTGGCGCCGGCATTATCGAGCTTTTTACATCCGACGACAACAAGCACCGCACCCGCAAAACTATGTACCAGGCCATTGGCCCCATTTGGGAAGCCAACCATATGTGGCTGATCATCACCGTGGTGATACTTTTTGTGGGTTTCCCGGATATTTACAGCGAGATGTGCACTTACCTGCATATTCCCTTGCTTATCCTGTTATTAGGCATCATTGCGCGGGGTACCGCCTTCACATTCAGAAACTACGATGCCATTAAAGGCGAAAGAACACAAAACCTTTATAACCACCTATTTATCTACTCAAGCTTTGTTACACCAATGTTCCTGGGTATTATTGCCGGTAGCGCATTAGCGGGTCAGATTGATCCAACAGCCAAAGATTTTGCCCATGCCTATATTTTCAGCTGGTTTAACTGGTTCCCCGTAGCTGTAGGCCTTTTTACCGTAGCGCTTTGCGGTTTCCTGGCGGCGATTTATATTGTGGGAGAAACAGATAGCATTGACGATATTAAACGCTACATCAAAAAGGCTAAAATATTTAACATCGTAGCCGTTATTTGTGGCGGATTGGTTTTCATCGCTTCTGAAATCGAGCACGTTGGCTTATCCAAATGGATTTTCGGCAATACTATTAGTTTGGTAGCTGTAATAGCTGCCACTTTATCCCTTGTATTGCTTTGGTTTATTATATCCGAAAAGAAAAACAGGCAATGGATAAGATTGTTGGCAGCTTTCCAGGTAAGTATGATCCTGATTTCGGTTGGATCGACACGTTTCCCAAGGTTTGTGATATTCAAAGGCGGCAGCTCGATGTCATTGCTGACAGATCATGCAACTGCAAATACTATTGATGATCTGGGAATTGGCTTATTGGTTGGCAGTATGTTTATACTGCCGGCGCTGGGGTATTTGTATTATAGTTTTCAGCGGAAAGACAAATAGTTTGAGGTTTTGCTGTAGATGATAAAGTTGCACGGCAAGTTTTCTTCTTAATTCGTGAAATTCGATTTAATTTGTGTTCATTAGTGGTTATCAATTGTAACGCGTGAAGAATTATCTTAAAATACTATCTATCGACGAGTATTCCATCACTCCTAAATACCTGCAGCTATCCAACGCCATCATCAGGGCTATCGAAACCGGCGATATTGTTAAGGATGATATGCTGCCATCTATCAATGATTTGAGCTTCGCATTAGACACCTCACGTAATACAATCGAAAGGGTTTATAAGGAACTGAAAGATAAGGGCATAGTAAGCTCGGTACCGGGTAAAGGTTTTTTTATATCGAATACTGATTTTCAGAAACCATTGAAGATATTCCTGTTATTCAACAAGTTAAGCGCCCATAAAAAACTCATTTACGATGCATTTGTAGCCACTATTGGCGAACTGGCCACCATCGATTTTTACATTTACAATAACGACTTTTACTTCTTTAAAAAGATCATGGCCGAAAGCTTTAACAGCGACTACGCCAAGTACATTATTATCCCCCATTTTTTGGACAATGAGACCAAGGCCCACGAGATCATTAATACAATCCCCAAGGATAAACTGATCTTGTTAGATAACCTGGTACCGGCCATAAACGGCAAGTTTGCGGCCATTTATGAAAATTTTGCATCGGATGTATATGAAGCACTTAAAAGCCTTACACACAAACTAACTAAGTATCATAACATCAAACTGATTTTTCCCGGTAAAACATACCATTCTAAAGAGATATTGAAAGGTTTTCTTAATTTTTGCAGGCAATACGCGTTCGATTATGAAGTAGTTGAATCGTCGGCAATAGAAACCATCCAGAAAGATACAGTATACATCAGCCTTACAGAGGATGACCTGGTCGAGCTGATCAAGAAGATCATCGCATCCGATTTAAAGGTAGCTATAGATGTGGGTGTCATCTCCTATAATGAAACCGCCTTAAAAGAGATCATCCTGGATGGCATCACCACCATATCAACCGATTTTAAACTCATGGGCAGCAAAACAGCAGAATTTGCCTTAAGCAATTGCCATGAACATTTCGCGGTTCCGTTTAATGTAACGTTGAGGAATTCGTTGTAAGCCCAACCCAACCCCCTCTAAATCTCCCCCGGAAGGGGAGACTTTAAAATCAAACTTTTATAAGCCCTCCCTACCGGGGCGGGTTTGGGTGGGGCTTACTTCAACTCCTTCACCTTTATACTCCTGAAAAACACCTCGTTACCATGATCCTGCAAAAGCAAATGGCCCTGTGGAGCTTCGCCAAAGTTTTTCCAGATGGTGTATTTGCTGATGGCAACCAGGTCTTTAAAGGCTTTAGAGCCGCGTTCGTATTCCAGCACCTTTACACCATTCAAATAGTGCTCAACGTGGTTGTTAGGGTAAACCACTACCCTGCCAATGTTCCATGCTCCTATCGGATGTACAAAGCGCGCTGGTTTATCTGCTTTAATCAGGTCGTACAATGAGGCCAGCGTTCTGTCACCATCACGACCGAGTTTGGCATCGGGGTGCAGTTTGTCATCCAATACCTGGTATTCCAGGCCAATTGCCGAGCCTGTGGTAACTTCGCTTAAGGTTACAAAATATTTAACGCCGCTATTAGCCCCTGGAGTCAGTTTAAACTCAAACGAAAGGTCAAAGGCGCTGTAATTATCATCTGTAACCACATCGCCGCCGCCCGATTCTTCTTTGCCCGAAGATGGCAGCACGTGCATGGTTCCGTTGGCCACTTCCCAGCCATGGTTAGGGAAAGTTTTGAGGGTTGCCCCGTGCCAGCCGGTGCTGGTTTTACCATCATATAGTAGTTTCCACCCGGCAGCTTTTTCGGCGGCGGTAATGCTGTTAGGCCGTAGGTTTACAACATATATATTTTTAGGGAATGGCTTTGGTTTTAAATTGGTGGTTTGCAGGTTAAGGTTTTTGAAGTAAACTTTTTTACCTGCTTGTTTTTCATCGTTCACCGCGTGTACCTGTAAGGCAATGAAGCCTTTAGCATCAATGGTATCCACCACATCGGCAGTTGGGATACCATTTACCCAGGTTTTCATTTCGTTACCGATACATTCTATCCGGATATGGTTGTACTCTCCTACTTTAAAAGCATCTTTGGCAGGCGCGTTCAAATCCAAAGGATATAGCCAGTCGCGGCGGCCCTCATCATATATACCACCCGCCCATTTGCGGTCAGATGGATCGATCTCGAACTGCCGGCCATAAACCAGCCCCTTACCGTCATGACCTGCCGGATTATAATGACTACGTGTTTGCACCCCCGAGTTACTCAGTTTGCTTTCTATTTTAGCATCCAGCTCTAAAATAAAATCACCGTATTCTTTTTCGGTAGCTAAAAAGGTATTACCGGAGTTTAAAACGGTAGTACCAACAATGGCGCCATCCTCTACCTTGTAATCGGCAGTGCCAGCAAGGCGTTTCCAACCCTTGAGGGTTTTGCCATCGAATATTTTGGTTTGCGCCTGGGTTAGTGAGGCCGTTGTTAGTAAAAGAGCTAAAGGGTAAATGTATTTTTTCATGGTATCGTGTTGTTATTCAAATTATTAAACTATGTCATTGCGAGCGCAGCGTGGCAACCTCTTCGGTTACCGGGCGGGATGCATATCTACGAGGATTGCTTCGTTCCTCGCAATGACGGTTTTATTAGCATTTGTGAGGCCTACACCTTCACTTCCCAACCTCTTTCATACTCCCGGCTCCAAAGCTTTTCAGCTTCCGGATCATTCAGGATATGGCCGTTGGCCGGGTTTATATGCAGCACACGGTCAACCCGGTATGATATATTGCCCAATTGCGGCAGCAGGGTCGATTTAAAACCGGTTTCAATAGGACAATTTAACGGGGCCACTCCCCTGATGCCATCTATAAAATTTTTCAGGTGAAAACCATCAAGCGCTTCTGTGGGGCTTACTTTATTGGTACCATCAACCCTGGTATCGTCTTTAACTTCTTTTACCAGCTTGTTATCGCCATCATAAACCTGGTAACCGTTACCGCTGCCGTAAAACAGGGTGCCTTTATCGCCATAAAATACCACCCCGCGGCTTAATTGCTCAATATTAAAACCGTTGCTGCTGCGGCTTTCCCATTCGGCTGCTGTGTTGTTAGGAAAGTTGTATAAAATATTTTGAGTATCGGGCGTTTGCCAATCATCATTAAAATGGAAACGACCGCCGGTTGATACTACTTTGTTTGGATAGTCAACACCCAAACCCCAGCGGATTACATCCAGTTCATGGGTTCCGTTGTTCAGGGCTTCGCCGGTTCCCCAGTTCCAAAACCAATGCCAGTTGTAGTGAATCAGGTTATCCTGGTAGGATTTACGCGGCGCAGGCCCTTGCCACAAATCGTAATTTAAATTGGCAGGCACAGGCACCTGTTTGCCATGACCGATGCTTAGCCTGTGGTTAGTGTACCAGCCTTTAGCATAATAAGCGCGGCCAATAACGCCATCATGCAACTCTTTAACCATGGCCTGCACATTGGAAAATGAGCGCCTCTGGCTGCCCATTTGTACCAGGCGATTATATTTTTTTGCAGCTTCAACGGCCATCTCGCCCTCGTGTGGGTTATGGCTGCAGGGTTTTTCAACATAAACATGCTTGCCTGCCTGGCAGGCCATAATGGTTGCCGGGGCGTGCCAATGATCGGGCGGGGCAACAACAACGGCATCAAGATCTTTTATTTCAAGCATTTTGCGGATATCGGCGATGCCTTTTGGCCGCTTACCCGTTATTTTAAAAATTTCTTCAACGGTTCTATCAACTACTTTAGAGTCGACATCACAGATATAACCTATCTCGACGTTAGGGATTTTAGCATAGCGCTGCGCCAGGTAAAGGCCGCGGCTATTAGTGCCCATAAAACCTAAAACTACTTTTTCATTAGGCGAGCCTTTGAAAAAACCAGCCGCCTTTGATAATTGGGGCGCAAGTAAAAAACTTGTCCCGGCAACTGACGTATTCTGAATGAACTGTCTTCGGTTAAGCATTGGTTACAGGTAAATTGGTTTATAGCACATTGCCCATTGGGTAGGCAGGCAAATTAGTTAAGTTTTGTAAAGCTTCGAAGAAAACCGGCCGTTTTTTTTAATGTTGATTGTAATTTAGCTGTTACTTCAACTATCCGGCATCTCAATGGCACGGCCTGAAACTAAAAAAACAAGCCGGCAGGAAACCTGGCTTGTTTTTTAAATGATAATGTTTAGGAGCATTAACTATTTTAACTAACTGTCTACTTTGTAAAAATAGACATCCCCTGTTGTTATCAAATTAGTAGTAATACGGTATTTGAGCAGTTTTTACACGTGTTTTTACGTAATTAAAAAGGTATTTACCTAGGCCATGATATTAGTATTGTATTGGCGGCGGTATGAGTTTTGGATTTTGGCGTTGGTGCCAGTATGGATATATTGGCGTTAAATCGCTTGCTGCATCCAGTTTTTTGACCTGGTCGGTAGTCAAATTCCAGCCAATGGCGCCCAGGTTCTGCATTAGCTGTTCCTGGTTACGTGCACCTATAATGATATTGGCAACGGTTGGCCTTTGCAATAGCCAGTTAATTGAAACCTGTGCTACAGATTTACCTGTTTCTTCGGCAACTTCGTCCAAAACGTCAACAATGTTGTAAAGGCGATCGAAGTTGGTTGCCGGGCCATGAGCGCCGCCTTGCACAGTTCTTGATTCCGCCGGTATTGGCTGCCCTCTCCTGAATTTACCGCTCACCTTGCCCGATGCCAGCGGGCTCCAAACTATGGTACTCACATTTTGATCGATAGCCAAAGGCATCAGCTCCCATTCAAATTCGCGGTCTAACAACGAATAATAAGCCTGGTTGGCGATGTATCTGCTCCAACCATAACGTTCAGATACCGACAGCGATTTCATTAAATGCCAGCCCGAAAAGTTTGAACAGGCAATATAACGCACCTTGCCGCTGGTCACCAGGTCGTCAAGCGCGCGCAGGGTTTCTTCAACCGGGGTTGTGGCATCAAAACTGTGCATGTGGTAAATATCTATATGGTCGGTTTGTAAGCGTTTAAGGCTATCTTCTGCTTGTTTAACCAAATGCAGGCGCGATGAACCATAATCGTTAGCGTCATCGCCCATCGGGAGCGTAGCCTTGGTGCTGATGAGCACCTCGTTACGCAGCCCTTCCAATGCCTTGCCTAATATTTCTTCAGATATTCCCCTTGAGTATATATTCGCGGTATCAAAAAAGTTCACACCCGCGTCAAGGCATAAATTAATCAAGATTTTGGCTTCATCAACCTGTGTATTGCCCCAGGCTTTAAAAAACTCGTTACCACCGCCAAAAGTGGCCGTGCCGAAACTTAATACGGGAACCCTCAATCCCGATGCTCCTAATTGTCTGTATTCCATAATTGTAGTTATTTGGGCAGAAAGCCTAAAGCAGAAGGCTTAAAGCTTTTGCTATGAATACAAAGCTAAAATTTATGCCGTGAAGCGTGGGTTTTATGCATCATCATTTTGTCATTTGTGATTGTGCAAGCAGAAGAATACCCCCATCTTAACTCTTGATTCTTTTCTCTTGACTCTTCTCTTCAATCAGGAACACTTCTAAATAGTAAATAGGGTTATCAAAGGCCGTCGCATATGTTAACTTTGGGCCAAAATTTAACATATGGCAACAACTAAACTTACTATCAATAACAACGGATCTGTAAAAATCGATGGCGATTTTGAAATTGTAGATATGCAGGGTAACAACTATGGCTTACAAGGCAGAACAATCGTTTCTATCTGCCGTTGTGGTTTATCGGCCAACAAACCATTTTGCGATGGCTCGCACAAAGGCCATTTTGAGCACGACGCAATCGCGTTTGATTTGCCTCCCAAAAAGGTATAAATAGTTCAACAGCGGGTCGGCTTATCAAGTCTCCGGTATATGCTGTTTTATAACACAAAAAGCTCCTCGGGGGCTTTTTGTGTTACAGGCATGTGGTTATTTGATCATACTACGTATATTTATAATGATGAAACCATATTGTATCCTACTGGCAATGATTATAACCGGTTTAACAACCTCAGCCCAACAGCCCGATACCATCTTCCTAAAAAATCTGCTGCAATCTCACCCGGAGTTATTCAAAGGCACCCTCAACCATCCAACACAAAACGAAGTCCAGATCCTGTATACGCAAATAGATCGTGACAAAAACAACGTACCCCATTTTAAATCATTCAGCTACCGCCTCAGTCCTAAGCGATATTTTTATCCGGCAAGTACGGTAAAGCTGCCAACCAGCATTTTCGCGCTCGAAAAGCTAAATGAGCTTAAAATTAAAGGTCTTACAAAAAGTTCGGCAATGATAACCGACAGCGCTTTTGCGGGACAAACTAAAGTTAAAGCGGATACTTCATCTGCAAGTGACTTGCCATCGGTAGAAAACTATATCAAAAAGATATTACTGGTGAGCGATAACGATGCTTATAACCGATTATATGAGTTTGTAGGACGGGAAGAGATTAACAAAAAATTAAAAAAATACCGGCTTAACAATACCCGTATTATAGGCAGGTTGGCAATAAATGATACCGGCGAGGGCACCAGACACACCAACCCTATTGATTTTTACAACGGCGACAAGCTGGTTTACCAAAAACCAGCCTTGTTTGACGGCAATGATTACCCCATGCAGCTGGATAACATGCTGCAAGGCAAAGGCTACCTGGATAAAAATGACAAACTGGTAATGCAGCCCTTTGATTTTAGCCAGAAAAACGTTTATACCATTGCCGATCAGCAGATGGTTTTAAAACGGCTGCTTTTTCCGGAAGCTTTCGCTAAAATGCAACGCTTCAATTTAACACAGGCAGATTACCGGCTCATCTACAAGTATATGAGTATGTTCCCCACTGAAAGCATCAAACCCACTTATGCCCAGCCACAAAACTACCCTGTGATGAGCAAGTTATTATATTATGGAGCTGATAGTACAGCCGTGCCCGACGGAAACATTAGAATTTTTAATAAATACGGCGACAGCTACGGTTATAATATCGACAACGCTTATATAGTTGACTTTAAAAACAATGTAGAGTTTCTACTTACGGCAGTTGTGCAATCAAATGAGGACGGAATCTATAACGACAACAAGTATGAGTATGCTACGGTATGCCTGCCATTTCTGAAAAACCTTGGACAGGTGATCTATCAACATGAATTGCGCAGGCCTAAAAAAAATAAACACAAATTGGCACGAATGATATCGAATTACACGAATTGAAAAATTGATTTTGCGTTTCTTAATTCGTGCAATTCGCATCAATTAGTGCAATTAGTGTTAAATAAAATTCGATTCAACAAAACTTACCTTGCTATCTGGTGTTTAGTTTTAGTACCATTTAAACAACCACATGGCAACTACCATAATTGAATACAAAGATAATTTCCCCATACTTTATGGCGACGACAGGGTAAACCTGAACTGGCCGGAACGTTATACATCTATCATTGGTGGTGTAAAACTCGGCTGGTCGGGATTTAAAAATATTTTCTCGAGCCCGTTTTCAAGTGTTTTAAAAATTGGCGCGGGTGGTTACCTGCTAAACCGCGGCCTTACGGGGCATTGTGAACTTTATAAGCGGATTGGCAAGCTTTCAACCAGCCCCATTAATGTGAACATCCGGTCCTCGTTTACGGTAAACCAGCCACGACACAAGATTTACAATTTTTGGCGCAAGCTGGATAACCTGCCGTTGTTTATGAAACACCTGGAAAGCGTGGAAATTATTGACTCAAAATATTCTTATTGGGTTTTAAAATTACCTGCCGATATGGCAACCGTAAGCTGGCATGCCGAAATTGTGAAGGATGAGCCAAACGAAATGATAGGCTGGAGTTCATTGCCCGATTCGGCCATTAATAACGCAGGCAAGGTACGTTTCCAGGACACCATTGACGGAACGGGTACTGTAGTTGATATTGTGATCAGTTATCAGCCACCCGCAGGCGGCATAGGCGCGGGTATAGCGCAGGTATTGAATCCGTTGTTTAAAAACATGGTTGATAAAGACGTACAAAACTTTAAACAGTATATGGATCTTGATAACGGACTGGAAATATCACTTGACACGCCGGAAGTTATTATCATATCCTAAATGTCAAATATAAAAACCGCCTTGTTAAACTTTTAAAAGCGGCTTTTATTTAAATTAATTGGTATTAATACGCCAGTGCTTCTTATTTCTAAAATAAGTACTTAATATTTCTATCTTCCGGTATTTAAAAATTCTCGCCGAATCAGGGCTACCTTTAACTTCCCGATAGTTTGGAGGGATCCCCTTGTTTTTATAAAAACTGCCGGTAAGTTTTAAAAGCAGTGGTAAATGTGCACCATCCCATAAGTCGTTCGCATCTATCAAACGTTTATTAGTTCGTTCCAGGTAAATATACTCCCGGTTTTGTGTTGGATATATAACCCATTGTGCACAGGTACACGCTACCGCTCCGTACGCCACCGTGATAACCGTATTTTTTACTGTTTCTGGTTTTATGCGTTGTTTAGGAGGTTTGATCATCTTCGGAATATCTGCCGCCTGTATCAGATTGTTATTTTTCTTTTTAGACTTAGCACTGGTAGATATTACTATCAAACAAACTATAACCAGGGCTGAAACAAATGATTTTGACAGATACGACATTGGATTTTGATTTAGGTATTATTACACGCAAACATTGAATATTAAAATATAAATATAACAAAAATGGCCCTCTGAAAAATCAAAGAGCCATTCCTGTTAATAAATTTCGATATTATTTTACTGCATCAATAACGGCTTTGAAAGCATCAGGATGATTCATTGCTAAATCGGCCAATACTTTACGATTTAAACCGATTTCTTTTGCTGCTAATTTACCTATTAATTGAGAGTAAGAAATTCCGTGCTGACGGGCACCGGCGTTGATACGCTGGATCCATAAAGCTCTGAACTCTCTTTTCTTGGTTTTACGGTCACGATAAGCGTACTGTAAACCTTTTTCTACTGTGTTTTTTGCAACGGTATAAACCTTGCTGCGTGAACCCCAATAACCTTTGGCGAGGTTCATGAT
>Ga0307515_10000708_pt1 | contig 76903 bp, 69 predicted proteins | sample 17_EM_MG_FD_194513 | JGI IMG/M metagenome (GOLD analysis project Ga0307515, IMG submission 194513) | Populus trichocarpa ectomycorrhiza microbial communities from riparian zone in the Pacific Northwest, United States - 17_EM | ecosystem: Host-associated > Plants > Roots > Unclassified | place...
CTGGCCAGCTACCTGGGGTGGTTCCGGGCACTTGACCGGTCAGCACCAATTCGTCTGCAGCCCGCTTGTTTGCTCGCCTTGGCCCTCGGGCATCCCGCTCATCCTTAGCTAACGCGCAAAGAGCCAAGACAAAGTGCAGGCAAGACCAGTTCGAACGACTGTCTGGAACGGTCAAACATCGCCATGGCCGGAAGCGGCACTGCTCTTGGATTAGGGGAAAGCCCGAATCACGGCTGATGCAGAATCCTCTAAATTATTGATCAAGCATTCATACGTGAATAAATATGCAAGCACAACAACAGGCAACAGCATCTGCGGCTTTGGTGAGCGACCCGGTGGCGCTGGCGCTCTGGCGCGCCAGGCGCGAAGGCTTTGAGGCCGCCACGTCGGCGCAGCGAATTCCGCTGCTGCGCTCGAGCGCGAACCACATCCGCCGCCAGATCATCGCGACGATCGACAGGGCCGGCCTCGGGCACATCGGTGGCGACCTGTCCGTCACCGACATCCTGGTCACTCTGTTCGAGGGCGTGCTGCGGATCGACCCTGCTCAACCGGCATGGGAGCAGCGTGACCGCTTCATTCTGAGCAAGGGGCACTGCGCTGCCGCCTTGTATTCGGTCCTGGCTTCCTCGGGCTACTTCGCTCCTGCTCGCCTGGCCGACTTTGCGGCTCCTCTGTCGCCGCTCAACGGGCACCCGAACCGGCGCAAGGTGCCAGGCGTCGAAACCAACACGGGCCCGCTGGGGCATGGCCTTCCGGTGGGTGTCGGATGCGCGACTGCGGCGCAGATCATGCGGCAGCCATGGCGCACGTATGTCGTCCTTGGCGACGGCGAGCTTCAAGAGGGCAGCAACTGGGAGGCGGCGATGTATGCGGCGCAGTGCCGCCTCGGGAGTCTGACCGCCATCGTTGACCGCAATCGCCTTCAGCAAGGCGCCAGCACGGCCGACACGAACGAGCTCGAGCCGCTGGCCGACAAGTGGACGGCCTTCGGCTGGGAAACGCATGTCATCGATGGTCATTCCTACGACGAACTGTTGAATGTGCTCGGTCGTGCCCCGGGCGACAAGCCCCGGGCGGTGATCGCCAACACGATCAAGGGCAAGGGTGTCTCGTTCATGGAGAACGGCGTGGAGTGGCACCACAAGGTGCCCAGCGCCGCGCAGGTTGAAGCGGCGATCAAGGAGCTGGCAGAGTGAGCAAGGAAGACAGCAGCTCCGGCTTCGATTGCCGGCAGGCGTTCTCCGAAGAACTGGCTACGCTGGCGCAGACCGACCCGCGGATCGTGGCGGTGTGCAATGACTCGGTGGGTTCGAGCAACCTCGGGGCCTTCCGCAAGGCGTTTCCGGATCGACTCATCAACGTCGGCATCGCGGAGCAGAACATGGTGGGCGTCGCGGCGGGCCTGGCCAACGCGGGCCTGCGACCCTTCGTCTGCGCGGCCGCGCCTTTCCTCACGGGGCGCGCGCTCGAGCAGATCAAGGCCGACGTCGTCTACTCCGACTTCCCGATCGTGCTCTGCGGCATGAGCCCTGGCATGGCCTATGGCGAGCTTGGCCCGACGCATCACTCGATCGAAGACATTGCCTGGACCCGTGCCATCGGCGACCTGGCCGTCATCGTTCCCGCGGACCCTGAAGAAACCCGATCGGCGATGCGGTGGGCGGTGAATGCCGCGCGTCCGTGCTACATGCGCATCGGGCGCACCAAAGTGCCGGCCGTGATGCCTGAAGGCCGCGCGTTCGAACTCGGGCGCGCCACGGTTCTTCGCCCGGGAAGCGACGTGACGCTGGTGGCGATTGGAACCATGGTGACTCGTGCGCTGGCTGCGGCCGATCAACTCGCAGGCGAAGGCATCAGCGCGAGGGTCATCAATGCGGCATCGGTTCAGCCGCTGGACGAGCAGACGATCCTGGCTGCAGCGAGGGAGACGCGCGGAATCGTCACGATCGAAGAGGCCATGGTGCGCGGCGGCCTGGGATCGGCGGTCGCCGAACTCGTTTCGCAGCAGCACCCGACGCTCATGAGGATCATGGGGATCAACGACTTCGCCCCCACGGGCAATGCCTCGTTCTTGTTCGAATACTTCGGCTTGACGCCGGCAAACATCGCCAGGACCGCGGGCGAACTTCTGCGAGCCCATTGAAGGCCGATGGGGACGATTGCCGTGGACCATGTACTTGCCATCGACCAGGGAACCAGCGCCACCAAGTGCGTTCTCGTCGACCGCGGCGGCCGGATGGTTGCCAAGGCGTCCGTGCCCGTCGGTGAGCGTTATCCGCAGGCTGGGTGGGTGGAGCAGGACGCCGAGGAGATCTGGGCGAGCGTGCGATCGGCCGTCACGCAGTGCCTGTCGCAACGGCAAGGGAGCTCTGTTGCCGCGGTCGGCCTCTCGACGCAGCGTGAGTCTGCGTTGGTCTGGCGCAGGGATGACGCTCGGGCCCTGACGCCATTGCTGAGTTGGCAAGACCAGCGCACGGTCGAGTTGCGCGATCAACTCGCGGCAGACGGCGGCGAAGCGCTCGTGCAAGCCCGTTCCGGTTTGCCGCTGGACCCGATGTTCTCGGCGCTGAAGATTCGTTGGCTGTTGGATCGCATCGACGCCGATCGACGCGCGAGCCGCAACGGTGAACTGCGAGCCGGAACCATCGACGCATGGCTGCTCGCGAAACTCGGCGACGATGACGCCATCGAGGTCGGCAATGCCTCGCGCACCCAACTGCTCAATGTGCGCACGGCAAGTTGGGACGACGAACTCCTGAGGCTGTTTGGCATCCCGCAGCAAATCTTGCCGCAGGTCGCGCCCTCGCGCGCAGCACGCGGCAATGCCGGCAAGCTCCATCCGGCGCTCGAAGGCGTGCCGGTTCATGCGGTGATGGCGGACTCGCATGCCGCGCTGTTCGCGCATGGCGCTCACGCCCCCGGCACCGTCAAAGCGACGATGGGCACAGGCTCATCCGTCATGGGGCTGACGGATGATGCGACGCGCATGCCTGCGGGCCTGTGCCTGACCGTGGCGTGGGACGCCGGCCAGGGCCCGCTGCTTGCGTTCGAAGGCAACATCCGCGCCGCAGGCTCGACGCTGCGCTGGGCTGCCGATCTGTTTGGCCTCGACGCTGAATCAGCGGCAGCCGAAGCGTCAACAGTTGATGCCGCAGGGCTTTGCCTGGTGCCCGGCTTCAACGGGTTGGGTGCGCCGTACTGGGATCCCCATGCGGTGGGCTTGATCAGCGGCCTGACCCTGGCGACGAATCGGGCCCAGATTCTTGCTGCTGCGCTTGATTCCATCGCTCACCAAGTTGCCGACGTCCTGGATGCCATGGACACCAGCGTCTCCGGCGTGCGGCGGCTGTTGGTGGACGGAGGGCCGTCTCGGAACGCCAAGCTGCGCGACCTTCTCGCTTCATACATCGGTCGGCCGGTGGTTCACTGCACCGATCCCGAACTGTCTGCGCTCGGCGTCGCGCATCTGGCCGGCGTGGGTGCGGGGGTCTGGGACATGAATGCGTTGCGCGACCTCCCCAGGGCGCAGCAGACCACGCCGGTGCCGGCCTCTAACGACAAAGCAGGCGACAAAGCAAGCGCCGCACGCCGCACGTGGGCGCAGGCCGTCGCCCGTTCACGCCTTGCCACAGGCAACCGCACCAAGGGCGACAAGTGAATTCAGGAGCTCCCATGGCCCTCGATCCCGCAACTAAGCCGCTGGGCAGTGGCGCTGCAATGGCGCCAACGCGGCACGAGGCGAGGCCGCTGGTGGAACGCTTGGCCGACCATGTGCCGCTGTTCAGCCTGATCGCCCTGTGCATCGCCTTCTCGTTGGCGACAGACACCTTCCTCAGCGTGCGCAACCTGGTCAACGTCATCGACCAGCTGACGGTGCTCGGCATCATGGCGCTCGGCATGACGGCGGTGATCGTCATCGGTGGGATCGACCTGTCCGTGGGCTCCGTCCTCGCCGTGTCGATGATGGTGATGGGATGGTTGTCGAATGCGAAGGGCCTCCCGATGCCTGTCGCGATGATGGCGGCCTTGGTGGTGGGGGCTCTGTGCGGCACGTTCTCCGGTCTGCTCATCACGCGCGGCAACCTGCCGCCGTTCATCGCGACGCTGGCGACGATGTCGATCGCCCGCGGCCTGGCCAATCTGATCACCGATGGCAGCCAGATCGTGGGCTACCCCGACTGGTTCTCCGCGCTCTCGATCGAGCGCTACTTCGGTTTCCTGTCGGTGACCGTTGCGTTGTTCATCGTCTTGACCATCGTGGCCGGGATCTACATGAAGTACCGCGCTGGCGGTCGCTCGCTGTACGCCATCGGCGGCAGCAGCGAGGTTGCCCGGCTCGCGGGGATTCCCGTCAAGCGCGTGACGCTTGCGGTGTACGCGGTCTGCGGCCTGCTGGCGGGGCTTGCAGGCGTTGTCATGTCCACGCGCCTCGACTCGTCGCAGCCCAGCGGTGGCCTGGGTTATGAGCTCGACACCATCGCTGCCGTCGTGATCGGCGGGGCGAGCCTGTCGGGTGGTATCGGATCCATCTTCGGCACGCTGATGGGCGTGTTGACGATTGGTGTGCTTCGCAACGGCCTGAATCTGGTCGGGACTTCGCCGTTCGTGCAGCAGATCGTGGTCGGTGTCGTGATCGTGCTCGCAGTGATGGTCGACGCCAACAAGCGCAAGTCCCGTTGAGCCCCGTTTCTTCAAATCCATTCCAACAAGGAGACAACCACATGTTCAAGTTTCGAAAGACTGCGCTCGCAGTCATTGCCGGCGTCTTTCTCGCGGCGGCTCCGGCTGCCTGGGCACAGGGGCAGGGCAAGACGATCGGCCTCGCCGTGGCCAATCTGCAGGCCGACTTCTTCAACATGATCAAGCAGGGTGTTGAGGCCTACGGCAAGGAGAAGGGCTACAAGGTCATCACGGTGGATGCCAAGGGTGACGCCACGACCCAGGTCAACCAGATCCAGGACCTGATCGCCCAGAAGATCGACGCGCTGATCTACATCCCGGCCGGCGCAACCGCCGCTGCCGTGCCGGTGAAGGCAGCGCGAGCTGCCAAGATTCCCGTCATCAACGTGGACCGCAACGTCGACTCCAACCCGGGTGACACCTTCATCTACGGGCAGTCCGTCGCCGCCACCACGGAATTGGGCAAGTGGCTGTGCCAGCAGACGGGGGGCAAGGGCAAGGCCGTGATGATCCATGGCCAACGCGGCACCACGCCCGAGGTCGATCGGACCAAGGGCTTCACCGAGGGCCTCGCGTCCTGCGGCATCAAGGTCACCCAGGATCAATGGACCGAGCGCTGGTCGGCCGACGAAGGCAACCGCATCGCGCAAGACATGCTGCAACGCGACCCGACCATCAACATCATCGTCGGCCAGGCCGATGGCATTGCGATGGGCGCTTCTCAGGCCGTGAAGCTGGCGAAGCTGCCGCAGAAAGCCTGGGTCGTGGGCTTCGACGGCGACCCGGGTGCGCTGATCGCAGTGAAGAACGGCACGCTGGACGCGACGGCAACGCAGCAGACCTGGACCATGGGCAAGATGGCGGTCGATGCCGTCACGGCCGTGCTGGCGGGCAAGCCGCTCCCGAAGGATCAGCCGACCGACGCGAAGCTCACGCTCAAGTCGAACGTCGACGAATTCATCAAGCAGCACCCCTGACCGTGGCAGCCGGGCGCCCGTTTCAGGGCGTGCGCCTGGCTTGCACAACATTGCCTCTCTGTCCTCGAATGAAGTGTGGCCATGAACGCTGACGAACTGGCACCCGATCACGCGGGCCTGCGTGTGCGAAACGTTGGCAAGACCTACGGAGCGGTCACGGTCCTGAAGGGCGTCAATCTGGACGTTCGGCCCGGCGAGTGCGTGGCCCTGCTGGGCGAAAACGGCGCGGGCAAGTCGACCTTGTCGTCGCTGATCGCGGGGCTGCATCAGCCCGATGCGAGTGGGCGGATGTGGTGGGCAGGGCGCGTGTATGCGCCGCAGTCTCCCGCCGATGCACTGCGCGCCGGCATCGGCTTGATTCACCAGGAGATGCGCCTGCTGCCTCAGCTGACCATTGCCGAGAACGTCTTTGTCGGCCGGCTGCTGATGAAGAACGGCCGGGTGGACATGGACTCGATGGTGCAGAAGGCCCAGGCGCAGTTGCATCGCCTGGGGCTCGACGTCTCGGCGACGCGAAAGGTCGGCACGCTGCGCGTCGCCGCACAGCAGCAGGTCGAGATTGCGAAGGCGTTGACCCTCAGTGCCAAGCTGCTGATCCTCGACGAGCCCACGGCCGCGCTCGGGGACGAAGAGACCGACCGCCTCTTCGAGCAGGTTGAGCGGCTGAAGTCTGAAGGCGTGTCTTTCATCTACGTCAGCCATCGCCTGGCTGAGATTGCGCGCATCTGTGATCGCATCGTGGTGCTGCGCGATGGCGAGCAGGTCGCCGAGTACGCGACTGCCCAGATCCCACCGAGCTTGCTGGTGCGCGACATGGTGGGCCGCAACGTTGACCGGCTGTTCCCTGATGTGCCGCCGCCCGCGACGGATGCCCCGATCGCCTTGTCTGTGCGTGGCCTGACCGCACCGGATGGCAGCTTCAAGAACCTGAGCTTCGAGGTGCGTGCCGGTGAAGTGCTCGGCTTCGCGGGCATTGCGGGTGCGGGGCGAACCGAGGCCATGCGCGCCATCGCTGGTGTGGACCCGATCGAGTCGGGCGAGATCGCGCTCTGCGGGGCGGCACTGAAGGCCAAGTCCCCGATCGATGCCATCCGCCAAGGGCTGGTGATGGTGCCCGACGATCGCAAGGCGCTCGGCGTGGTCCTGGCCCACTCGATCTGGGAGAACCTGGCCTACAGCAACCTCCACGAGGTCGCGCCCAAAGGCTGGCTCACGCCCTCGCGCGGGGTTGCCTTTGCCGAGCGACTGATCAAGCGCCTGGGCGTGAAAGGGTCGCCCACGCAGTCGGCCGGATCCCTCTCGGGCGGCAACCAGCAGAAGTTGGTCATTGCGAAGTGGATCGCCTGCAACCCCAAAGTGATCATCCTCGACGAACCCACCCGGGGTGTCGACGTCGGAGCACGAGCGCAGATCTACGAGGTGATCGCGAGCCTCGCGCGGCAAGGCATGGCGGTCATCGTGGTCAGCTCCGATCTCGATGAAGTGCTGGGCCTGTCGCACCGCGTGGTGGTGCTGTCTCGAGGGGAAGCGCGCGGCGTGCTCCCCAAGGCGGAAGCGACCAGCGAACGTGTCATGGAACTCGCGGTGGCCTGAGGCGGCGCCTCTTCACGTCGAGTCACGTCGAAGCAGCAGCGAAAATCGCGACCATGTCTTCCATGCCCACCGCCACCCCCGATCTCCTTCGGCTGACCACTCGCGTCGCCAGCATGTACCACGAGCGTGGCATCGGCCAGGCGCGCATCGCGGAGCAACTGGGTCTCTCGCAGGCCCGGGTCTCGCGCCTGCTCAAGCAGGCGGAGCAGCTCGGCATCGTCAAGATCACGGTGCATGTGCCGGAGGGCGTTCACGCCGAAGACGAGGTGAAGCTCGAAGAGCACTACGGCCTCGACGAAGTGATTCTTGTCGAGGTCGACGAGACCGCACTGGTCGACGACGAAGCGATGGCGCGGGCGCTGGCTTCCACGGTGGCGAGCTATCTCGAGCTGATGGCACCCTCGCTCGAATCGATCGGCGTCTCATCGTGGAGTTCGACCTTGCTGGCTGCCGTCAACGCCATGCGGCCGACGGTTCCGGGAGAGACCAAAACCATCGTGCAGGTGCTGGGCGGGGTGGGTGTTCTCAGCGCACAGCGTTTTGCCACGCGGCTCACCGAGCGGCTTGCGCAGGTCAGCAAGGCCGAACCCATTTTCATGCTGGCGCCGGGGGTGGTCGAAACCAAGGCGGCCAAGCGGGCCTTGCTGGCCGACGCCTCGTGCCGGCAGGCGATGGAGCGCTTCGACAGCTTGTCTGCGTTGCTGGTGGGCATCGGCGCCATCCCGCCCTCGCGCATGCTGCGAGAGAGCGGCAACGTGTTCACCGATCAGGACCTCGAAGACCTCAAACACGCCGGGGCCGTGGGCGACGTCTGCATGCGCTTTTACGACGCGGCGGGGCGCCATGTGAAGACCTCGTTCGACGAGCGCGTGATCGGCATCTCGACGGAGCAGATCAAGAGCACCCGGCGGCGCATCGGCGTGGCCGGAGGACGCAGAAAGTTCGAAGCGATCCGCTCCGCCTTGCGAGGCGGCTGGGTCAGCACCCTCATCACTGATCTTGAAACGGGGCGGCGCCTTTTGAAGCAGCCCTGACACCAGCCCCGGCGGGGCCACTACTCACAGGAGTCAACGCGTGGATCTCTTCAAACTTCAGGGCGAGGTTGCCCTCGTCACCGGTGCCGGCAGCGGCATCGGGCAGCGCATCGCCGTGGGCCTGGCCGAAGCCGGTGCCGATGTGGCGTGTTTCGATCTGCCGCAGCAAGCGCAGGGCTTGGAAGCCACGGCCGAGCGCATCCGCGCGTTCGGCAGGCAAGCACTCGTCCAGACCGGCGATGTGACCAACGCCTCCGACCTGGCGCGAACCGTGGCCGAGGTGGAGAAGCAACTCGGCGCCTTGAGCATCGGCATGAACTGCGCCGGCATCGCCAATGCAGCCCCGGCTGAAGAGATGCCGTATGACCAATGGCGAAAGGTGCACGCCATCAACGTGGATGGCGTCTTCCTCAGTTGCCAGGCCCAGGCGCGCGTGATGCTGCCGCGCAAGAAGGGTGCGATCGTGAACATCGCGTCGATGTCCGGCTCGATCGTCAACCGCGGGCTGCTGCAGGCCCACTACAACAGCTCCAAGGCGGCTGTGATCCACATGAGCAAGAGCCTGGCGATGGAGTGGTCGACCCGCGGCGTGCGCGTGAACACCATCAGCCCGGGCTACACCGCCACGCCGATGAACCTGCGCCCCGAAGTGGCGGATCAGGTGAAGATTTTCGAACGCGACACGCCGCTGGGCCGCATGGCGACGGTCGACGAGATGGTCGGCCCGGCGGTGTTCCTGGTCAGCCGCGCCGCGTCTTTCTGCACCGGCGTCGACCTGGTCGTCGACGGCGGCTTCGTCTGCTGGTAAGTCGCGAAGAAGCTGCTACCGCAAGGCTTGCGGTGGCAGGAAGGACTCGACGTGCAGGTCATAGCCACCCAGGCTCGGGAAGCGGCGCTGATTGCCGAGGATCTTCATGCGTGAGATGTTCAGGTCGCGCAGGATCTGCGCGCCCACGCCATAGGTACGCAGTTCGGCCTCTTGCGACCCCGATATGACGCGCGGTGACTGCTCCTTGCCCACGGCATGCGCCAAGAGGTCGTCCGGCGTCTCCGACCCTGCATTGAGCAGAAGCACAGCGCCGCGCCCCTCGGCCTGAATCGCACGCAAAGCGAGCGGCAACGGCCACGAATGGCCATCGCCTTCGGCCAGCAGATCCAGCGCCGAGAGGGGTTCGTGCACGCGAACCGGCACGATGTCGTCGCTTGCCCATGCGCCCACGGTGAGCGCGAGGTGTGCACCGCCAAACTTGTCGCGATAGGCGCGCACGTCGAACTGCCCGTACGGCGTGGGGATGGTGCGCTGGCCTTCCAGTTCCACCAGGCGTTCGTGGCGGCTGCGGTGGCGAATCAGGTCGGCGATCGTTCCCAGCTTGATGCCGTGTTGCTTGGCGAACTCGACCAGTTCGGGAACGCGCGCCATCGTTCCATCGTCGTTCATCACCTCGCAGATGACTGCCGCCGGTTTCTTGCCCGCAAGACGCGCCAAATCACATCCTGCCTCGGTGTGGCCGGCTCGCATCAGCACGCCGCCGCTAGCGGCTCGGAGGGGGAACACATGGCCGGGTTGAACGAGAGAAGCAGGCGTCGACTCCGATGCCACGGCCACACGAACCGTGTGCGCGCGATCGGCCGCAGAGATGCCTGTGTCGATGCCGGTCGCTGCCTCGATGGACACCGTAAAGGCCGTGCCGTGCTTGGTGCCGTTGCGCCGAACCATGGGCGGCAGCTGCAGCTCGTCGCAGCGCTCGGGCGTCAGCGTGAGGCAGATCAATCCCCGACAGAACCGGGCCATGAAGTTGATGGCCTCCGGGGACACGTCCTCAGCGGCGATGATGACGTCGCCCTCGTTCTCGCGGCCCTCATCGTCGACCAGCACGACCATGCGGCCGGCAGCGATCTCGGCGACCAGTTCAGGGACGGAAGCAAACGGACTTTCACTCATGGCTTGATCTCCAATACACGGCACCAGCCAGGGTGTGCATCGTCACGAACATGCATGGGCCTGGCGCGCTGAAACTTGATTGTGGCAGTGGATGAAGGGTCGCGTTGACCACTTGGCGACACCCCGTCTTGGCCGTCACAGAACTCGGTATCCAGCGTCGATCCAGGCGTCGAGTCCGCCGGCCAGCGGTCGCACGCGATCGAAGCCGAGTTCTACAAGCAGCAGCGCACCGCTTGCGGCCGAGGCCTCATTGGGGCAATTGCAATACAGCACGATATGGCGATCGCGGCGAAACTCCTTTGCGCGGGTCTTGATGTCGCTCAACGGGATGACGATCGATCCGGGAAGGCGCTGTCCATCAACGGCGAGCCCAGCGTTGGAGCGCACGTCGATCACCACCGGCTCGTGTCCGCCGTCCATCAGTGCCTGGAGCTCCGCCACGCTGATTCGCGGCATCTCCACTGTGCGCAGGAATTTGCGTCTCCGCCAGTACCGAAAGCCGACGTATGCCGCCGCCACAAGCGCCAGCACGGCGAGAGCAACGAACCCGGTGGTCGAGAGGGCGTCCAGCAGCTGCTGGATTTGCGTGGCGAACAAGGCGCCCATGCCAAGCATGACCCCCGTCCAAATGGCTGCGGCCAGCGTTTCGTAGCCGACGAACTTGAAGGTCGTCATGCCCAGCGCCCCCGCCATGGGTGGCGCCACGACCGAGATGCCGGGCACGAACTTCGCCGCAATGAGCGAGGCACCGCCCCAGCGACCCAGGAACGCCTCGCTTTGGCGTACGCACGAGTCGGGTGACATCGAGATGCGGCACAACAGGCGAAGCACGCGGCGGCCGTGGTGGCGCCCGGCCCAGAACCACGCGCCGTCTCCGAGCAGATTGGCGACGATGCTCAACAGCATGGCCGCTGGCCAGGACAACTGGTCGGCCACCACCATAGCGCCCGCCACCACCATCATGGGCGCAGCGGGCACCGGGGCACCCAGCCGGGCGGCAAAGGTGACTGAGAAGACGAGCAGAAGTCCATGCTCGATCAAGAGAGTTAAAGGGTCATGCATTTGAAAGAAGCCGGGCAGTGAGCGACGCGGAGAGGGGCAGTCGCCCAACCCAGACGGGAGTGAACCACAAAGGACCCGCCGACCGGGGGCGTCAACTCCTCAAGACCGGAAGAGCCGCAGGGCGCAGGCACCAAGCGACGAAGGCCGCCAGCAGGCCAAGCAGCAGCGCTGGCACAGAACTGCCCCCAATCTGCAGGAGATGCGTTGCCACGCCCGCCATCGCCGTAGCGGCCAACAACCAGCCACCGAAGAAGCCGGTGGCGGGTATCAGGAGCAGCACGACGCCCCCGATTTCCAGGGCACCCATGACATGGCGGAACCCATGACCAGCGCCAACGTCATCGAACACCTGGACCATCTGCGGCGCGCCAGCCAGCGTGGCGACGCCCGCCGTGCCGAAGGCCAAGGCCAGGAGCATGCGAATGCCCCACACGACGCCTCGCTGCATCCTGGGAAGTGATGGAGTGTTCATTTGATGCCGGTGGCTCCAGAGGCCGACTGGTGAGGATAGGAGCGCGGTCGCCGGCTGACTAGGCAGCGCCATCGGATTGCACCCATCCATTTCTGTGGGCAATGGCAGTTGCCATGGCGAAGCGTTCACACATCTTTACTCCTCAGCCACCCCTGGTTCACCCGTGGGGCCGACCATGGCTTCATGGGCGATCGTGTCCATGTCTGCAAGGAGTTCGAGATGTTTGAAACAACGACAGTCAAGGCCGCAGGCGCTGAACGCAGCCGGGGCATCAAGCGGGTGGCGCTGGGCCTGGTGATGGCCGTGGCAGGCACGCTGGCTGTGTCGGCCTGGGCACAGTCGCAGGTTGGCCCGCATGGCGGTGGCCCGCGCGGTGGTGGTTTCGGCGGCCCGGGGATGTTCATGGGCCCGCCTGAACACGTGGCCCGCTCGGTGGATCGCCTGCTCGACGGGCTGAACGCCACCGACGCACAGCGCACCCAGATCAAGCAGATCGTGCAGGCTGCGGCCGCCGACCTGAAGGCGCAGCATGACGCGTCGCGTGGCATGCATGAGCAGGGTCTGGCGCTCTTCACCGCACCGGTGGTCGATGCCCGTGCCGTGGAGACGCTGCGCCAGCAAACGCTGGCCCAGCATGACCAGGCCAGCAAGCGCATCACGCAGGCCCTGCTCGACGTCAGCGCGGTGCTCACCCCCGAGCAGCGCGTGAAGATCGGCGAGCGCATCAAGCAGCGCGGCGAACGCATGCACGAGCACATGCAGCGCCGTGGTGCGGCCAGTGCCCCCGTCAAGTAAGGCAGGCCCGCCGTGTGTTCTGATTCGGTCCTGGCCGCGCGACCACCACTCCCGTCGCGGGCCGTTCTTTGGGGGCCTGCGTCCATGAGTGCTCGCTTGTTGATGATCGATGACGATGCCCGCCTGTCGGCGATGGTGGGCGACTACCTGCGCGGTGCCGGCTACAAGGTCGAAGTGGCCGGCTCGCTGGCCCAGGGGCGCGAGCGCCTGGCGGTCGAGTCCTTCGACGCGCTGGTGCTCGACCTGATGCTGCCTGATGGCGACGGGCTCGACCTCTGCCGCGAACTGCGCGGTAACCCGCGCACGCGCCAATTACCGCTGCTGATGCTCACGGCCCGAGGCGAGCCGATGGACCGAATCGTCGGCCTCGAGCTGGGTGCCGATGACTACCTGCCCAAGCCCTTCGAGCCGCGCGAACTGCTGGCCCGCGTGAAGGCCTTGCTGCGCCGCGCCGCGCCCGTATCGGCACCCGATGAGGTGCTGCGTTTCGGTCGGCTCGAGATCGACCTCGGCGCCCGTGTGGCCCGCCTCAGCGGCCAGCCCTGCGACCTGACGAGCCATCAGTTCGACCTGCTCGTGGTGCTGGCGCAAAGCCCTGGGCGCGTGCTGTCGCGCGACCAGATCATGGATTTGCTCAAGGGCCACCCGCTGGAAGCCTTCGACCGCTCGATCGACGTGCACATCTCGCGCATTCGCGCGGTGATCGAAGACGACGCGAAGGCGCCGCGGCGTGTGCTGACCGTGCGAGGCGCCGGCTACGTCTTTGCGAAAAAGCAAGATGCCGATGACGCGGACTGATCCGCGGCCGCTGAGCGCTCGGGTGAGCGCAGCGAAACCCTCATCGAGCAACAACCGCAGACGGGTTTCCCGGCTGCTTGGTTGGCGCCCCCTCGGGGGGCAGGAGCGCAGCGACGTGGGGGCACCATGAGGACTTTGACGCTGCGGATCTACCTGACCGTGGTGGCGGTGCTGCTGTTGTTCGCGTTCGCTTCCGGCTGGCTGTTTCAGCGCCACATGGAGCAGGAGCGCCAGGCGTCGGAATCGGTGTTGTCCGATCGAATGGCTGCCTGGGGCGACCTGATCCAGCACTCGCTGCCCGGCATTGACGCGCCTGCGGCCGATCAGGCGGCGGCGCTGGTGGAGTGGTCGCAGCGCCTGCGTCTGCCGCTGGCGCTCGATGACGTGCACGGTGAACGCATTGCCGCGTCGGATTCGTACATCCGCCGCCAAAACGAGAACGGCGGTTCGCGTGGCTTTGCCATTCCGCTGGACGACGGCCGCAAGCTGTGGCTGATGCGGCCCGGCTTGATGCGCCAGTTGCAGCGCGGCGGGCAAGCTGGCCCGGGTGGCCCGCGTGAGATGGGTGGCCGGCCTCCGCCCCCTGGGTTCCCCTACATCCCTGATCCCTGGCCGCGCGGCGTGGGCCCTGTGGTGGTGCTGGTGCTCTTGTTCATTGCGGTGGCCGCGGGTGCATGGCCGGCGGTGCGGCACCTCACCCGGCGTCTGCAGGCGCTCAAGAAAGGCGTTGAGCAATTCGGCGCGGGCCAGCTTCACCACCGTGTCGAGGTCTCGGGGCGCGATGAGGTGGCCGCGGTGGCGGCGAGCTTCAACCTGGCGGCCGAGCGCATCGAGACGCTGGTGCGTTCGCACCAGTCGCTGCTGGCCAACGCGAGCCATGAGCTGCGCTCGCCGCTCGCGCGCATGAAGATGGCGGTTTCCATGCTCGACGACGCCACGCCCGAGCGGCAGCAGCGGCTCAAGAAAGAGATCGACACCAACGTGGCCGAACTCGATGCGCTGGTCGAAGAGGTCTTGCTCGCGAGCCGGCTCGACGCTGTGCAACGCGTGGATCACCGGGACCCGGTGGACCTGCTGGCACTGGCGGCCGAGGAGGGCGCTCGCGTCGACGCTGCCGTCGACGGCAGCTCGGTCAACGTCGCCGGCGACGAGCGGCTGCTGCGCCGTGCGGTGCGCAACCTGCTGGAGAACGCACGCCGTTATGGCGGCGGCGATATCAGCGTCATCGTGGCGACGGCCGGCAACCAGGTCACGCTACAGGTGTGCGATCGCGGCCCCGGAGTTCCCGACGCACAGCGCGAGCGCATCTTCGAGCCGTTCTACCGTCTGCCGGGTCATGCCGAGCAGGCCGGCGGCGTGGGCCTGGGCCTGAGCCTGGTGAAGCAGATTGCTGAACGGCACGGTGGCAGCGTGCGCTGCACGGCACGCGAAGGCGGTGGCAGCTGTTTCGAATTGAGGTTTCCGCGGGCCTGATCTTGCGGCTAACGCTGCACCTTGTGGCGCAGCATCCACGCGAAAAAGGCGCACATGCCCAGCGCCGACAGAGCGAGGCCTGTGGTCGATGCAGACCAGAACCCAGGCGCACCTCGCAGTGGGTCGGGCGTGAGCCCCGTGATGTCGAACGCCACCAAGTAGCCGCCACCCAATCCCACACCCCAGAGCGCAACGGCATAGATCACCATCGGTACCGTGGTCACGCGGTAGGCGCGCAGCACGAATGACGCCACCGTTTGCGCTGCATCGGCGACGTGGAACACCACCACCCAGGCGAGCAGCGGCATCGCAGCGGCAATGATCACCGGGTTGTGCGTGTAAGCACCCAGAACGCTCTCGCGTGCGAGGTAGATCACGGTGCCGACGACGGAGGCGATCAGCACCGCGATCTGCAGCCCGTGCCAGCCCATGCGCCGCGCGTCGGCATGCTCTTCGGCACCGATGCTCTGCGCCACCAGGGTGCTCGACGCATTGGCGATGGCCAGCGGCATCATGAACATCAGCGACACCATGTTGGCAGCGAGCTGGTGGCCGGCCACCGCGGTGGCGCTGATGCGCGAGATGAAGATCGCCATGAAGGTGAACCCCGTCACCTCGATCAGGATGGTGAGGCCCATCGGCACGCCCAGGCGCAGCAGCTCCTTCAGGCTGGGCCGGTCGGGTGCGTTCAGCCGTGTGACATGCAGGCCGAAGGGCGCATAGAACGGGTCGCGCCGCAGCACCCACCAGGCGAGCAGCAGCTGCGCCCACATCACGATGGCGGTGGCCAGGCCGCAGCCCGCTGCGCCGAGCGAGGGAATGTCGCCGAAGCCATAGATCAGCAGGGCGTTCAGCGGCACCTTGAGCAACAAGCCGCCGAGCTGCAGCGCCATCACGATCTTGGGCCGCGATACCGCGGTGTTGAAGGCGCGGAACGCCTGGAACAGCAAGGCGGGCGGCAGCGCGAAAGCCAGGTTGCCGAGGTAGGCACGCACCTTGTCCGCGACCGCGGGTTGCGCCTGTGCCGCGTGCAGGAACGGGGCGGGCATCAGCAGCAGTGCGCTGCCGAGTATCGACAAGCCGAGCGCGAGCCACACGGCCTGGTGCAATTGCGCGCCGGCCTCGTGCAGTTTGCGTGCGCCAAAGAGCTGGCCCGCCACCGGGCCGACGGCCATCACCACACCCATCAGGCCGACGAACACCGAGATGTAGACCGCGGCGCCGATGGCCAGTGCGGCGAGGTCGAGCGCGGCATAGCGCGCGACCATCACTGTGTCGGCGGTGCCGAAGGCCAGCACGGCCACCTGGCCGACGAACACCGGCCAGGCGAGCGGGGCGATGCGGCGCGCGCTGCCCAGCAGGCCGTGATGCGTCAAACGGAGCCCTCGGCGGTGGTGGTTGATGCCGGTTGCTGTGCTCGCTCGCTGTAGCGGTTGAAGCGCCAGGCGGTGCCTTCCATCGTGATGCGCCGCCAGGTGCCGCGCTTGGCGCCGGGGGTCATCTCCGTCCAGTGCTGCACTTCATCGAACGTGCGGCCGCAGCCCTTGCAGATGTCGTCACCCTGGCTCGTGGAGCAGATGGCGATGCAGGGTGCGTCGGGTGTGGTGGCGTACCACGCCAACCAGGCGTCGCGCGCCTTGGGCGGCATGGTGTCTTCGTCGCATTCGGTCTCGTGGTAGTACACCATCAGCGCGTAGATCTCGGCCAGCGCGAGCACCTCTGGGCAGGCGGTGATGCCATCGGGCGAGGGCGATCGATCGCGCCACCAGTTGATGGCGGATTCGATGTCGGTGACGTGGATGCTTGCCATGGGCACAGCAGTCAAAAGCGCTCAGTCCTTGGCTGCTGCAACGAGCAGATCGGCCAATGCAGCTTCGATGGCAGCGCGGTCGGTGAACTGGACGGGTGCGTCGTTCAACGCCACGGCGCCTTCGGTCTTCAAGCGCTTGACCCAGGCGCCGGCTTCTCGGCCGTCGGCCAGGCCTTCGCTCTGCAGCAGCAGCGTGCCGTCGGCGGCATTGAGCTTGAAGTAGAAGCGGCCATCGGGCTCGCGGTACTGCTTGAACACCGGAAGCGCTTGCTTGGTCGTGACCGTGGCTGCTTGAGCCTTGGGCACGGCGAGCATGGGCCGCAAGCCGACGGCGTTGCGCAAGGTCTGGATGAAAGGCTGGGCCACGGCCCGCGCCTTGGCGGCACCTGCGAGCAGCTTCTCTTCTACTTGCTCGGGGTGCGCCATCAACTGGGCATAGGCCTCGCGCATTGGGCCGATCTCGGCTTCGATCAGGTCCACCAGTTGCTGCTTGGCATCGCCCCAGCCCAGGCCCTGGCGCAGCGCGGTGCGGAAGGCGGTGCGCTGCGCTGGCGTGGCGAACGCGTCGTAGATGGTGACGAGATGCGAGTTGTCGTCCTTCGCCTCGCCGGGCAGGCGCGAGTCGGTGACGATGCGTGCGACCGATTCCTTCAGCCCCTTGGCCCCGCCTTCGAACAAGGGGATGGCGTTGTCGTAGCTCTTCGACATCTTGCGGCCATCGAGCCCGGGCAGCAGTTCCTGGTTTTCTTCGATCTCGGCCTGCGGCAGCACGAACAGGTCCTGCCCGCGGCCGAAGAGGTGGTTGAAGCGCTGTGCCACGTCGCGAGTCATCTCGATGTGCTGCGCCTGGTCTTTGCCGACCGGCACGCGGTGCGCATTGAAGAGCAGGATGTCGGCGGCCATCAGGATGGGGTAGCTGTACAGGCCCATCGTGATGTTGGCGTCGATGTCTTCGCCGGCGGCGGTGTTGGCATCGGCCGCCGCCTTGTAGGCGTGGGCGCGGTTCATCTGGCCCTTGGCGGTGACGCAGGTCAGCAGCCAGGTCAGTTCGGGCGTCTCGGGGATGTCGCTCTGGCGGTAGAAGGTCACGCGCTCGGTGTCGAGGCCGCAAGCCAGCCAGGTGGCCGCGATCTGCATGCGCGACTGCTCGATGCGATCGGGGGCATCGGACTTGATCAGCGCGTGATAGTCCGCCAGAAAGAGAAAGCTTTCGACGCCCGGTTCACGGCTGGCGCGAATGGCCGGGCGGATCGCCCCGACGTAGTTGCCGAGGTGCAGCGTGCCGGTGGTGGTGATGCCGGTCAGGACACGTTGTAGCGCGCGTTCAGTCATGGTGTCGCTGTGACGTTTCACGAGGGAAAGAGGCGGATTGTATTGGCGCCACCGCTACACTGCCGGCCGATGAAAAGCATCGTGATTCTGATCTCCGGGCGCGGCTCCAACATGGAGGCCATCGTGCAGGCGTGCGCGACCGAAGGCTGGCCGGCGCGGATCGCGGCTGTGGTGAGCAGCCGTCACGATGCGGCGGGTTTGAAGTTTGCTCGCGGGCGCGGCATTGCGACCGCCGTGGTGGATTACAAGGCCTTCGCCGATCGGGATGCATTCGATGTGGAACTGTCGCGTGTGGTTCGGCGCTACGAGCCCGATCTGCTGGTGCTGGCCGGTTTCATGCGCATCCTCACGCCCGGGTTCGTGAAGCAGTTCGAAGGGCGCATGGTGAACGTGCACCCTTCTCTGCTGCCTGCGTTCACCGGCTTGAACACGCATCGGCGTGCCATCGAAGCAGGGTGCAAGCTGGCCGGCGCCACGGTTCACTTCGTGACCGCGGAGCTCGACCATGGGCCCATCATTGCGCAGGCCGTGGTGCCTGTGTTGCCTGGCGACAGCGAGGCCACGCTGTCGGCCCGCGTGCTGTCGCGCGAGCATGTGATGTACCCGCGCGCGGTGCGCTGGCTCGTGCAGGGCTTGCTGAGAGTGGAGAACGGTGTCGTCACCCACACCCAAGGCGAACCGCAGCTGCTGTAGCCAGGGTGGGCCCTAGATCAAGCTCGCGGCGATGTTGATCGTGAACGCCAAGATCGCCGTGTTGAAGGCGAACGACATCACCGATTGCAACAGCACCAGCCTGCGCATGGCGGTGCTGCAAATGACCACGTCGGCCGTTTGCGATGCGACGGCGATGGTGAACGAGAAGTACAGGAAGTCCCAGTAAACCGGCGGTTCCTTGTCGCCCGGCGAGACCGGGAACTTCAGGCCATGGCCTTCGGGCACGCGATAGAAGATGCTGGCGTAGCTGAGCGCAAACAGCGTAGGCAGCAACAGCCATACGCCTATCACGGTGACCAGTGCGAAGGCCACGTGCGGCAGCGCATGTTCCAGCGACGTGCCCTTGACGGCGGCCAGTTCCAACCCGATGGCCGCCATGCTGGCGAGCACCGCAGCGATGGCCATCGCCAGCACCGCACCCGCCCCCTCTGCTTGCGCCATGGCCGTGTGCCGAAGGTGATGGTGGTCCCTGCGCGACATGATCCAGAACGCCTGGGCGAGGTACAGCCACACAGCGACATTCCAGCCTGCCAGCAAGCGCGTCACGAGATGCGTGCTGGGCACGAACACCACGACGAGGGCTCCCACCAGAGTCGATGCCAGCAAGTGCGGCCGCGCCTTGAGCTGGTCGAGAAAGGCTTTCATCCGGTGGCGATGCGTTCGAAGCGAGGGCGCCACTGGCCATCCACCAATACCTGTTCGAAGAACATCGCATGCGGGCGCACCCACAGGCCGGTCTGGTTGTAGAGCGGGCGATAGACCACCAGCGGCTCCAGAGTTTCGCTGTGGCGCGCGACGCCGATCAGCTCGTATTCATTGCCCTTGTAGTGGCGGTAATGGCCCAAGGGCGCCTCGGGCAGGGTGGGGAGATCGGTGTTGCTCATGGGGCCAAGGATAATCGCGCCCATGCATCCCAACGCCTTGCTCGAACTCGCCACCGATCTGCTGCACAAGGTCTTGCAGTTCGATACGCCCGCTGACCGCGTGGTTTCCGACTTCTTCCGCACGAACCGCACGCTCGGCCAGCGCGAGCGCCACACCCTGGCCGAGACCACCTACACCGTGCTGCGCCAGCGCCTGCTGTTTCAGCATCTGGCTCAGTCGGGCAAGGGTGAAATGGAACGGCGCCTGGCCTTGCTGGGCTGGCAGGGCAACGACGGTTTCTTGCGGGCCGCGTTGACCGAACCGGAGCAGCATTGGTTGGCACAAGTACAGGCAGTCGACCGCTCTGCGCTGCCCGAAAAGCTGCGTCACAACCTGCCGGAGTGGCTGGCTGACACGCTCAAGGCGTCTATCGGTGAAGACTTCTGGCCGCTGGTCAACAGCCTCAACGAGAGTGCCCCGCTCGACCTGCGAGTGAACACCTTCAAGGCCAAACGCGAAGACGTGCAAAAAGCGCTGGCCGAGGGGCGAATCGAAGCAACCGTGACGCCGTATTCCCCTTGGGGCCTTCGCATCCAGGGCAAGCCCGCGCTCAACAAGCTCGACGTGTTCAGCAAGGGTGAGATCGAGGTGCAGGACGAAGGCAGCCAGCTGCTGGCCTTGCTGACGGATGCCAAGCGCAGCGAGATGGTGGTCGACTTCTGCGCGGGTGCTGGCGGCAAGACGCTGGCGCTGGGCGCCGCCATGCGAAACACTGGCCGTCTGTACGCCTTTGACACGTCGGGTCATCGGTTGGCTGCGCTCAAGCCGCGTCTGGCTCGCAGCGGTCTTTCGAATGTGTATCCCGTCCAGATCGCGCATGAGCGCGACGACCGCATCAAGCGCCTGGCGGGGAAGATCGACCGCGTGTTGGTCGATGCGCCGTGTTCGGGACTGGGGACCTTGCGCCGCAACCCTGACCTGAAATGGCGGCAATCCCCTCAATCCATTGAGGAATTGCGTGTCAAGCAGGCTGCAATCCTGGCCAGCGCTGCCCGATTGCTCAAACCGGGTGGTCGGCTGGTGTACGCAACATGCAGCCTCCTTGAGGCGGAGAATGAGGCCATCGCCATGGCTTTCGGCGAAGCCAACGAGCGGGAATTCAAGCCTCTGGCAGTGGCGCCGTTGCTGGAAAAAGCCCATGTGAATGAGGCTGACAGCTTGGTGCGAGGTGATTTCTTGCGGCTGTGGCCGCACCGGCACGGCACAGATGGCTTCTTTGCTGCCGTCTGGGAACGCCTCTGAGGCTTGATCCGCGTCAATCCGGCTTCACATCAGGGAAACTGGGTGGTCAAACCACTTGGTTTTTCAGGGATTCGCCGAGGGGCGTCACTTACAATGGTGAACCCTGTCCGTTGTGACAGTTTGAAGGCTGCTAGATGAATGAATTGATGGCTCTGTGGGATGGCTTGATCGCTTGGCTTGCCAACGGTTTGGTCGAGGCAACGTGGTGGCAAGTTCTGCTGTTCACGCTGGTGACAACCCACATCACGATTGCTTCTGTCACGATCTTTCTGCATCGCGCTCAGGCACACCGGTCGCTGGATCTCCACGCGGCGCCGTCGCATTTCTTCCGCCTGTGGCTCTGGCTGGGTACCGGCATGGTCACCAAGGAATGGGTTGCCATCCACCGCAAGCACCACGCCAAATGCGAAACCAAGGACGATCCGCACAGCCCGGTCGCCCATGGCATCAAGACAGTCCTGCTGACCGGCAGCGAGATGTACCGCGCCGAGGCGAAGAATCAGGAAACCCTGGACAAATTCGGACACGGCACGCCAGACGACTGGATGGAGCGCAACGTTTACAGCCGCTTCACCTGGCAAGGCGTTGGCATCCTGATGATCATCGACCTGATGCTGTTCGGTGTGTTGGGTCTGACGGTGTGGGCGATCCAGATGGTGTGGATCCCGATCACGGCTGCCGGCATCATCAACGGCCTGGGCCACTGGTGGGGCTACCGGAACTTCGAAGCACAGGACGCCAGCACCAACGTGTCGCCTTGGGGCATCCTGATCGGCGGCGAAGAACTGCACAACAACCACCACACCTATCCGACCTCGGCGAAGCTGTCGGTGAAGCCTTACGAATTCGACATCGGCTGGGCCTACATCCGCGGTCTGGAAATGCTCGGCTTGGCCAAGGTTCGCAAGACGCCGCCGATGCTCAAGCTCGGCAACATCAAGCCGGTCGCCGACTCCAAGACGCTCGAGGCGGTCATCGCCAACCGCTACGAGGTGATGGCCAAGTACGCCGGTGGCCTGCGCGATGCCTGCCGCGTGGAATTCAAGCGCCTGAAGTCCGAAGGGGCAGCGAGCAGCGCCAAGCTGGCTGATATGCGCCTGGCCCGCCGCTGGCTGCACCGCGACGAAGAGAAGATCCCCACGCACTTGCGCGCGCAGGTCGACAACGCCCGCAACCACAGCCCTGCGCTGGTCAAGCTGGTGGCCATGCGCGAAGAACTCCGCCAACTCTGGACCCGCACCAACGTATCGGCCGAGCAGCTGGTGGCTGACCTGCAGGCGTGGTGCAAGACGGCCGAAGAGAGTGGCATTGCTGCTCTTCAGGACTTCGCCCTGAAGCTTCGGGCCGCGCACGCCTGACGTCTCGTTGACTCGCCATGAAAAGGGTCCGCAGTCGCGGGCCCTTTTTTTGTCTGTACTTTCTCGTGGAGGGGGCCCTGCGTCGTGGCCTTCAGGGACGGGCTGAGCGAAAGGGCGCACTGCCACCGGCACCAGGGTGCGGGCAAACAAGAAAGACCGGCAACAAAAAACCCGCTGGGCGTGAGCCGAGCGGGTTTTCCGGAACGGGAGGCTGAATCACTTCAGCTTGGTTTCCTTGTACATCACATGCTTACGAGCCTTCGGATCGAACTTCATGATTTCGATCTTTTCGGGCGTGGTCTTCTTGTTCTTGTCGGTCGTATAGAAGTGACCGGTGCCGGCTGACGATTCCAGCTTGATTTTTTCGCGTCCACCTTTTGCCATGATCGGCTCCTAAGTCAGATTTCGCCGCGGGCGCGCAGGTCGGCGACGACTTGCTCGATGCCCACCTTGTCGATCAGGCGCAATGCGGCATTGGTGATGCGCAGGCGCACCCAGCGATTTTCGGTTTCGAGCCAGAACCTGCGGTATTGCAGGTTCGGCAGAAAGCGACGCTTGGTGCGGTTATTGGCGTGGGAAACATTGTTGCCCACCATCGGGCGCTTACCCGTGACTTGACAGACGCGTGCCATGACGCTTCTCCGTGTGATCTTGTTTCAGAACTGGGGCCGATCGGGGCGCTGCGGCTTGAGGCGCGCAACACAGTGGTTCCGTTTTCGGCGAAGTCCGCGATTATAGCCAGCTTTTCACACTCTGCCTACAGAGGCGTTTCAGTGTCCCAGAAAGCGCTGTGCGTCCAGTGCGGCCATGCAGCCCGTCCCGGCGCTGGTGATGGCTTGGCGATAGACGTGATCTTGCACGTCTCCGGCTGCAAAAACGCCAGGCACGCTGGTCATGGTTGCCATCCCATTCAAGCCGCTCTGGGTCTGGATGTAGCCGTCTTTCATCTCCAGCTGGCCTTTGAAAATGTCGGTGTTGGGTTGGTGACCGATGGCGATGAAGCAGCCCTTGAGCGCCAGTTCGCTGGTTCCTCCGCCTTGAGTGCTCTTGAGGCGCACGCCAGTCACGCCGCTCGCATCGCCCAGCACTTCATCGAGCGTTTGCCACAGGTGCAATTCCATCTTGCCTGCGGCGACCTTGTCCATCAGCTTGTCGATGAGGATGGCTTCGGCGCGGAACTTGTCGCGGCGGTGGACCAAGTGCACCTTGCGTGCGATGTTGGACAGGTAGAGCGCTTCTTCGACGGCGGTGTTGCCGCCGCCGACCACGCACACGTCCTGGTCGCGGTAGAAAAAGCCATCGCAGGTGGCGCAGCCGCTGACGCCTCGGCCCATGAAGGCCTCTTCGGAGGGCAGACCGATGTATTTTGCGGACGCTCCGGTCGCAATGATCAAAGCGTCGCAGGTGTAGGTGCCTGAGTCGCCTCTGAGCGTGAACGGACGCTTGGAGAAGTCGACCTGGTTGATGTGGTCGAAGACGATCTTCGTGTTGAAGCGTTCGGCGTGTTGCAGAAAGCGCTGCATCAGCTCCGGACCTTGCACACCCATCACATCGGCTGGCCAGTTGTCGACTTCGGTGGTGGTCATCAGTTGACCGCCTTGCGCGATGCCGGTGACCAGCATGGGCTTGAGATTGGCGCGTGCTGCGTAGATGGCTGCTGTGTAGCCCGCAGGGCCTGAGCCGAGGATCAGAACTTGCGCGTGTTGGTTCGTTTGACTCATATGAAAACGGAAAGTGAGGCGGTGAGAGCGGTCAGTCTGACATGGGGTTGACGCCGACTGGCATCAATTCGTGTAATGGTGACAATACTGATATTTACGGGAAACGTTAGTTTTCCACGTTTGAATCCCTAGACTGCAATATCGACACAAGGAGGTTCTCCGATGGCCATGTTGTCCAACTTGGACTTGATCCGGCGCGTGCCGCTGTTTTCCCTGCTGACCAATGAGCAGGCCTCAGCTATCGCCGACAGCGTGGTAAAGCGCAGATTTCGCCGCGGCGAGATTGTGGTCGAGCATGGCAAGAAGTCGAATGCGTTGTTTATTTTGCTGACAGGTCGCGCTCGGGTATTGACCTCCGATTCGCGTGGCCGCGAAGTTATTCTGGCGGTGTTGCAGCCAGGGCACTATGTCGGCGAAATGAGCCTGATCGACAACGAACCGCATTCGGCCACGGTGCGTGCCGAGGTGCAGACCGACATGCTGATTCTTGGCCGCGCCGAGTTCGCTCGTTGCTTGCCTGAGAACTCCAGCCTCTCTTACGCCATCATGCGCGGCCTGGTGCAGCGCCTACGCAGCGCCGACCGCCAGATCGAGTCGCTGGCCTTGCTCGACGTGTATGGGCGTGTCGCCCGTTCGCTGCTCGACATGGCCGAAGACGAAGGCGACATCAAGATCATTCGCAACAAAGTCTCGCGCCAAGACATGGCCAAGATCGTCGGCGCTTCGCGCGAGATGGTGAGCCGTGTGATGAAGGATCTGGAAGACCGCGGCATGGTCGAAACCCAGGAAAACGGCTCCGTCATCATCAAGGAACGTCTGACCGGCTGACATTGCGTTTGGGTTGCAGGCGTTGCCGGGGCAAAGATGCTGCCCCGGTCGCTTCGGCCACAATGGCTGCATGACATTTCCGCTTGGATCGCTTCGCCCCGATGCCGGCTCTGCCGCATCGGCCGCCGGTGCCCACAGCAGCACCTACACCCGTGATGGTTCACCGGGCTTGAGCGCGCCGCTGGCGCCAGTGGGTTTGCGTGCGCGCTTCGGCGTGCTGGTCGGCGGCGTGTTGTGGCTGCTGGCATTGATCGCGCTGGCCACGTACAACCCGGCCGACGCCGCATTCTCGACGTCCGGCACGGGTGCCATTCCGTTCAACAAGGTCGGCGCGCTGGGTGCGCGCTTCTCAGATCTGGCCTTCGTGCTGTTCGGCTACTCGGCGTGGTGGGGTCTGGCAGTGGGACTGCGTGCATGGCTCAGCGGCTTGGCGCGTGTGCTGCGTGGCGGTGACGCCCCCGGCATTCACCGCCCCTCGCTGCCGTTGTGGATGTTCTGGCTGGGTGTGTTGCTGGTGCTCAGCGCCAGTTCGTCGCTTGAATGGACACGGCTTTATCAATTCGAAATGCGTGTGCCTGGTGGCAACGCAGGCGGTGTGCTGGGCTATCTGCTCGGGCCGGTGAGTCAGCAGTTGCTGGGCTTCGCGGGTTCAGGCGTGCTGTGGATCGCGGTGCTGGTGGCTGGCTTGGCGCTGGCTTTCCGCTTTTCTTGGCTGCGCGCGGCTGAAGGCATCGGACGTTGGGTCGATTCGCTGCGCGAGCGCCGCGTCGAGCGTATCGAGCGCGCCGAAGACCAGCGCATCGGTGAACAGGCCCTGCGTGAGCGCGAGCATGTGGTCGAGTTCGAACATCAACTGCACGAAGACCACGTGCCCATCCTCATCGAAGCGCCGATGATCGAAGTGCCCAAGTCCGAGCGTGTGGTCAAGGAGCGCCAAAAGCCGCTCTTCACCGAGTTGGCCGACACCAAGCTGCCGCAGGTCGACCTGCTCGACGCCGCCCCTGGCCGCGTGGAGAGCGTGGCCCCCGAGACACTCGAGATGACATCTCGGCTGATCGAGAAAAAGCTCAAGGACTTCGGTGTCGAAGTGCGCGTCGTGGCGGCTTCGCCCGGCCCGGTGATCACGCGCTACGAGATCGAGCCCGCCACCGGCGTGAAGGGCGCGCAGATTGTCAATCTGGCGAAAGACCTGGCGCGTTCACTCAGCCTGGTGAGCATCCGCGTGGTCGAGGTGATCCCCGGCAAGAACTACATGGCGCTCGAGCTGCCAAACGCCAAGCGCCAGACCATTCGCTTGTCGGAAATTCTCGGCTCGCAGGTCTACAACGATGCTGCCTCGCAGCTCACCATGGGCCTGGGCAAGGACATCATCGGCGCGCCGGTGGTGGCCGACCTTGCGAAGATGCCGCACTGCCTGGTGGCCGGCACCACGGGCTCAGGCAAGTCGGTCGGCATCAACGCGATGATCCTGAGCTTGCTCTACAAGGCCGAAGCACGCGACGTGCGGCTCATCCTCATCGACCCCAAGATGCTGGAAATGAGCGTCTACGAGGGCATCCCTCATCTGCTCGCACCTGTCGTCACTGACATGAAGCAGGCCGCCAACGCGCTCAACTGGTGTGTGGGCGAGATGGAACGGCGCTACAAGCTGATGAGCAAGCTGGGTGTGCGCAACCTGGCCGGCTACAACAAGAAGATCACGGAAGCCGCGGAACGCGGCGAGGCGCTGGGCAATCCGTTCAGCCTCACGCCTGAACAGCCCGAGCCGTTGGAGCGGCTACCGTTCGTGGTGGTGGTGATCGATGAGCTGGCCGACCTGATGATGGTGGTCGGCAAGAAGATCGAGGAGCTGATCGCCCGCCTGGCGCAGAAGGCCCGAGCTGCCGGCATCCACTTGATCCTGGCCACGCAGCGCCCGAGCGTCGACGTGATCACCGGCCTCATCAAGGCCAACATTCCCACGCGCCTCAGCTTCCAGGTCAGCAGCAAGATCGACAGCCGCACCATCCTCGACCAGATGGGCGCCGAAGCGCTGCTCGGCATGGGTGACATGCTTTACATGCCTTCGGGCACGGGCCTGCCGATCCGCGTGCATGGCGCGTTCGTCAGCGACGATGAAGTGCATCGCGTTGTCAGCTACCTCAAGCAGCAGGGCGAGCCCAATTACATCGAAGGCATTCTCGAAGGCGGGGTGCTTGATGGCGAAGGTGATGTGTCTACCGCCGACATGCCGGGTGGTGGGGGCGGTGAAGCCGACCCGATGTACGACCAGGCGGTGGCCATTGTGTTGCAGCACCGCCGCGCTTCCATCTCTCTCGTGCAGCGCCATCTGCGCATCGGCTACAACCGTGCAGCCAGATTGCTGGAACAAATGGAGAAATCCGGACTCGTATCTGCCATGTCCACCAATGGCAACCGCGACATCGTCGTCCCGGCCCGCGCCGAATGAAGAAGATTCTTTTCGCTTCGTTGCTGATGGTTGCTGCGGCCGCTGCGCAGGCCGATTCCGTCGACACGCTGAAGGAGTTCGTGCGCGATGTGAAGACCGGGCAGGCCGACTTCTCTCAGACCGTCACCTCACCCGACGGCGCGAAGAAGAAGACCTCGAGCGGCCACTTCGAGTTCTCGCGGCCCAACCGATTCCGCTTCACTTATCAGAAGCCATTCGAGCAGAGCATCGTGGCTGACGGCCAGAAGGTGTGGATCTACGACGCCGACCTGAACCAGGCCAGTTCGCGCAAGTTCACCCAGGCGCTGGGTGCGACGCCGGCGGCCCTGCTGGCGGGCGGTTCACTCGACAAAGAATTCGACCTGGCACCGTTGCCAACGAAAGATGGCATCGAATGGGCCGAGGCCACACCCAAGGCCAAGGACGGCGCCTTCAAATCGGTGCGCATCGGCTTTCGCAACAAGGTGCTCGCATCGGTCGAAGTGGTCGATGCCTTTGGCCAGCGCTCGTTGCTGGACTTCACCAAGTTCGTTGCCAACGAAGCGATCAAGCCTGATGCTTTCGTCTTCACCGTGCCCAAGGGCGCTGACTTGATCGAGCAATAGATCGAGAGCAGCCGGTCGGTTTCGTCATGAAGCCGAGTTCCCCATCTCCTTCAGTGGCTGCGTCGAGGCATCAATCCATTCGCGATCGCGCGAATACTGCGTGCCACGGCTCGCATGGGCCAACACGTGTTCAAACCCGACGGTGTTTTCGGGTAGTGCCGCCTGCGACAATTGCCACATGGAGTCTCAGCAACTGCCATTGGAAGGCAACGATCCGGCCGACGCGCAAGCGCCGCTGGCCGAGCGATTGCGCCCGAAAACGCCCGGCGAGGTCATCGGCCAACAGCACTTGCTCGGCCCTGGCAAGCCGCTGCGCGTGGCCTTCGATTCGGGGCGCCTGCATTCGATGATTCTGTGGGGGCCGCCCGGCGTCGGCAAGACCACGCTGGCGCGCCTGATGGCCGACGGCTTCGACGCGCAGTTCATCCAGATCTCGGCAGTGCTCGGAGGCGTGAAGGACATTCGCGAAGCGGTCGAGCGGGCCCAGGTGGCACAGGCCACAGGCCGGCGCACGGTGGTGTTCGTCGATGAAGTGCACCGCTTCAACAAGGCGCAGCAAGACGCCTTCCTGCCGCATGTGGAATCCGGCCTCTTCACCTTCATCGGTGCGACCACCGAGAACCCGTCGTTTGAAGTCAACTCGGCTCTGTTGTCGCGTGCCACGGTGCATGTGCTGAAGTCGCTCGGCAACGACGACATGGCGCTGTTGATCGAACGCGGGCAAGCCTTGCTGTCTGCGCCGCCGCTCACCGACGCCGCGCGCGACAGGCTCACCGGCTACGCCGATGGCGATGCACGCCGCCTGCTCAATGCCTACGAGAACCTGGTGCGCATGGCGGGCGGCGTCGCCACGATCGACGAAGCCCAGCTCGAACGTTCTCTCGGTGAGCAACTGCGTCGCTATGACAAGGGGGGCGAGCAGTTCTACGACACCATCTCGGCGCTGCACAAGGCTGTGCGCGGCAGCGACCCCGATGCGTCGCTCTACTGGTTCGTTCGCATGCTCGATGGCGGGGTCGACCCGCGCTATGCCGCACGCCGCATCGTTCGCATGGCCAGCGAAGACATTGGCCTGGCCGACCCGCGCGCGTTGCGTACGGCGCTCGATGCCGCCGAGACCTATGAGCGTCTCGGTTCCCCCGAGGGCGAGCTCGCGCTGGCTCAGGCGGTGGTGTTTCTGGCCATGGCGCCGAAGTCGAATGCGGTGTACACCGCTTACAAGGCTGCACGTGGTTTCGTCACCCAGGACGGCACCCGTGCGGTGCCCTTGCGCCTGCGCAACGCACCGACAAAGCTCATGAAGGACCTGGACTACGGGCGCGACTACCGCTATGCGCACGACGAACAGGGCGGCTTCGCCGCGGGCGAAAGCTACTGGCCGGATGACCTGGACCCGCCTCGTTTTTATGAACCAGTGCCGCGTGGCCTTGAGCTTCAGATTGGCGAACGGCTGGACGAGTTGCGCCGTTTGAACGACGAAGCAAGGAAGGGTTCATCCCAGGCGGCGCCCAAGAAAAAGCGCTGAACCCGTACGGGGAAACGCGCAGGCTTCCACTGCGAAATCGGCCCCTAGAATCCCGCACCCAGAACGGCTTCCAAAACCACAACCTTAGACAGAGTCCCCCCAGCGGCAACAGCACGGCGGGCTTTTTGCTTTAGAGCATGGGCGGCGTCTAAAAAGATGAACCGCTTCCGATTTCGCAGGAGACTCCCAGATGGACACTTTCATCCAACAGATCATCAATGGTCTGGTGCTCGGCAGCGTGTATGCGCTGGTGGCACTCGGCTACACGATGGTCTACGGCATCATCAACCTGATCAACTTCGCGCACGGCGAGGTGTTGATGGTGGGCGCCTTGACCAGTTGGACCGTGGTCAGCGTGCTCGCCAGCACCGGCTGGCCGGGTTGGCTGCTGTTGCTGATCTCTCTCATCGCTGCCATCGTGGTGTGCGCCCTCCTCAATTTCAGCATCGAAAAGATCGCCTACCGCCCGCTGCGCACCGCACCGCGCCTGGCGCCGCTGATCACCGCGATGGGCATGTCGCTGCTGCTGCAGACGCTGGCCATGATCATCTGGAAGCCAAACCCGAAGCCGTATCCGATCCTGCTGCCGTCTGAGCCGTTCAACATCGGCGGCGCCGTGATCAACACCGTGCAGATCATCATCCTGATCACCACCGCCATCACGCTGGCCGGCCTGATGTACCTCGTCAACCGTACCAAGCTCGGCCGCGCGATGCGCGCCACCGCCGAGAACCCGCGCGTCGCCGGCCTGATGGGCGTGCGCCCCGATCACGTGATCTCGGCCACCTTTGTGATTGGCGCTGCGCTGGCCGCATTGGCGGGCGTGATGTACGCGGCCAACTATGGTTCGGTACAGCACTCGATGGGCTTCCTGCCGGGCCTGAAGGCCTTCACGGCCGCGGTGTTCGGTGGCATCGGCAACCTGGCGGGCGCGATGGTCGGCGGGGTGCTGCTCGGGCTCATCGAGGCGCTGGGTGCCGGCTACATCGGCGACCTGACCGGTGGCGTGCTGGGCAGCAACTACCAGGACATCTTTGCCTTCATCGTGCTGATCCTCATCCTCACGCTGCGGCCTTCGGGCCTGCTGGGCGAGCGTGTGGCCGACCGCGCCTGAAGGAGCTGCCATGATCCTCAGAGACAACAAACTCGGCGTCTTCATCATCGCGGCCGTGCTGCTGCTGATCGCTCCGTTGCTCGCGCAGCAGTTCGGCAATGCGTGGGTGCGCATCATCGACATCGCGTTGCTTTACGTGCTGCTGGCACTGGGCCTGAACATCGTCGTGGGCTACGCGGGCCTGCTCGACCTGGGCTATGTGGCCTTCTATGCGGTGGGGGCCTACATGCTGGCCCTGCTCGCGTCCCCGCACATGACCGACACCTTCCCGGCCATCGCTTCCATGTTCCCCCAAGGTCTGCACATGCCCTGGTGGGCGGTGTTGCCGCTCGGCGCGTTGGTGGCCGGCGCGTTCGGCGTGCTGCTCGGTGCGCCCACGCTCAAGCTGCGTGGCGACTACCTCGCGATCGTGACGCTCGGCTTCGGCGAGATCATCCGCGTGTTCGTCACCAACCTCGACGCGCCGGTCAACATCACCAACGGCCCCAAGGGCCTGAGCCAGATCGACCCGATCACGATCTTCGGCTACAACTTTGCGCAGAAGCACAACTGGTTCGGCTTCGACATTCCATCGGTCACCAACTACTACTACCTGTTCCTCGCGATGGTGATCATCAGCGTGCTCATCTGCTACCGGCTTGAGCGCTCGCGCATCGGCCGTGCGTGGATGGCCATCCGCGAAGACGAGATCGCCGCCAAGGCCATGGGCATCAACACCCGCAACCTGAAGCTGCTGGCTTTCGGCATGGGCGCCACCTTCGGCGGCGTGTCGGGCGTGCTGTTCGCGAGCTTCCAGGGTTTCGTCTCGCCCGAGTCTTTCAGCCTGCAGGAGTCGGTGATGATCGTCGCGATGGTGGTGCTGGGTGGCATCGGCCACATCCCCGGTGTGATCCTGGGGGCGTTGCTGCTCGCCGCGTTGCCCGAGGTCTTGCGCTACGTGGCAGGTCCGTTGCAGAACATGACCGATGGCCGGCTCGACTCATCCATCCTGCGCCAGCTGCTGATCGCGCTGGCCATGATCGCGATCATGCTGTCGCGGCCTCGCGGCCTATGGCCCACGCCCGAGCACGGCAAGGCCGCTCCCGTACCGCAGCCCAAATAAGGAACCGCCATGGCAGACAACGTACTCAAGGTTGCCGGCGTTTCCAAACGCTTCGGTGGGCTGCAAGCCCTGTCCGACGTCGGCATCACCATCGAAGCCGGTCAGGTCTACGGCCTGATCGGCCCCAACGGTGCCGGCAAGACCACCTTCTTCAACGTGCTCACCGGCTTGTACACCCCCGACTCGGGCAGCTTCGAGCTGGGGGGCAAGCCCTACAAACCGACCGCCGTGCACGAGGTCGCCAAGGCCGGCATCGCGCGCACCTTCCAGAACATCCGCCTGTTTGCCGAGATGACCGCGCTCGAGAACGTGATGGTCGGCCGCCACGTGCGCACGGCCTCGGGCCTGATCGGCGCGGTGTTTCGCACCAGCGGCTTCAAGGCCGAAGAAGCGGCCATCGCCAAGCGTGCGCAAGAGCTGCTCGACTATGTGGGCATCGGCAAGTACGCCGAGTTCAAGGCGCGCACGCTGAGCTACGGCGACCAGCGCCGGCTCGAGATCGCGCGTGCGCTCGCCACCGACCCCAAGCTGATCGCGCTCGATGAGCCTGCCGCCGGCATGAACGCCACCGAGAAGGTCGTGCTGCGCGAGTTGATCGACACCATCCGCAAGGATGGCCGCACCATCCTGTTGATCGAACACGACGTGAAGCTCGTGATGGGCCTGTGCGATCGGGTCACGGTGCTCGACTACGGCAAACAGATTGCCGAAGGCACGCCTGCCGACGTGCAACGCAACGAAAAGGTGATCGAGGCTTACCTCGGCGCAGGCCACAAGGCGCATTGAAGATGACAACTACCTTACTCAAAGTCAGCGGCCTCAAGGTCGCCTACGGCGGCATCCAGGCCGTCAAGGGCGTGTCGTTCGAAGTGCACGAAGGCGAGCTCGTCAGCCTCATCGGCGCCAACGGTGCCGGCAAGACCACCACGCTCAAGGCCATCACGGGCCTGCAACCGGTAGCCATGGGCGAGATCGAGTACCTGGGCCATTCCATCAAGGGCCAGGGCGCTTGGGACCTGGTGAAACAGGGCCTGGTGATGGTGCCCGAGGGCCGCGGCACCTTCACCCGCATGTCCATCACCGAGAACCTGTTGATGGGCGCCTTTGTTCGCAAGGACAAGGAAGTCCAGGCCGACATCGAGAAGGTGTTCACCATCTTCCCGCGCTTGAAAGAGCGTCGCAACCAGCTGGCCGGCACCATGTCGGGCGGTGAGCAGCAAATGCTCGCGATGGGCCGCGCGCTGATGGCCAAGCCCAAGGTGCTGCTGCTCGACGAGCCGTCGATGGGGCTGTCGCCCATCATGGTCGACAAGATCTTCGAGGTGGTGGCCGACATCCACAGCCGCGGCACCACGGTGCTGCTGGTCGAGCAGAACGCGAGCCGCGCGTTGCAGCTGGCCAACCGCGGCTACGTGATGGAGTCGGGTGAGGTCACGATGAGCGGCGAGGCCAACGCGCTGCTCAACGACCCGAAGGTGCGGGCGGCATACCTCGGCGAGTGACCTGTTTGCTGAGGGGTCTCGCACGGCCTGAACTGGCCGTGCGGTACGTCACTCTTGAGGCGACAACAGAGTCGACCAAAGTCATCTCTCCCTCGTTCGGGTGAGTTGCTCGCGAGGGGCCGAACCTATACTTCTTTGGCCCGTTTCGGCATGTCACACCCTTGAGGTTTTTCCATGACTCCGACCTACAGCCCTTTGAATTCCAAGTCGGTGACGCTGTTCAAACACGCTGCATTGGCAGCCTCTCTGGGCCTCTTGCTCAACGGTTGTGGCTCCACGGCGCCCACGATGGGCGGCAACAAGGGCACCGTCTCCGGCGCCGCTGGCGGCGAGACGGCCCAGGGCAACAACAGCGCGCTCGAGAAGTGCAATGAAACGCTCGGCACCGTGGCGCTGCAGGAAGAGACGAACGCGCCTTGGTACCACGAACTGCGCAGCAACAAGCTGGGCTCCACGATTCCGGTGTTGCGCTTGATGATCCAGCAGAGCAACTGCTTCGTCATCGTCGAACGCGGCCGTGCGATGAACAACATGATGCGCGAGCGCGACCTCGAAGCCTCGGGTGAAATGCGGCAGGGCAGCAACTTCCAGAAGGGCCAGATGGTTTCGGCCGACTACACCATGAGCCCCGAGATCCAGTTCTCCGGTCGCACGGGGGGCGCCAGTGCCGGCCTGTTGACGGGCAAGCTCGCGGTGCTCGGCGCGGTGGCCGGCAGCGTCAAGCGCAATGAAGCATCGACCACCTTGCTGCTGATCGACAACCGCTCGGGCGTGCAGATTGCCGCGTCCGAAGGCACGGCCGGCAACTTCGACTTCGGCATGTTCGGCGCAGCCTTCACCGGCGGCCTCGCGGGCGGCGGTGGTGGCTACTCCAACACGCCGCAGGGCAAGGTGGTGGTGGCCGCGTTCGCCGACTCGTTCAACCAGATGGTCAGGTCATTGCGGAACTACAAGGCGCAGACCGTCAAGGGCGGGCTGGGCACGGGTGGTCGCCTGGGTGTTGATGGTGGCAGCACACCCGCTTCGAGAGAAATCAAGAAGTAAGCGCAACCACGACTTCATCGACAAGGCCGCGTTCCGCAAGGGGCGCGGCCTTTGTTCTAGGTCAGTCGACTTTTGCGCCCGAAGCCTTCACCACTTTTTCATACTTGGCCCGTTCGCGCTTGACGAACTCGCCGAACTGCTCGGGTGTGCCCGGCATAGGCTCGGCCATCAGGCTGGTGAAGCGCGCCTGAAGCTCGGGCGTGTTGAGTGCCTCCACAAAGGCTTTGTTCAGCTGGTGCACCTGCGCGGCGGACAGCCCGGCAGGGCCGAACAAACCGAACCAGGTGTTGACGTCGAAGCCTGCGAGCGGCCCGCCGGTTTCGGCGATGGCGGGCAGGTCGGGCATGGCGCGTGCACGCCGCGCCGTGGTCACCGCCAGAGCCTTGAGCTTGCCGGCCTTGATGTTGGCCGACGCGCTGGCCATGTTGTCGAAGGTCAGGTCGACCTGACCCGACAGCAAGGCCAGCTGCGCCGGGTTGCCGCCGGCGTAGGGAATGTGGACCATGAACACGCCGGCTTGCGCCTTGAACATCTCGCCGGCCAGGTGGCCCGCACTGCCGTTGCCGCCCGAGCCATAGTTGAGCTTGCCGGGGTTGCGCTTGGCATAGGCCACCAAATCGCCAACGTTCTGGATGCCGAGCCGCGCAGCGGTCTCCGGGTTCATCACCAGCACGTTGGGCACCTGGGCCACGCCGATGATGGGCGTGAAGTCGCGAATCGAGTCGTACGGAATGCGTGCATACAACCAGGGGTTGATCGCATGCGTGGCCACCGCGCCCATCACGATCGTGCTGCCATCGGGTGGCGACTTGGCGACGAAGTCGGCACCGAGGTTGCCGCCCGCGCCAGGTTTGTTCTCGACGATCACGATGCCCAGGCTGTCCTTCACGCGCTCGGCCAGCGCGCGCGCCACGATGTCGAGCGGGCCGCCGGGCGGGTAAGGCACGATCAGGCGCAGCGGTTTGCCGGTCTGTGAATGCGAGGGCAGGGCAGCCAGTGCTGCGAGACCGGACAAGAGCTTCAGGGTCGAGCGGCGTTGCATCGGCTTCATGCTCCGTGTTTGTCGGCTTCCGACGTGAAGCTGTCGGCATAGAACTCATCGAGCGGCAGGTTGCAGTGCGCCACGAAATCGCGCTGTGCCGAATCCACCATCACCGGTGCGCCGCAGGCATACACCTGGTGGCCTGAGAGGTCGGGCAGGTCGGCCATCACCGCCTGGTGGACGAAGCCGGTGCGGCCCATCCACGCGTCCTGCGCGGTGGCTTCGGACAACACTGGCACGTAGCGGAAGTTCGGCATCGTGCGTGCGGCTTCCAGGCACCAGTCGTGCATGTAGAGGTCGGCCTTGCTGCGGCAGCCCCAGTACAGCACCGCCGGCCGCTGGATGCCCTTGAAGCGCATGTGCTCGATGATGGCCTTCACCGGTGCGAAGCCGGTGCCGCTGGCCAGCAGCACGATCGGCTTGTCGTTGTCTTCGCGCAGGAAGAAGCTGCCGAACGGGCCTTCGAGCCGCAGGATTTCCTTCTCCTTCATCGCGCCGAACACGTGGTCGGTGAACACGCCGCCCGGCATGTGGCGGATGTGCAGCTCGATGCCTGGCTTGTCGCTTTGCGTGCTCGGCGCGTTGGCCATGCTGTAGCTGCGGCGGTGGCCGTCTTTCAGAATGAATTCGATGTACTGGCCGGCCCGGTACTGCAGCGCGTCGTTCGCCGGCAGCTGGAGCTGCAGCACGGCCACGTCGTGGCTGGGCTTGGTGATGGTGGTCACGCGGCACGGCATCTTGCGCACCGCGTACTCGCCAGCGCCGGCCACGGTGCGGGCCTCGATCACCACGTTGGTCTGCGGCGCGGCGCGGCAGGTGAGGGTGAAGCCGGCTTCTTCTTCGGCCGGGCTGAGCGCCTTGGCCTGGTGGGTGCCATGGATCACGCGGCCTTCGACCAGCTTGCATTTGCACGAGCCGCAGGCGCCGTCGCGGCAGCCGTAAGGCAGGCCGATGCCTTGGCGGATGGCTGCGGCCAGGATCGGCTCGTCGCGGTCGACAGAGAAACTCACGCCACTGGGCTGGACGGTCACGGTGAACGTCATCGGATAACCTCGCTCGCACAAAAACGCAAAACAGCCCGCAATTTTGCCCGTGATCCCATGACCCTCCAGGCGAGCCTCCCCACCCGCTTCAAACGGCCGACCTTGCTCATCGTCGGGTGCGGCGACGTGGGCCTGCGCGTGGCCCGGTTGCTGAAGGGGCGTTGGCACCTGCTGGCGCTCACCTCCAGCCCGCAGCGCGCGCCGGCGCTGCGCGAGGCCGGGGTGCTGCCGCTGATCGGCAATCTCGACGAGCCAGCCACCTTGGCGCGCCTGGGGGGCCTGGCCGACGCCGTGCTGCACCTCGCGCCACCGCCGGGCCAAGGCAAGACGGACACGCGCACGCAACACCTGTTGCAGGCGCTCGCGCGCAAGGGCCGCGTGCAACGCATCGTCTACGCCAGCACGAGCGGCGTGTATGGCGACGCGCAAGGCCAGCGCTTCGGCGAGACCCGTGCCGTCAACCCGGCGACCGATCGTGCGCTGCGGCGGGTCGATGCCGAAGCCCGCGTGCGCTGGTACGGCAGGGCGATGGGCGCGCGCGTCAGCGTGCTGCGCATTCCCGGCATCTACGCGGGCGATCGCCCGGGCGGGCACCCGAGAGAACGCCTGGCACGAGGCACGCCCGTGCTGGCCGCAGGCGACGACGTCTACACCAACCACATCCACGCCGACGACCTGGCGCGTGCCTGTGTTGCCGCGCTGCACCGCGGTTTGCCGCAGCGGGTGGTGCATGCAAGCGACGACACCGAGCTGAAGATGGGCGACTACTTCGATCTGGCTGCCGACCTGTGTGGCCTGCCGCGGCCGCAGCGCGTGAGCCGGCAAGCGGCACAGGAGTTGATGTCGCCGATGCAGCTGTCGTTCATGAGCGAATCGCGGCGCCTGGACAATCGGCGCCTGAAGCGCGAACTGCGCCTGCGCCTTCGCTATTCCACCGTGACACAAGGCCTGGTGGCCTGAGCTTTGCTCGTCGACCCGCATGCTAGAGTTTTTGTTCCCTTCCCGCGCCCCATGACCACGCCCTTGAACCCCGATCTGCTTCGCCCCAGCCTGTCCGACACCGGGCAGGTGGCCGCCGCCCCGTACACCCTGCAGACGAGTTTCTTCTCTGCCTTTTTCGGTGGGCCGTTTGCGTCGGCGGCGATGCTGGTACTCAATGCCCAGCGCCTCGGGCGCTTGCCACGCGACGCCGTGTGGGCGCTGGTGATTGCCATCGCTTTTGCCGCATGGCTTGTCTTCGCTCACACGACCCCGGCGGGCCATGAGCTGCAGGCGAGGATGACCGAATGGGTGGGCGCCCGTTCGATGGCCTTGGCCGAGCGCCTCATGGCCCTGGCGGCCTTTGGTGTCAACGCGGCACTGCACCGGCGCGAGCAGCGCAGCGCCGATCTCTTCAGCCTCAAGCGGCCGAACGGGTGGATCGCAGGCATCGCGTTGATCGTCTTCGGCTTTGCCGCCACCGTGGGTCTGACGATGGCCTTGATCTGATGGACACCGAACTCTCTTCTCCCGACGACCACGTACGCCAGATCAGCGAGCTGTTGGACCGTCGGCGCACGGCGCAGGCGCGTGTGCTGCTGAGCGAGGCGCTGACCACCCATCCCGACGATGCCGAGTTGCTCTTGCAGGGTGCGCGTGCCGATGCGATGGACGACAACAATGCCTCCGCCCGCGAGACGCTGCAGCGCGTGATCGCACGCCAGCCCGAGCACTTCGGCGCGCGCGCGTTTTTGCTGGCCCTGCTGACCGAAGACGGCGATCTGGTGCCGGCGGAGCAGCTCGTGCTGAGCATGATCGAGCAGTACCCGCAGACGCCCGACCTGTACGCCGCCTACGGCCGCGTGATGCTGCGTGCGCTGCACTTCGCGAAAGCGCGTGCGCTGGCGCAAGAAGCGCTGCGCATGGACCCGGAGAGTGACTTCGCGCTGCGTGTGATCGCGCTGTGCGACGTGATCGAGCTGCCACGCGGCACCGACAGCGAGGCCCTGCGCCGCCTGCTCGCCCAGTACCCTGAAGACCGGCAGACGCTGAGCCTTGTGGTGACAGCGCTGATCCAGAGCGGAGACCACCGCTCGGCGCTGCGCGGTGCGCGCGAGTTGCTGCGCAGCCAGCCGAACGATCCGCATTGGCTGTCGCTGGTGCAGGCGTTGTCGGTGCAGAACCACTGGTCCATGCTGCCGCTGTGGCCGCTGCAGCGCTTCGGCTGGGGCGCCTCGGTGGCGCTGTGGCTCGGCGGCGTGGTGGCCGTGCGCGTGCTGGGGCAGATGAACTCGCCGGCCGCGGCGTGGGCCTCCTGGGTCATTCTGGGCTATGTCATTTATTCCTGGGTGTGGCCGCCCTTGTTGAAACGCTGGTTGCTGCGCTGAGCATCTGAGGACTCCCGTGAACGAACCCACCCCCCGCCAGGCGCTGGAACAGCGCCTGCTGCAAGCCCCCTTCGACGCCGAACTGCGCTTCGAGTACGCGGAGCTGCTGCTCGCCGAGCCCGATGCCGCCGCGGCGCTGACCCAGGCCGATCTGCTGAGCCAGCAAATGCCGACACAGGCGCGGCCCGCCGTGCTGCGTGCCCGAGCTTTGCTGGCGGCCCAGCGGACTGCCGAGGCCCTCACGACCTACACCAAGGCGCGTGCGCTGGCAGGTTTCGAACCTGTCGATGCGCTGGATGAGCTGGGTGCCTCGGCGCAAAGCAGCCGCGGGCCACAACTGCAGGTGGTGGGTGGCAAGGCCGCCACGGCCAGCGTGGTCGCCATCCAGAACGTGCGCGAAGAGAAGGTGCGCTTCACCAGCATCGTCGGCATGGAGGCGCTGAAGAAGACGATCCGCATCAAGATCATCGAGCCCTACCTGAACCCCGGACTGTTCGCGCGCTTTCGCGCCCAGGCGGGCGGCGGCATCCTGCTGTACGGGCCGCCCGGTTGCGGCAAGACGATGATGGCGCGCGCCATCGCCAACGAATGCAACGCGAGCTTCGTGTCGGTAGGCATCTCCGACGTGCTCAACATGTGGCTGGGCGAGAGCGAGCGCAACCTCGCGGCGCTGTTCGATAAGGCGCGTGCGCAGCAGCCTTGCGTGCTGTTCTTCGACGAGCTCGACGCGCTGGCCTATTCGCGCTCGAAGGCCGGCAGTGCCAGTGCACGCACCGTGGTCAACGAATTTCTGGCGCAGCTCGACGGCGTGGGCCGAGAGAACAAGGGCCTGCTGGTTCTTGCAGCGACCAACATGCCGTGGGACGTGGACTCGGCGATGAAGCGGCCGGGCCGTTTCTCGCGCCAGATCTTCGTGCCGCCACCCGACGCCGCGGCACGGCAGGCGATGCTGGAGATCAAGCTCACCGGCATCCCGATGGAAGACATCGACTTCGCGCGCCTGGCTGCCGCAACCGCCCACTACTCAGGGGCCGACATCGATGGCCTGATCGAGCTCGCCAAGGAATCGGCGCTGGCCGACAGCCTCGCGCAGCAGTCCGACCGTGCGCTGGTGCAAGCAGACTTCGACGACGCCATCAAGCAGATGCAGCCGTCGACGCTCGACTGGCTGCGCACCGTGCGCAACGTTGTGAAGTACGCGGGTGAAGACGCGAGCTACAAGGACGTCGAGGGCTACCTGAAGGAAACCAAGCTCTTGTGATGCTTCTGCAATGACGCTTTAGCGGCGGCGCTTGCCGAACGGTGGCAAGTTGCGCCAGTAGCGAAGGGTGATCCAGCCGCCCAGCGCGCCACCCAGGTGAGCGAGCGAACTGTAGGCCCCGGCGTAGACCGCGAACAGCACGGCCAGTACGGCGAACACGATGACCAGCGTGCGCATCTTCATCGGAATGGGCGGGATGATCATCATCACGGTGCGTGTGGGAAACAGCACCGCCGAAGCGAGCAAGAGGGCGTAGAGCGCGCTCGAGAATCCGAGGAAAGCGGACCCCAGGTTGAACACTGACGTGATCACGAGATAAGTCACAGCGCCGAACAGGATGCCCGCGGCAAGGAAGGCGAGATAGCGCTTGCGCCCCCACAGGTGCTCCAGTTCGCCGCCGAACATCCACAGGCCCAGCATGCTGAAGAAGAGATCCTGGAAACCTGCATGCACGAATGCATAGGTCAGCGGCTGCCAGGGCCAGAAGAGGCCGCTGTTGATCGGGAAGAGTGCAAACAGGCCGGTCAGGCCAACGAGGTTTTGCAGGCAGAAGATCGCCGTGCAGACCAACATGAGGAACTGCGTGACGGGTGGAATCGGGAGCATGCGTGAGGCAAGTGGAATAAAGCGCCAAGCGTACCCGGTTTGCCAGGAATCCCCGTCAGGCTGTGGCAAAATCGCGCCCTCTGCTGCACCGGCCTCGGTGGCGAAATCGGTAGACGCGCGGGACTCAAAATCCCGTTCCGCAAGGAGTGTCGGTTCGATTCCGACCCGAGGCACCAACCACTTCACGCGATTCGGTCTTCACCGTTTCCGCAACTGCAATCGCACCCGATTCCACGCACTGGCTTGAGCCTCGCCGGCTGAAGTGCCGGCCCCCATTGAACCAGCGAAGAGGCCGCTCCTGACCGGAGCAGGCCCCTTCGCTGCGGGCTTCTGCTATCTCAGAACGAGTGGCGGATGCCTGCCGTGAACTCGGTGATGTTGCGATCGTCGACGGTCGTCAGGCCGGCCGGCACCGCGCTGGCCCAACGGTTGGCGTAGCTGTCGCCGTCGTTCTTGAAGCGCGTCAGCGCGGTGTACAGATTGGTGCGCTTCGACAGGTCGTACTGGTAGCCGACGCCGAAGGCCTGGGTCTTGCCCTCGTTGACGTTCTTGGCTTTGTTCTGCAGGTACTGCGCGCGCACCAGCTGCTTGCCGAAGCGATAGTCGCCGCCGACCCAGTAGCCCTGGCCGTCTGCATCCGCCGCGCTGCGGTCGTTCACCGAGATCAGGCCGGCCGTACCGTGCCAGTCACCGTAGGTGTAGCCGACCGCACCCGAGGTGGTGCGCACGTCCTGCGAAGTCAGGCCCAGCTTGTCGTCGACGAACGAGACCATCGCGTCGAAGCCGTAGCCGCTGTAGCGGGCATAGACATCGGCGACGCGCTGGTCGTTGGTGCCGCCGGTGGCTTCGCCGAAGCCCCACAGTGCGCCGGCCTTGAAGCCGCTGAACGTCGGCGTCTCGTACTTGATCGAGTTGTTGACCCGGGCCGGGCCGCCGTTGCCGGTGGCGCTGTAGGTCGTGCCGCCGCGCACCGGCTCGTAGCCGCCGAAGCCGCCGATCACCGCGGTGCTGGCGCCGGTGGAAACGTTCGAGAACTCGCTGAAGTCGCTCGACAGGCTGTAGACGCTGCCGTATTGGCGACCCAGGCTCAGCGTGCCGTAGGGCGAAGCGACGCCGACGTAGGACTGGCGGCCCCAGAAGGCGTTCTGGCCATTGGTGCCGTCGTCGAGGTTGATGCCGCTTTCCAGCACGGCGAGGCCGCGCAGCCCGCCGCCCAGATCTTCGTTGACACGGATGCCGAAGCGCGAGCCCGACAGGCCGCCCGACTGGGCGCGGCTCAGGTTGTTGGCGCCGTTGGCGAACTGCACGTAGGCGTCGGCGATGCCGTACAGCGTGACGTTGGTGGTGGAGGGTGGTGCATCCTGGGCCATGGTTGCGGTGGAAGCAGCAAGCGCGACGGCGCTCACAGCAAAGGTGGCGAGCTTCATTCGATTCTTCTCCGATGGGTAGTGGGCAGCGCAGGTGCGCCCCGGTCATGACGAGTCAAACGGTTGAACGGTCAAGCAAGGGCATCGTAGAAATCGGCCCGGCACGGGAGGCTGTCCGGCAGATGACGTGTTTGTCAGCCGCGGGTCATGTCGCTGTCAGAAAAGGGGTCGATGGATCGGGCGCGAATTACCACGCACCGCCTGACCAAGCACCGACTGGGTCAGCTGGATCTGTGCGCCATCTCGAGTGTCAGCAAGCCCTTGACCACAGGGTCGAGCAGCCGTGCCACGTCTCGCGCCAGCGCATCGATGTTGTCGGCCTCGAGCAGGCACGCCTGCTCGAGTGCCGCAGCCTCCTGCTGGACCGCGTAGATGCCGAGCGCCGCGGTCACGCTCTTGAGGTCGTGCGCCATGCGCGTGGCAGCGGCCATGTCGCCCGCCGCGCGTGCAGCGTTGAAGCGGGCCAGGAAATCGGCCTGGCTGTCGCGGAACAGGCTAAGCAGGCGGCGGTAGAGCAGCTCGTTGCCCATCGTGGCAGCGAGCCCGACGCGGGTGTCGATGCCGGGCAACGCGGCGAGCAGAACAGGGCCCTCGTCGACGCTCGTGACGCCGGGCGAGGTGTTCACGGCGGGTCGCACCCAGCGGGCCAGCGTGGCAAACATGTCGTTCACTTTGATCGGCTTGGCGATGTGGTCGTTCATGCCTGCCTCGAGTGCCTTTTCGCGGTCACCGACCATGGTGTTGGCTGTCATTGCGATGACCGGCAGGTCATGCAGGCCGGGCAGCTGCCGCAGCGCCCGGGTCGCGGCGTAGCCGTCCATAACCGGCATCTGGCAGTCCATCAGCACCCCGTCGAAACGCTGCCGGCCCAGCATGTCGAGTGCCTCCTGGCCATCGCCAGCGGTGCTGACGATGACACCCGCACGGCTCAGAACATCGAGCGCGAGTTCCCGGTTGATGGCGTTGTCCTCCACCAGCAGGATGCGTACGCCGGTCAGTCTGGTCTGGTGGTCGAGCATGGCCTCTTCACGTTGCTCGGTGCGGGTAGGGTGGTGCACCGCCAGGCCCAGCGCGGTGCTGCAGGCATCGAACAGCGTGGAGGGCGTGACCGGCTTGGTCAGCAAGGCGCTGACGCTGAGCTGCCGCTCGGCGAGGCGCCGCAGCGCCTCGTCACGGCCGAAGGCGGTCAGCATCAGCACGGTGGGCGTCGGGTGGCGCTGATGCTTGCGCTGGCCCAGCAGGCGCGTGCACTCCACGCCGTCCATGCCTGGCATCTTCCAGTCGAGCAGCACCAGGTCGTAGGGCTGGTCGCTCGCGTCGGCCTGCTCCACCCTGCGCAGCGCGTCCAGGCCATCGACGGCGGTGTCGGCCTGGAGGCCGAGTGCGACGGTCATGCCGGCGAGCACTTCGCGGGCGCTGGCGTTGTCGTCCACGACCAGTGCCCGGGTACCGCGCAGGCCTTCGTGGCGCAGCACGCGAGGCTGGGCGGCGGGCCCGGTCTGCAGGCCGAAGCGCACGCTGAAGTGGAAGCGGCTGCCGAGCCCCGGGGCGCTGTCGACTGTGAGATCCCCGCCCATCAAGCGGACCAGATGCCGGCTGATCGCCAAGCCCAGGCCCGTGCCGCCGTAGCGACGGCTGGTCGAGGCGTCCCCTTGCGAGAACGGCTGGAACAGGCCCTGTTGCTGCTCGACGCTCATGCCGATGCCGGTGTCGCGCACTTCGAACCTCAGCAGCGCCGACGTGCCATCGCGCTCGACCACGTCGATGGCCACGGCGACTTCACCACGGTCGGTGAACTTGACGGCGTTGTTGCCCAGGTTGAGCAGTACCTGGCGCAGGCGCGTGGGGTCGCCCATCAGTGCGGCCGGTAGCTGCGGCGCCTCGACGAACAGCAACTCCAGGCCCTTCTCTTCGGCGTTCATGCCGACCAGGTTGGCCAGGTCGTCCATCACGCTGCCGAGGTCGAACGGGATGAGCTCCATGTCGAGCTTGCCGGCTTCGATCTTGGAGAAGTCGAGGATGTCGTTGATGATGCCCAGCAACGATTCGGCGGACCTGTGCACCTTCTGCACGTAGTTGTGCTGCTGCGGGTTGAGCCCGTTTTGCAAGGCCAGGTAGGACATGCCAAGAATCGCGTTCATCGGCGTGCGGATCTCGTGGCTCATGTTGGCCAGGAACTCGCTCTTGGCCTGGCTCGCCACCTCGGCGCGTTGCATCGCTTCGGCCAGTTGCGCAGTGCGCTCGCGCACCGCCTCTTCCAGGTGATCGCGATGGCTGCGCAAGTCTTCCAGAGCTTGCTTGCGTGACGTGATGTCGGTGATCAGCCCGTCGAACCCAGCCGGTGCACCATCTTCCGAGTGAGCACCGGCCTGCGGTCGCGCGTTGAGCTGAACCCAGATCGGGCGGCCGTCGGCGCGCGTGAGTTGCAGTTCCATGCCGGCGATTTCGCCATCACGCTCCAGGGTGGCGAACTGCGCGTCGATCTGCGCGGTTGTGAACAGGGGCCAACGGCTGTCGCCATTCACCGCCGCCATCAGTTCGGCTGGCGTGGCGTAGCCCATCAACCGTGCCAGTGCCGGGTTGGCACCGTGCAGCCCGCCCGATCGGTCCAGGCGAAAAATGCCCTCCACCGAATTCTCGAAGATCCCGCGGTATGTCGCCTCGCTTTCGCGCAATCGCTGGGCGGATTCGCGCAGCCGGTCGCCCATCGCATTGACGCGCCCGGCCAGGCGCCCCAATTCGTCGCCGGACTCGACCGTGCAGCGTGCGTCCAGGTCGCCTTCGGCAATGCGATCGACAACCGCTTCCAGGCGATTGATGGGCGCGCTCACCATGCGGCGCAGCAGCAAGAAGGTGGCTGCATACAGCACCGCCACGATCGCGGCCACGACCGCAAGAATGGCGCGCCGGGCAGCGGCGACCCCCTCCTCGACCAAGGCGCGGGTCAGCACCACGCGAACTTCGCCGATCTTCTGCGGCTTGAGCCCGCCGGGTGGCGTGTACTCGATCGGCAGCACACGCACGATCGGGTTGACCAAGTCCTGCACCGGCAACTTGGTCACCTCGGACACCGTGCCGTAGCCCACCGCCGTGACGCTGAATTGCGCAACGTCGGGGTTGGGCGCCAGGGCCGCGAGCTGGCCGTCGATCGCGGCACGATCGACATTCCACAGCGGATAAGCCGCCGTGCGGCTGAACAGCTCGGCAATGCGCCCGGCCCGGCCTTCCAGATCCAGGAACCGACGCTCGCGCTCGCGTTCGATCAGCACAAAGGCCGAGCCAGCCGCTACCAGCGCGACCAGGATGGCCAGCGCCATCACCAGCTTGGTGTGCAAGCTGGTGGCCCGCGGAATCAGGCGGCTTGGTGTCGGCAAGTCGTCCCTAAGCATTGCGCAGGAGCGGTGCCAGGTTGAAGTCGTAGCGCCCGGCCTTGGGGTGGAGGACCTTCGAGTAGGTGCCGAAGTCCAGTGCACCATCTCGTTGGTAGACGGTCTGGTCGTAGCGCTGCGCGGTCTCGCGGGTGACCACGACCATGTAGTCGAGCTTTTGCGCCAAGCCTCCGTGCGCGGCGAAGTCCAGGCCGTGGTGGTAGTCGTGCAGCAGCACCATGGCCCAGGCGCCGATGAAGAAATGGCTGCCCAGCGTGGCCGTCAGGCCGCCTTCGGCGAGGCTCGTCAGCGCGTCCGGCCAGGCCCCTGTGCCGCCGACCAGCACCCGGGCGCCGCGCGCCTTCACCGCGCGCATGGCGCCGAGCGCCATCGAATCGTTGGCGGCCCAGATGATGTTGGCCTGCGGGTAGCGCGACAGCAGGACGTGGGTCTTGCTCTCGGCGTCGGTGCCGCTCCAGTCGCTGAATGCCAATTGAAGGATCTGGCCTCGCCCGGTGCGGGCGATGAAGTCGCTGACGCCCTGCGCGCGCTCCAGCGAGACGGGCGTGCTGCGGTCTCCGGTGATGCCGATCACCATCGGCTCGCGCCCGCCGAGCTTGCGAGACAGCTCTTCCATCAGGCGGTACTCGGCGCGTACCTCGTCGGTCGTCGCAGTGCCGATCCAATGGCGCATCTGCTCGCGCTCGTTGCCGATCTCGCGCCGCTGTTCCGGCGTCAGGTCGTTGTGGATCAGCAGCACCTTGGCCGGCGTGCCCGCCAGCATCTGCAGCATCTGCAGTGCGGCCAACTTCTCGTTGACGATCACCACGTAGTCCGGCGGATTGCTGCGCTGCGCCACGCTTTCGGCCTGGCGCAGCATCAGCAGGTGGTCGCGCTCGGCGTACAACACCTCGAGCTGCATCCCGAAGGTCTTGGCAGCGGCGGCCATGAAGCGTGCGGTCATGTGCCAATGCGGGCCCTTGCCGCGCTCGACAGGTTCACCGGGATTCAGGAAGACGACGCGCGGCCCGGGCGACTGCGGCATCACCCGCCCGGCTGCGCTCAACAGGCCGGCACCAGCAAACAAGGCAGTTCGGCGATGCATGGGTGCGATCTTCCCAGCTTGAAGCCGCCGAGGCGGCAGGCTCTTCACGCATTGGACCACGCCAGTTTGCGCATCACAACGCTGGCGGGCGCTGCGCCGCCCGGCCGCAGGCCTGAAGTTCGCAGGCCCAGCTGTTCGATGCCTGCTCCGGGTGCTCAGGTCCGATCGACGGAGGCCGAGACCTTCCGACGCCGGCCTCCTCCGGCCCGGCGGTCCGCCTTGTCGGTCACGCGGCCCATGGCGCTCATCGCACGGCCCTGAGACTCGAGCCGCTGCAGGCACTCGGCGAGCACATCGATTTGCTCCGCATCGACGGCAGAGAGCAGCTCGACGTTGAGCTGTGCAATGCGCGGGAACAGCTCCGTGTACATCTGACGCCCCGCCTCGGTGAGGCTCACATGCACGACGCGCTTGTCGGCATCACTGCGGCGGCAGCTCACAACGGCCTTCTTCACCAGCCCCTGCAAAGCGCGCGAGGTGCGCACACGGTCGAGCTGGAGGCGCTCGGCCAGGGCGGACGAGGTGATCCCCTCCACCGGGTACAGGCTCGCGATCACGCCCCATTCACGGCGCGTGATGCCGAAGCCGCCCTCGACCAGGCGCGTGACCATGCCGCTGCTGGCCCGCACGACGCGAGCCAGCCGGTACATCAGGAAGTCTTCGATGCATTGAGGCGAGAGCAGAGATTGGGCGGTCACGGAAGGCATCTTCAAAGTGTGTCTTGGTTCTCACACACGCCCCAGGCGTGCAAGTGATGGATTAGATCAACTATCGGGCCCTGGCCTAAATTGGTGCCGATACGCCGCTGCAGGCAAAAACAAGTTGAGGAGAGTTGAATGCGTGCCTTGTTCCCGTGGCCCCTGGTAGCCGTACTTGGTGTGGCGGCGCTGGCCTCATCGAACGCCCGCGCGGCCGCGCTGGACGGGCCACTGACCCTGGTCGTCGGTTATGCGCCGGGTGGCGGTTCGGACCGCGTTGCGCGTCTCATCGGCGACAAACTGCAGACCAAGCTCGGCGTCACCGTGCTGGTGGACAACAAGGCAGGCGCAGGCGGGCGCATCGCGGCGCAGCAGCTCAAGCGCACGCCGGCGAACCAGAACGTGCTGATGCTCGGCAACCCGGCCGTGATGGTCGTGGCACCGCTCGTCTTCAAGGACGTCGGCTACGACCCCGACAAAGATTTCGTGCCGGTCTCGCATGTGTCCGATTACCAGTTCGCGGTGGCCGTGGGCCCTGAGGTGCCGGTGCGCGAGCTGTCTCATCTGGTGGCCTGGCTCAAGGCCAACCCGGAGAAGGCCAACTTCGGGGTGCCCGCCGCCGGCAGCTTGCCGCACTTCTTCGGGCTGATGCTGGGTGAAACGGTGAAGGTCACGCCGCAGATCGTCGGCTACCGCGGGTCGGCGCCTTTGGCCAACGACCTGCTGGGCGGGCAGGTGCCGGTGGCCATCGACGCGCTCGACGCGCTCTACGCCCAGCACGCGGCGGGCAAGGTGCGCATCCTCGCGATGTCGGGCGCGCAACGCGCGAGCTTTGCGAAAGACATCCCCACCTTCCGCGAGGCTGGTTTCAACATCACCGCCACGGGTTGGAATGCCTTCTTCGCGCCGGCTTCCATGCCGCCGGCCAAGGTGCAGCTGCTCGGGCAGGCGATTCGCGAAGCGATGCAGGACGCATCGGTGCGCAAGGCCTTCGAAACCATGAACCTGACGCCGGTGGTCAGCACGCCGGCCAGCACGGCCCAGATGCTCAAGACCTTTCGCGCCCAGTGGGAGCCCGTGGTCAAGCGCGTGGGCTTCGTGCCTTGATCGCCGGCTTTCGACAACAAGATACCCTCGGGAGATTCGTTTGAACTTGCAAGCCTTGTGGCGGCCGCTGGCCGCATGGAGCCTCGTCCTGGCGGCATCGGCCGCGCAAGCGGATGCGCTGGACGGGCCGCTCACACTCGTCGTCGGCTATGCGGCTGGCGGCAGCACCGACCGCGCGGCACGCGTGGTCGCCGAGCACCTGAGCGCGAAGCTCGGCGTCGTGGTGACGGTCGACAACCGAGCGGGCGATGGCGGCCGACTCGCCGCGCAACAAGTGAGCCACACGCCGGCCGGCCAGAACGTGCTCATGCTGGCCAACCCGGCGGTGATGGTGGTGGCGCCCATCGTCTTCAAGGGCGCCGGCTACGACCCCGACAAGGACTTCGTGCCGGTGTCGCAGGTGACGAGCTACGACTTCGCGGTGGCGGTCGGCCCCGCAGTGCCTCTGGACCGGCTCATGTTCCTTGTGAGCTGGCTGTGGGCGCATCCGCAAGACACCAAGTTCGGCGTGCCTGCCACTGGCAGCCTGCCTCACTTCTTCGGCCTCATGCTCGGCGACGCACTCAGCATCAAGCCGCAGATCACGGGCTACAAGGGCTCGGCACCGTTGCTGGCCGACCTTGTCGCCGGCAAGCAGTCGATTGCCATCGACACGCTGGATTCGCTGTACCCGCAGCACGTGGCCGGCAAGGTCCGCGTGCTGGCTGTATCGGGCACGCAGCGTGCAAGTTTTGCCCCGGACATACCGACCTTCCGTGAGTCGGGCCTGAAAATCGACGCTGTGGGCTGGAACGCTTTCTTTGCACCCAGCTCCATGCCTGCGGCCAAGGCGCAGATGCTCGGCCAGGCCATTCGCGAAGTGATGCAGGAGGCGGCTGTGCAGAAGGCCTTCAATGCCCTGTACTTGACGCCCGTGGCCAGCACGCAGGCCGACACGGCGAAGATGATCAAGACTTTCCGCGAGCAATGGGAGCCGGTGGTGCGGCGCTCGGGCTTCGCTCCCTGATCATCCACGGCGATCCACAGACCATGACACGCAACGTCCTGTTCATCATGGCCGACCAGCTCAGGCGAGACCACCTGGGCTGCTACGGCCACCCGTACCTGCGCACACCGAACATCGACGCCTTGGCTCGGCGCGGGGTGCGCTTCGAACAGGCCTACGTCAATTCCGGCGTGTGCGGGCCTTCCCGCATGAGCTACTACACCGGCCGCTACCCCTCGAGCCACGGTGCCACCTGGAACCGTGTGCCCTTGTCGGTCGGCGAGGTGACTCTGGGTGAATATTTGCAAGGTGCCGGCCGGCGCCTGGTGCTCGCGGGCAAGTCGCACGTCATCCCTGACCGCGAGGGCATGGCGCGCCTGCACATTGACGGTGGCAGCGAACTCGGCGCTCTGCTGGAGCGCGGTGGTTTCGAAGAGATCGACCGCTACGACGGCCACCATGCGCCCGGTGCCGAGAGCGGCTACCCGGCTTTTCTGCGGGCTCATGGCTACGAGGGCGAGGACCCGTGGAGCGACCACGTGATTTCGGCCATCGATGCCAACGGCCAGGTCGTGAGCGGCTGGTACATGCGCAACGTGCACCTGCCGGCGCGCGTGCGCGAGGAGCATTCCGAAACCCCCTACATGACCGACCAGGCCATGCGCTTCATGTCGCGCATGGGGGACGAGCCCTGGGTGCTGCACCTGAGCTACGTGAAACCGCATTGGCCCTACATGGCGCCGGCGCCGTACCACGCGCTGTACACGCCGGACCAATGCCTGCCTGTGCTGCGCACGAAAGAGGAGCTGCGCAACGCGCACCCGGTGCTGGCCGCTTACCGCGAGAGCGAAGAGAGCCGCAGCTTCTCGATCGACGAATGCGTGCGTACCGTGCGGCCGGCCTACCAAGGGTTGATCCACCAGCTCGACGACCACCTCGGCCGGCTCTTCGAGCACATGGAGAAGCTCGGCGTGCTCGACGACACGCTGATCGTCTTCACGGCCGACCACGGCGACTTTCTGGGCGACCACTGGCTGGGCGAGAAGGAGCTGTTCTACGACATGGTGCAGCGCGTGCCGCTGATCGTGGTCGACCCATCACCGGCGGCCGACGCCACGCGCGGCAGCGTGGAGCAGCGCTTCGTCGAGAGCGTGGACATCGTGCCGACCATTCTCGAAGCGGCCGGGGTCGAGCGCCCGGCCCATCGCCTGGAAGGCGCGAGTCTGCTGCCGCTGCTTCAAGGCACCGCGCCTGCATGGCGAGACACCGTTTTTTCTGAACTCGACTACAGCTTCAAGCAAGCGCGCCTTCGTGTCGGCAAGACGCCGCACAACGCGCGCGCCTATTCGCTGCGCAACGCCCGCTGGCGCTATGTGTATTGGCTCGACGAACCTGAGCAGCTCTACGACCTGCAAGCTGACCCCGACGAGATGCACGACCTGGGGCGTGATGCGGGCACCGAGGCTCTGCGCGTCGAACTGCGCACGCAGTTGTTCGATTGGCTCGCGCGCCGCAAGCGCCGCACCACCGTCACCGACGCGGTGGTCGAGCGCGGCACCCATGCGCACAAACGAGCAGGCGTGTACTTCGGGCAGTGGTAGGGAGGTACGCAAGCAAGGCGCCAATCCCTTCCCAAGCACCTCTCGGTAGGCCCTGCCACAATGCGGCGAGGACAGATCTGGCCAAGAGACAGCATGGTGCGATACAAGACGATTGAAGACGCGATCGGGCATACGCCGCTCGTTCGCCTGGTTCGCGTGCCGGGAGCCGACAACGAGAAGCGCGGCAACGTGGTCCTCGGCAAGCTCGAAGGCAACAACCCTGCCGGCTCGGTGAAAGACAGGCCGGCCATCAGCATGATCCGCCGGGCCGAGGAGCGCGGTGACATCAAGCCTGGTGACACCCTCATCGAGGCCACCTCGGGCAACACCGGCATTGCGCTCGCGATGGCCGCGGCCATTCGCGGCTACCGCATGCTGCTGATCATGCCGGAGGACCTGAGCATCGAGCGTGCGCAGACCATGAAGGCCTTCGGTGCCGAGCTCATCCTCACGCCACGCAGCGGCGGCATGGAATACGCCCGCGACCTGGCCGAGCAGATGCAGCGCGACGGCAAGGGCCGTGTGCTCGACCAGTTCGCCAATGCCGACAACCCGCGCGTGCACTACGAGACCACCGGCCCCGAGATCTGGGCCGACACCGAAGGCCACATCACGCATTTCGTCAGCGCGATGGGCACCACCGGCACCATCACCGGCACCTCGCGCTACCTGAAGGAGCAGAACGCAGCGGTGCGCGTGGTCGGCGCGCAGCCCGCGGAAGGATCGCGCATCCCCGGTATTCGCAAGTGGCCGGAGGCCTACATGCCGAAGATCTACGACCCGACCTACATCGACGAAACCGTGAACGTGAGCCAGGACGCGGCCGAAGAGATGGCGCGCCGCCTCGCCCGCGAAGAGGGCCTGTTCGCCGGCATCTCGGCGGCGGGTGCGTGCTGGGCTGCTCTCGAGGTGGCCAAGTCGGTGGAGAACGCCACCATCGTCTTCATCGTCTGCGACCGCGGCGACCGTTATCTGTCGACCGGCGTGTTCCCCGCCTGAAGAGCTTCAGCCGGCATGAAGTACGAGTACGCCTACTGCCCCAACTGCGCGACGCCGTTGCAGCAGATCTCGGTCGAAGAAGACGGCGGGCCGAAGGTGCGCACGCGCTGCCCCGCCTGCGAATGGACGCATTGGAACAACCCCACGCCGGTGCTCGCCGCCGTCATCGAGCTGGCCGATCGCGACGGGCAGGTGCTGCTGGCGCGCAATGCTGCGTGGCCGGGCAAGTTCTTCGGGCTGATCACCGGGTTCATGGAGGCGGGCGAGACGCCGAAGGGCGGCATCGCGCGCGAGGTGGCCGAGGAGACTTCGCTGCAGGTCGAGGAGCTGAACCTGATTGGCGTCTACGACTTCCAGCGCATGAACCAGATCATCATTGCCTACCATGCGGTCGCGCGTGGCGAGATCGTGTTGTCACCGGAGCTCGTTGAATACAAGACGCTCGCGCCCGCCGACGTGAAATGCTGGCCTGCCGGCACCGGGCAGGCGATGGCCGATTGGCTCATCTCGCGCGGCATCACACCGCAGTGGATGGATTTGCCCCCGCGCCGGCCTACCGAGGATTGACTGAGATGGACTTCAACAAAGAACTCGACACCCGCGGCCTCAACTGCCCGCTGCCCATCTTGAAGGCCAAGAAGGCCCTGGCCGACATGCACAGCGGCGACGTCTTGAAGGTCGTGGCGACCGACCCGAGCTCGATGCGCGACTTCCAGGCGTTTGCAAGACAGACCGGCAACGAACTCGTGGAGCAGTCAGCCGCCAACGACGAGTTCGTCCACTATCTGCGCCGGCGCTAACGGCGTTAGAGGCGTCAGATCTCGACGGTCTTCAGGTATTCGCGAAAGCCCGCGCCCAGCTGTGGGTGCTTGAGTGCCAACTCGACGTTGGCTTGCAAAAAGCCTTCCTTGCTGCCGCAGTCGTAGCGCTTGCCTTCATAGCGGTAAGCAAACACTTTTTCCCGTCGCAGCAAGCCGGCAATGCCATCGGTGAGCTGGATCTCGCCGCCCACGCCGCGCGGCTGGGTTGCGATCTCGTGGAAGACGCCCGGCGTCAGAATGTAGCGGCCCGCCACGCCCAGGCGAGAAGGCGCGTTCTCGGGAGCGGGTTTCTCGACGATGCGGCTCACGTCCATCAGCACGTCGTTGATGGGCGTGCCGGCCACGATGCCGTAGCGGCGCGTGTGCTCGGCTGGTACTTCCTGCACCGCGAGGATGGAGACACGCCACTCATCGAACTGCTCGCTCATCTGTTGCAGCACCGGCTTCTCGCCGACCATCAGGTCGTCGGCCAGCAGCACCGCAAAGGGGTCGTTGCCGACCAGGCGCTGTGCACACAACACGGCATGGCCCAGGCCCAGAGCTTGCGGCTGTCGAACGTAGACGCACTCCATGTCATCGGGTTTGACGGAGCGCACTACGTCCAACAGCTCGTGCTTTCCCGCCTGTTCGAGGGCTACTTCCAGCTCGAAGGTCATGTCAAAGTGATCTTCGATGGGGCGTTTGTGCCGGCCGGTCACGAAAATCATCTCGCGCACGCCAGCGGCGTAGGCTTCTTCTACAGCGTACTGGATCAGTGGCTTGTCGACCACCGGCAGCATCTCTTTGGGCTGTGCTTTCGTTGCCGGCAGGAAGCGAGTTCCAAGACCGGCGACTGGAAAAATCGCTTTAGTAACAAGCATTTGCTTACAATCGTGGGATCGAGATTTTCTCGAAGAAGATTGTGTCACGCACTTCGTGACGGGCATGCGAGGGAAGAGACTGTGACGGCATGGACGTACTGATCATCGAACCGCTGGAAGCCGAGGTCATGCAGTGGCTCGGCGCACGTTACTCGGTCCGCTACGCGCCCGAGTTGGTGCGAGACCCGCGCGAGTTCCGGCAGACGCTCTACAACGTGCGTGCGCTGATCCTCCCGTCTCTGGTGGCCCTCGACGCCGCCACCCTTCACTACGCGCCGGTTCTGCGCGCCGTGGGCCGCGTGAGCGGCGGCGCCGAAAACATCGACCTCGACGCCTGCTCGCGTGCCGGCATCGAAGTCGTGCGCAGCCTCACGGCCACGGCCCAAGCCGAGGCCGAATTCATGATCGGAGCGATGCTCTCGCTCTTGCGCCGCGTGCCCATCGAAGGCGCTGACGGCATGCTCGTCGGCCGCGAACTGGGTGCTTGCACCGTGGGCCTGATCGGCATGCCGCCAGCGGCCAAGGCGATGGTGCAGATGCTCAGCGGTTTCGGCTCGCGCATGGTGGGCTATGACCCGTCACTGCATGCGACCGACAGTGTGTGGGAACGCTGGCGCGTGGCGCCTTTGGGCCTGCGCGAGCTGCTCGAGACGAGTGATGCGGTCTGCGTGCAGCTCAACTACTTCAGCCGCTACCACGGGCTGCTGGGTGAGCGCTTCCTGCCGTTCTGCAAACCCAACCAGGTGATCGTCAGCGTGGCGCATTCGGGCGTGTTCAACGAGCGCGCATTGGCCGACGTGTTGATCAGCGGCCGCGTGGCCGCCGCCTGGCTGGACAGCCTGGAGCCCGGCTCGCTCGACGATGGCCGCCCGCTCAACGGCATGGACACCCTGCAGGTCACGCCGCGCGTCGGCAGCACGACCCGTGAGTCGCGCTTGCGCAGTTCGTGGGCCGTGGCCAAGCGCATCGACGAGCTGCTCGCGGCCACGCCGCAAGCACAGCGCGAGTTCAGGTCGACGGACCCAGGCGTCCCAACTGATCTTGCAGCCGAGCAAGAGCCGCAGTGAAGTCGGCGATCCGCTGCTGTTCCTGAGCCACCACGGCCGCCGGCGCGCGCGCCACGAAAGACTCGTTCGACAGCTTGCCGCTGGCCTTGGCGATCTCGCCCTGCAGGCGCGCGATTTCCTTGTTCAGCCGCTCCTTCTCGGCGGCGACGTCGATCTCCACATGCAGCGCCAGGCGGGCTTCACCCTGCACTGCCACGGGCGACTGCCGCGTGGCCTGCGAGAACGCCGGTTCGTCATCGAGCACATTCACTTCGGACAGCTTGGCGAGCGCCTTCAACACCGGCGACGCCTCGCGCAAGAACGCGTGGTCGCCGTATGCGTTCAGCGGCACGCGCGAAGCGGGTGACAGCGACATCTCGCTGCGCAGCGTGCGGCAGGCACCCACCACGGCCTTGAGCTTCTGCACCCAGGCGTCGGCATTGGCGTCGATGCGTTCGAGTTGCGCCTTCGGGTAGGGAGCCGTCGCGATGGTGTCGGTTGACTTGCGCCCGGCGATCGGTGCCACCGTGTCCCACAGCTCGGCGGTGATGAAGGGTGTGATCGGGTGCAGCAGGCGCAGCATGGTTTCGAGCACACGGATCAGCGTGCGGCGGGTTGCGCGTTGCTCCGCCTCGCTGCCGTTCTGGATCTGCACCTTGGCGATTTCGATGTACCAGTCGCAGTACTCGTCCCAGACGAACTGGTAGACGGTGTTGGCGACGTTGTCGAGACGGAAGTCGGCGAAGCCTTGCTCCACCGCCGCTTCCACCCGCTGCAGTTCGCTGGTGATCCAGCGGTCGGCCTGGCTGAAGCTCAGGTAGCCGTGCGCCGGACCACCGGGGGCGCACTCCGCCTTGGTGTGCTCCTTCAGCCCGCAGTCCTGGCCTTCGCAGTTCATCAGCACGAACTTGGTGGCGTTCCAGAGCTTGTTGCAGAAGTTGCGGTAGCCCTCGCAGCGCTTGGTGTCGAAGTTGATGTTGCGGCCCAGGCTGGCGTACGAGGCCATCGTGAAGCGCAGCGCGTCGGCGCCGTAGGCCGGCATGCCGTCGGGGAACTCTTTCTTCACCCGCGCCGCCACCTTGGGCGCCGTTTCGGGCTTGCGCAGGCCGACGGTCGATTTCTTCACCAGCGTGTCGAGGTCCACGCCCTGGATCAGGTCCACCGGGTCGAGCACGTTCCCTTCGGACTTGCTCATCTTCTTGCCTTCGCTGTCGCGCACCATGCCGTGGATGTACACGGTCTTGAAGGGCACGCGGCCGGTGAAGTGCGTGGTCATCATGATCATGCGCGCCACCCAGAAGAAGATGATCTCATAGCCGGTGACCAGCACGCTGGACGGCAGGAAGAGATCGAGCTCCTTGGTCTTCTCGGGCCAGCCGAGGGTGGAGAAGGGCACCAGCGCCGACGAGAACCAGGTGTCGAGCACGTCTTCATCGCGGGTTAGCGTGCCCGTGTAGCCGGCTGCCTTGGCCTTGGCCTGCGCTTCGCCCTCATCGCGGCCGACGAAGATCTCGCCGCCGCTGCCGTACCAGGCCGGGATCTGGTGGCCCCACCAGAGCTGGCGGCTGATGCACCAGTCCTGGATGTTGTTCATCCACTGGTTGTAGGTGCTGACCCAGTTCTCGGGCACGAATTTCACTTCGCCCGACGCCACGGCGTCGATCGCCTTCTGCGCGATGCTCTTGCCATCGGGCGAGGGCTTGCTGACGCCCACGAACCACTGGTCGGTGAGCATCGGCTCGACCACCTCGCCGGTGCGCCCGCACACGGGTACCGAGTTCTTGTGCGGCACCGCCTTCTCGAGCAGGCCTTGTGCTTCGAGGTCGCGCAGCACCGCCTTGCGGGCCACGTAGCGGTCCAGACCCTGGTAGGGCGCCGGGCCGTTCTCGTTGATCTTCGCGTCGAGCGTGAAGATGGTGATGAGCGGCAGCTTGTGGCGAATGGCCACCGCGTAGTCGTTGAAGTCGTGCGCGCCGGTGATCTTCACGCAGCCCGAGCCGAACTCGCGATCGACGAAGTCGTCGGCAATGATGGGAATGCGGCGGTCGCACAGCGGCAGGTCGACCCACTTGCCCACCAGATGCTTGTAGCGCTCGTCTTCCGGGTGCACGGCGAGTGCGCCGTCGGCCATCATCGTTTCGGGGCGCGTGGTGGCGATGTGCATGCCGCGCATCGGCTGGCCGTCCACACCCTGCTGAGCCCCGTCGCTGAACGGATAGAGGATGTGCCACATGAAGCCGTCGCGGTCTTCGTTTTCGACTTCGAGGTCGGACACGGCCGACTTCAGCACCGGGTCCCAGTTCACCAGGCGCTTGCCGCGGTAGATGAGGCCCTGCTCGTAGAGCTGCACGAAGGTGCTGGTCACCACGGGCGAGAGCTTCTCGTCCATCGTGAAGTATTCGTGCGACCAGTCGACGCTCGCGCCCATGCGGCGCATCTGCTGCGTGATGGTCGAGCCCGATTGCTCCTTCCATTCCCACACCTTGGCGACGAAGTTCTTGCGTCCGAGGTCGTGGCGGCTCAGCTTCTGCTGTTCGAGCTGGCGCTCCACCACGATCTGCGTCGCGATGCCGGCATGGTCGGTGCCCGGCACCCACAGCGTGTTGTCGCCCTTCATGCGGTGGTAGCGCGTGAGCGAATCCATGATCGTCTGGTTGAACGCATGGCCCATGTGCAGCGTGCCCGTCACATTGGGCGGCGGCAGCTGGATGCTGAACGACGGCTTGGCCGCATCCAGCGTGGGCGCGTACGTGCCGCTGTGCTCCCACAGCGGCGCCCATTTGGCTTCGATGGCGGCGGGTTCAAACGATTTGGCGAGTTCGGTCATGGGGGACAGGTGGCGCCTAGGATTGGCGCGGCTTGCAAATGCGGGGAATGGCTCGAATTGTAGGCGGCGTACCCTGGGCAAGCCGCCCAGTCCGGCTATGCTCCCGTCGCATCCAGGAGGAGGCTTCACGACATGTCTAAAACCGGCAAAGTCTTTCTGACCCTCGCGCTGCTCGCCGGGTTCGGGGCGGCGCTGTTCTTTGCCCTGCGCGGGCAGAAGGTGGCGGTGGCCGAGTTGGCCATCGCGAGCGCGACCGAACTCACCGGCGTCGTCTCGCTCGACGTCGAGCCCTTCTTCAAGGACGAGCGCGTTCGCAAGATCCTGGCCGAGAACCGGTTGCCGGTGAACGTCACCCGCCTCGGCAGCCGCGAGATGGCGGCCAAGGTCGTGCCCGGCCAGATGCCCGACTTCCTGTTCCCCTCGGGCGTGGTGGCTGGCAACCAGATCAGCGATGCGGCGCGCAAGGCGGGCATCTCGGTCGTGCAGTCATCGCCTTTTCACACACCGCTGGTGATCGCCAGCTGGACGCCGATCGCCAACATCCTGGTCGCCAACGGCATGGCCAAGCCGCTGGGCGAGCGCATCTATGGCGTCGACATGGCCCAGCTGACTGCCGCCATGCTCGCCAAGAAGCGCTGGAAGGACTTGAAAGGTTCGCAGGCCTACGACGTGGGCCGCAGCGTGCTTGTCTCCACCACCGACGTGCGGCGCAGCAACTCGGCCGCGATGTACCTGGCGCTCACCAGTTATGCCGTGAACGGCGACGTGGTGACCGACCGCGCCACCGCCGTGCCGCTGGCCACCAAGCTCGCCGAGCTCTTCAAGCGCCAGGGCTACCAGGAGAACTACGTCAACGGCAATTTTGACGACTACGTGGCCATCGGCATCGGCAAGACGCCGATGTCCTTCATCTACGAGTACCAGCTCGTCAGCTACGCGCTGGAGAAAAAGGGTGTGGGCGCTGACATGGTGCTGCTCTACCCGCAGCCCACCATCGTCAACAAGTTCGTGCTGATCACTGCCAGCGAACGCGCCAAGGCGCTGGCCGACCTGCTGGTGCGCAATGCCGACCTGCAACGAATAGCAGTGTCGTACGGCCTGCGGGTCGCCGACACTGGCTTGTTCATGCAGGCCGTGAAGCCCACGGGGCTCGCGGTGGAAGAGCGCATCACGCAGGTGATCGACCCACCGTCCTTCGAGTTGATGGCCGAGATGATCGAGGTGGTGGCCAAGGAGATGGCGCAATGAGCTGGGGTTCGCGTGGAGTGCGAGTGACGATGGCGGTGCTGCTGGCACTGGCCGTGTCTGCGTGCGGCAAGAAAGAGGTCGAAGCACCACCGGTGCCGGAAGCACCGGTGTTCTCGGTGCTGGCCACCACCGACCTGCGTGACGCGCAGGCGCTCGAAGGCATGGTCGAGAAGGCCACCGGCGTGAAACTGCGCTTCACCTATGGCGGCACGATGGAAAGCACCGAGGCCGTGCTGAGTGGCAGCACGCAGGCGCATGCCGCGTGGTTCGCCAACGCCAAGTACCTGCTGAGCGACCCGTACGGCCAGAGCCGCGTCAAGCTGCAAGAAAAGATCATGCTGTCGCCCATCACCGTGGGCGTGAGCGCAACGACGGCCAAGCGCCTGGGCTGGGACGACCCGGCCGTGGCCGCCAAGGTCAGCTGGAAAGAAATCACCAAGGCTGCGTCCGAAGGCAAGCTGAACTACGCGCTGTCCAACCCAGCCACCTCCAACCAGGGCTTCATGGCACTGATGGGCGTGGTGGCCGCGGCCAGCAACAAGGCCGAGGCCCTCAGCGCGGCCGACGTCGACCGCGGCGCCATCGCCGGCTTCCTGAAGGGCTACAAGCTCGCAGGCGACAACTCCACCTACCTGTCCGAGAAGTTCATCGAACAGCAGGGCACGCAGCCCGGCCAGGTCAACAGCTTCATCAACTACGAGAGCTGGCTGCTCTCGCTCAACAACGGCGGCAAGCTGCGCGAGAAGCTGGTGCTGGTGTACCCGCACGAAGGCGTGTCGACGGCCGACTACCCCTTCATGCTGTTGAAGGACGATCGCCGCGACGACTACCTGAAGGTCTCCACCTACCTGAAGACACCCGAGGCGCAGACCTGGATCGCGCGCCAGACTCTGCGCCGCCCGATCAATGGCGAGGTGGCGGCCAGCGTGGGCGATCTCTTCCCCAAGGAAGGCATGCGCGTCGAGTTGCCGTTTTCGCCCGACCGGCAGCTGGCCGATGGGCTGATCGACGCCTACCTCAACGAATTCCGCCGTCCCATCGCCTCGACCTTCGTGCTCGACACCAGCGGCAGCATGGAAGGCCAAGGCCGCCGCCAGCAGCTGGTGCAGGCGCTGCACTACGTGGCGGGTGCCGACAGCACACTCACCGGCCGGCTGGCCAAGCTGACCAACCGGGAAAAGGTGTGGATGCTGCCGTTCTCCGACCAACCCTGGCGCATGACCTACTTCGAGTTGCCTGCCGGCCACCCGCAGGCGCGTGGCGTGCAGGTGCAGGAAGACTCGCAGGCCAAGCAGGCGGTGCTCGCCGAGGTGCGGACCTATGCCGATGGCTTGCGCATGACGGGCGGCACGGCGCTCTACGACAGTGTGCTGGTTGCCTTGCAGCACATGCTTGAGCAGAAGGCGAAGAATCCGAACTACCAGTACTCGGTGGTGGCCTTCACCGATGGTGAGAACACCAAGGGGCGGGGGTTGCAGCAGTTTCAGCAGGCGTATGCGGCGTTGCCTGAGGATGTGCGGGGGATTCCGGTGTTCATGGTGCTGTTTGGTGAGGCCAAGGAGGCGGACCTCAAGGCGCTGGTTGCGACGACGGGGGGCAAGGTGTTTGATGCGCGGAAGACGCCGTTGTATGCGGTGTTCAAAGACATCCGCGCCTACCAATGAAGTTGCATTTGTCATTCCGACGGAAGTCGGAATCCAGTTGTGCCGCTTTGCGATTTGCTTTCACACTGCGTGAGGCTGAGTCGGGATGTGCCCCCGACAGGGCAGTCCCTTTTCTTTGCTTCGCCAAAGAAAAGGAACCAAAAGTTCGCGAAGCGGGAGTGCGCTCACTTGGCGAAGCCAAGTTACGCGCGCGCCAAAGGCGACCCGACGGAGGCGGTCGGCCTAGGGCCGACTGCTCTGCGGTGCTCGGTGTTTGGGGCCTCGCGCCGAACTCGCTTCGCGGCCTGCGGCCGCTGCGCTCAGACAACCGCGCAAAGTCAGTTGACGAAGCGCGCTATCGCTCGCGGCCCCAAACCCCTGCGCTCCTCGACGCCTCCCACGGGGCCCAAGAGCAATACGGTCGTTCGGCTTCGCCGAACATCCCCTGTCCCATCTCGCTTCGCATCGGGCGCGAGCAACGCGATGCGCCGCGAGTCTGGTGTTTGTCTTCCCCTTCGGACGAGCTGAGCAGCGCAGGGCTTTGCGGGGCGCGCGTCAGCGCGCATCCACAACTGACTTCGGGCGGTTGTTTGAACGCAGTGAGCGCAGCGAACGTAGTGAGTTCGGCCCGACCCGCTAAGCCCGAGCAGCGCAAGGTAGCCCTCGCACCGCGAGGGCCGAGGAGGCAGGGTCGCTTTCTTTGCCCCCTTTCTTTGTCGACACAAAGAAAGGGGGTCGGCTGCCGGGCCGAAAACCCGGCGCGGCCTCACGCAGTGAACAGGAGCGACAACGCGACAGCGGCACAGTCACAGATCCTGGATTCCCGCCTCCGCGGGAACGACGGTGCAGCATGATCGATAAACTATTTCGCGTGCTGTTGAGTCCGGCAAACTGGGTCGGTTTGGGACTTGCAACGGCGGTGCTCGTGTTGAAGGCCATGGGGCTCGTGGGCGCCGGTGGGCTGCTACTCGCAATGCTGGGCTACGTCGCCGGTTTCGTGGCCGGTGGCCTCTGGTTGGGCTTCCCCAAGCTCGCCGGCCCCATGTGGGAAGACGCCCTCGAGTTCACCGATGAAGGCGACGCCCGCGAAGCCATGAGCCGCGCCCTGAGCGGCGTGCGAGGACTCGTCCAATACAACCCCGAGAACCGCCTGCCGGCCAGCCTGCAAACCAGCGCGCTCGAGCTGTGCAAGTCGCTCGACGGCCTGCTCGCGCAGTGGGAGCGCAGCAAGGGCGCGCTGTCGCTGCAAGAAGGCTTCCATGCGCGCCACATCGCCATCTCGTACCTGCCGGATGCCTTGAAGGCCTACCTGTCGATCCCCGCGCAGTACGCGAGCACCCGTGTGCTGCAAGATGGCAAGACGGCGCAAGACATCTTTCGCGACACGCTGGTCGAGCTCGAAGGCAAGGTGAAGCAGCTCGCCGACGACCTGGCCAGCCAGGACGCGCACGCCTTTCTCGTCCACTCGCGTTTCCTGCACGACAAGTTCGGCAACCGCCCCTTGATCGAAGCACCCGACATCCCACCGCCCGCGGAGGCTCCCCATGCCAAACTTTGAAGACGTACCCACCATCGCCACACCGGTCACGCCCAACTTCCAGCTCACGCCGCCCGAGGTGATCACGCCGGTACCGGCCGAGGCCACGCGCACCGCGGTGCCGCTGAAGCCCGAGACGGTGGCTGCCGTTGACGACCAGGTCACGCGCTTCATCGACGCACTGATGACTGAAGACGTGCACAGCACGGCTTTCAAGAACAAGCTCGACAGCGCCTTCGCTCTCGGCCGCGAAGAAATCTCGAACGCCTCGGGCCTGATGCAGGGCCGCTTCCTGCAGCGCAATTTCGTCGGCGCCGAAGACAGCTCGGCCTACAAGGCCATCGGCGAGATCCGTGGCCAGCTCGACAAGCTCAACCCGGGCAACGAAGGCGACCTGCTGTCGCCGAACAAGCTGCTCGGCATCATTCCCTTCGGCAACAAGCTCAAGGCCTACTTCCGCAAGTTCGAAAGCGCGGGCTCGCAGCTGCAGAAGTCGATGAGCCAGCTCTACGCGGCGCGCGACGACGTTCAGCGCGACATCGTCGACATCGAAGCCACCCGCGCCAAGCTGTGGGAAGCGATGCAGCAGCTCGCCGCCGCGGCCCATTTCGCCACCACGCTCGACGCCAAACTGGCCGAGCGTGTGAACTCACTGCAGGCCACCGACCCGCAGCGCGCCACTGCCTTGCAGCAGGAGGTGCTGTTCTATGCGCGGCAGAACCTGTCGGACATCCTCACCCAGCAGGCGGTGTGCGTGAACGGCTACCTTGCGCTCGACGTGCTGAAGAAGACCGGCCGCGAAATGATGAACGGCTGCAGCCGCGTGGCCACCACCGGCATGAGCGCGCTGGCCGTGGCGCAGACCGTGGCGCGCGCCACTGGCAACCAGATTCAGGTGATGGAGATGCTGCAGGGCGTGAACACCACCATCGGCAACCTGATCTCCGAGACCGGCAAGATGCTCAACAGCCACGTGGATGCAACGGCGCAGTTCGCCAGCAACCCGATGATCGGCATCGACAAGATCAAGGAGATGTTCGACCAGACCTTCAAGGCCATGGACGCGATGGACACCTTCCGCGCCAAGGCCATCGATGTGATGGGCCAGAACAACGTGATCATGAAAGAGCAGCTGACGCGCAGCGAGCAGTACATCGACCGCGTGCGTCAGCAGCAGGCTCGCGAAGCCGGCAAGGCGCAGATCCAGGGACCCGTGGTGTTATAGGGCCCCCCAGTCGCTTCCGCTCCTGCCCCCGAGGGGCGCCACCCAGTGGCCTGGCAAAGCCAGTTCCACGGGTGTTGCTTGAGAGGCGCGTTGCTTCGCTCGCTTGAGTGCAGAGCTGCGGCGCGTGGCACCGGCATGCCGCGGCGTGGTCGATAGGCTCGACCACGCGGCCGGCAAGGGGACGGTGCTCTATCGGTCGCGGCGCAGCACGCCGAGTGGCGTGGTGTTGTCACCCAGCATGAACACCGTGTAGACGTGGGTGGACTGCAGGTTGACGTCGGTGGCGAGGTAGAGCTCATCGCTGAACACCGGTGAGGTGCTCTCCAGTCGATAGGTGAGGCTGTTCAGCACGCTGACGGGAGTGGAGGCGGTGCCGAAGGCCACGTCGGTCGCGACGGCGCTGTAGTCGGCCGTCAGCGTGATGCTGCCGTTGAGGTTGTTCACGCCGTGCACGAGTCGCAGCTTCGCGTAGGTCGAGGCGAGCGGCGGGCTGTTGTCGTCGCTCAGCAGGGTCACCTGCGGTGCAGCGGGCGTGCCCAGAACCATCAGGCTCAGGTCGGCACCCGGTATGGCGGTGAGGCCGCTGGTCGGCACAGAGACGCCGTTGACCTGGATGTCGGTGGTGAGCGCACCCGCCGGAATCAGCGTGTACGAGCCGACGATCGGCGACTTGAGCCCTGCGGACAGCACGCTGCCGTTGACGGTGGCGGCCACGACGCCGTTGGCGGTGGTGTTGGCGATCAGGCGAACGCGTGCCGAGGTGTTGTTCTGCGCCGTTGCCGTGCCGCCCTGGTTCAGCAGCAGGCCGTGCACCAGCACGCCACCGGGGGTGGTGGTGAGGATCAAGGTCGCGATCTGCTGGTCAGACAACGCGATGCTGGGGATGTCGAGCCGGATATCGGTCTTGTCGCCGGCGCCCGTGACCACCAGGCGGTAGCTGCCTGCGGTGATTTCGCCATAGGAGCTGAAGCGCTCGCCGGCGATGCTGCTCGCGACGGCCGAAATGCTGTCGAGGCTGCCGCCGACCGAGGTGATGTACATGTCCACGCTGCCGGCCTCGGTCGAGGTGTTGAAGACGCGCAGCTTGGCGTAGCCCGAGGTCGGCGCGGCTTCAGAGTCGGCCACGTAGACCGTGCGCAGCGTGCCCCCGGTGCTGTAGGCGATGAGCGAGTCGTTGACGCCGTTCGACACGGTGCGCGAGGTTGCCAGCGAGGTGATGCCCGAATCGGCGCGCTTCAGCTTGAAGACGATGTCGCCGTCGCTGAAACCGGAATAGCTGCCGACGCCGCCTTGCGCGACGCTCTCGGTGACAAGAACGTCGGAGGCGTAGAGGTCGAGCGACGCGTAGTCGGTGGTGGCGTTGACCAGGCGCACCTGGCCGCTGCCGTCGTCATCGTTGTTGCCGCCGCAGCCCGACAAGGCCACGAGAGGAACAACAGCGAGCAATGTAAAGAGAGGGGAGAAAAGGGATCTGAACTTCACGGAGTGTTTCCTCGGGGGGCAATGCCCGCGATTGAACCCGCCGTGAATTGCGGCTTTGTTGCGCCGCCGCTCGGCATTGATGCGGCTTTGTGTCCGGCTGGACACAAAGCCGCAGTTCAGGTTTACATCAGCAAGTGCTCGCCAGCGTTGTCGCCACCGAGGATCACGTAGTTCACCTTGCGGATGTCGGCGAGCCGGGTGCCGCCGGCATAGCTGATCGAGCTCTGCACGTCTTCGCGCATTTCTCGCAAGGTGTCGGCGAGCTTGCCCTTGATGGGCTCGAGGATGCGCTTGCCTTCCACGTGCTTGTACTCGCCCTTGTTGAAGTCGCTGGCCGAGCCGTAGTACTCCTTGAAGAGCTTGCCGTCGACCTCAACCGTCTGGCCGGGCGATTCTTCATGCCCGGCGAACAGAGAGCCGATCATCACCATCGCTGCGCCGAAGCGCACGCTCTTGGCAATGTCGCCATGGTCGCGGATGCCACCGTCGGCAATGATGGGCTTGGTGGCCACGCGGGCACACCATTTCAGCGCGCTGAGCTGCCAGCCGCCGGTGCCGAAGCCGGTCTTCAGCTTGGTGATGCACACCTTGCCCGGGCCCACGCCCACCTTGGTGGCGTCGGCGCCCCAGTTCTCGAGGTCGATCACCGCCTCGGGCGTGGCCACGTTGCCGGCGATGATGAAGGTCTTGGGCAGCTTGTGCTTGATGTGCTCGATGGTCTTGCGCACGCTCTCGGCATGGCCGTGGGCGATGTCGATGGTGATGTAGTCGGCGCCCACGCCCTCGGCCGCTAGGCGGTCGATGACGGCGAAGTCGGCCGGCTTCACGCCCGAGCTGATCGACACGAACAAGCCCTTGTCGCGCATGCGCTTGGCATAGGCCACGTTGTCGATGTCGAAGCGGTGCATCACGTAGAAGTAGCCGTTGGCCGCGAGCCAGGCGCTGATCGGTTCGTCCACCACCGTCTTCATGTTGGCCGGTACCACCGGCAGCTTGAAGGTGTGGTCGCCGAATTGCATCGAGGCATCGCATTCCGAGCGGCTTTCCACGCGGCATTTGCGCGGCAGCAAGAGGACGTTGTCGTAGTCGAAGATTTCCATGGTCAATACGCTCCTTGAAGGGTCACAGATAAAGGAAGCGGCGCGTTGAATGCAGTGCGCGGCCCAATGGCTGCGAGCGCTTGACTTGGTGACCCGGCTGTTCCGCGAAGGCCGCCTGCGAGGGCGGTGCAGAAACGAAAACCGGGCGCCAATATTTGGGCCCGGTGGCGAATTGTACGCAGCTATGGCCTGTGCCCCAGAGGGCTTCGAGACGCCTTCTACACTGCAAGGTCAATGGCCCTCGACCCCTCGACAAAACGCCTGCTGCCCTGGCTCGTGGCCATCGCGTTCTTCATGCAGACGCTCGACGGCACCATCCTCAACACCGCGCTGCCGGCCATGGCGGCGAGCCTGGGCGAGAGCCCGCTGCGCATGCAGTCGGTGGTCATTGCCTACATGCTCACGGTGGCGCTCTTGATTCCGGCGTCGGGCTGGCTGGCCGACCGCTTCGGCACACGCCGCATCTTCGTCAGCGCGATCGTGATGTTCAGCCTGGGATCGCTGCTGTGCGCGCTGTCGTCATCGCTCGCGATGCTGGTCGGCGCGCGCATCGTGCAGGGCTTCGGCGGGGCTTTGCTCTTGCCGGTCGGGCGGTTGGCGATCTTGCGCGGCTTTCCCCGCGGCGAACTGCTCAAGGCTCTTACCTTCGTCACGCTGCCGGGCCTGGTCGGGCCGCTGGTCGGGCCGACGCTCGGTGGGTGGCTGGTGCAGGTGGCCACCTGGCACTGGGTGTTCCTGATCAACCTGCCGGTGGGCGTGATCGGCGTGGTGGTGGCGCGGCGATACATGCCCGACCTGCGCGGTGCCGTGGGCCAGCGATTCGACCTGCGCGGCTTCGTGATGTTCTCGTCGGGCCTGGTGATGGTGTCGCTGGCGTTGCAAGGCCTTGGCGAGCATGCGATGAGCGTGGCGGCGTCGATGCTGCTGCTGGTGGGCGGCATGGCGGCGATGGTCGGTTACTGGCTGCACGCCACCCGCGTGCCGCAGCCCTTGTTCAGCCCGGCGCTGATGCGCATCCCCACGTTTGCGATCGGCCTGGCAGGCAACCTGTTCTCGCGCCTGGGCAGCGGGGCGATGCCGTTTCTCATTCCGCTGTTCATGCAGGTCGGCCTCGGGTATTCGCCGTCGGTCACTGGCATGAGCATGATCCCCACCGCGCTCGGCGCCATGCTGTGCAAGCTCTTCGCCGAGCCCTTGATCAAGCGCCTGGGCTACCGCACGGTGCTGGTCAGCAACACGCTGCTGCTCGGCTTGGTCATCGCGGCCTTCGGGCTGGTGAGCAAAACCACGCCGCATGCGTTGATCCTCGTGATGCTGGGCGTGTTCGGCATCGTCAACTCGATGCAGTTCACCGCGATGAACACGCTGACGCTGGGTGACCTGGACGAGGCCACCGCCAGCAGCGGCAACAGCCTGCTGTCGGTGGTGATGCAGCTCTCGATGAGCCTGGGCGTGGCGGCCGGTGGCGCGATGCTGGCCGGGTTCACCGGCGCCACCTTCCATGCGACCGAGACCTCAGTGATCGAGAGCTTCCACGCCACCTTCCTGTGCGTGGGCGTTCTGTCGATGGTCGCGGCCTTCATCTTCTTCCAGCTCGGCCCGCGCGAGCTGCCGAGCGCGGAGCCCACCGTGGTCGACGAAGGCTGACTGGGTCAGTGCATCCCTAGAATCCCCCGATGACCGAGTTCTCATCCGACGGCGAGCTGCCTTTCGCTTCCACCCCGACCACGGGCCTGCTTGCCAACCTCAACCCTGAACAGCTGGCGGCCGTCACGCTGCCCGGCAAGTCGGCGCTGATCCTTGCCGGGGCGGGCTCGGGCAAGACGCGCGTGCTGACCACGCGCATCGCCTGGCTGATCCAGAACGGCCAGCTCACGCCTGGCGGCGTGATGGCGGTCACCTTCACCAACAAGGCCGCGAAAGAAATGCTCACGCGCCTGGGTGCGATGCTGCCGGTGCCGGTGCGCGGCATGTGGGTCGGCACCTTTCACGGCCTGTGCAACCGCTTTCTGCGGGCGCATTGGAAGCTGGCCAACCTGCCGCAGGGCTTCCAGATCCTCGATTCGAGTGACCAGCTCTCGGCCGTCAAGCGAATCATCAAGGCGATGAACCTCGACGAAGAGCGCTTCGTGCCCAAACAGGTGACGTGGTTCATCGCCGGCAGCAAGGACGATGGGCTGCGCCCGAAAGACATCGAGGTGCGCGACGAGCAGTCGCGCGTGATGGTGCAGGTGTACCAGGCCTACGAAGAGCAGTGCCAGCGCGAAGGCGTGGTCGATTTCGCCGAGCTGATGCTTCGCACCTACGAGCTGATGCGCGACAACCAGGCGCTGCGCGAGCACTACCAGCGGCGCTTTCGCCACATCCTCGTCGACGAGTTCCAGGACACCAACCGCTTGCAGTACGCCTGGCTCAAGGTGTTCGCGGGGCCTGAGACGGCCGTGTTCGCGGTGGGCGACGACGACCAGAGCATCTACGCGTTCCGCGGTGCGCAGGTCGGCAACATGTTGGCCTTCGAGCGTGAGTTCCACGTCGAGCAGGTCATCAAGCTCGAGCGCAACTACCGCTCGTTCGGCAACATCCTCGATGCGGCCAACGAGCTGATCTCGCGCAACTCGCGCCGCCTGGGCAAGAACCTGCGCACCGAAGCCGGCCCCGGCGAACCGGTGCGGGTGTTCGAGGCGACGAGCGACTTTTCCGAAGCGCAGTGGTTCGTCGACGAAGCGCGCCAGTTGCACCGTGACGGCGTCTCCCGCAGCAACATCGCCTTGCTCTACCGCAGCAACGCGCAGAGTCGTGTGATCGAGAGCGCGCTCTTCAACGCCGGCATGCCCTACAGGGTGTACGGTGGCCTGCGCTTCTTCGAGCGCGCCGAGGTGAAGCACGCGCTGAGCTACCTGCGGCTGATCGAGAACAGCAACGACGACACCAGCTTCCTGCGCGTGGTGAACTTTCCGACCCGCGGCATCGGCGCCCGCAGCATCGAGCAGTTGCAAGACGCCGCGCGCCAGAGCGGCCGCAGCCTGTACCAGAGCGTGGGCGCGCTCAGCGGCAAGAGCGGGAACAACCTGCAGGCCTTCGTCGCACTGGTCGATGCGATGCGCGACCAGACGCGTGGCCTCACGCTGCGCGAAATCATCGAGCACATGCTGCATGCCTCGGGCCTGATCGACTTCTACAAGACCGACAAGGAAGGCAAGGACCGGCTCGAGAACCTGGAAGAACTGGTCAACGCCGCCGAGGCCTTCGTCACGCAAGAAGGCTTTGGCAAAGACGCCGTGGCGCTGCCCATCGACGAGCACGCCGGCGCCATCGCCGAGGGCGACCCGCCAGCCATCGCCGCCGTCGACCTCACGCCAGACGCCGAGACGGGCGAGATCATGTCGCCGCTGGCCGCCTTCCTGACGCACGCCTCGCTCGAAGCTGGCGACAACCAGGCGCAGGCGGGGCAAGACGCCATCCAGCTGATGACCGTCCACTCGGCCAAGGGCCTGGAGTTCGATGCTGTCTTCATCACCGGCCTCGAAGAGGGCTTGTTCCCGCACGAGAACAGCGTGTCCGACGTCGACGGCCTGGAAGAAGAGCGCCGCCTGATGTACGTGGCGATCACGCGCGCACGCAAGCGCCTGTACCTGAGCTTCAGCCAGACGCGCATGCTGCACGGCCAGACCCGCTACAACATCAAGAGCCGCTTCTTCGACGAACTGCCCGAGTCGGCGCTGCGCTGGATCACACCGCGCAACCAGGGCTTCGGCTCCGGCTTTGCGCGCGAGTACCAGTCGGCCTGGGAGCGCGGCTCCGGCCTCAAGTCGATGGTGGGTGCGGGCGCTCAGCCGTCGACCGTTCCCAAGAGCATGGCACCGAAGGTGGCCACGTCCGACGGCGTGGCGCTGCGCACCGGGCAGTCGGTCTTCCACACCAAGTTCGGCGAAGGCGTGATCGTCACGCTGGAAGGCAGCGGTGAGGATGCTCGCGCACAGATCAACTTCGGCCGGCACGGCATGAAGTGGCTGGCCCTGAGCGTGGCGAAGCTGACGCCGATCGAATGACGCCTGTGCGGGCTTTCGTCCATCGCCCCCGCGGGCGGGCTAAACCGGAATGACATCGCGGTGCTGCCGGGGTAGAAACGAAGCCCCATGCATTCTTGAAGGCTCACGATGAAACTCCAAGTCAGCAAGCCCGCTTATCTGTTGGGTGCCGCGTTGCTCGTCGCCGCTGGCGGCCTCTTCGCGCAAGCCAGTGGCCTGACCCGCACGCTGGTCGGCAAGGCCGACGTGTCGGTTCCTGGCCGCGAGGCGGTGGTCGCGCGAGTCGAGGTGGCGCCCGGCGCACGTGCCGGGCGACACACCCACCCTGGCGACGAGATCAGCTATGTGCTCGAAGGCCAGGTCGAGCTGCTGGTCGATGGCCAGGCGCCCCGTGTCGTCAAGGCGGGGGAGTCCTTCGTGATACCGGCCGGCACCGTCCACGATGCCCACAATGCGAGCGAAACCCCAACGAAACTGGTGGGCGTGTACGTGGTCGAGAAGGGCAAGCCGCTGGCCTCGCCTGCGCCCTGACGGGTCGCGAAATTCTCAGCGCTGGAAACGGCCGTTGGCGCCGACGATCGACAGATCCGACGACTCGAGTCCGGTGTGGTCGGTGGGGCTGAAGCCGAGTTCGATGCCGCCAAGGTCGAAGCGTGACATCTCCTCCAGCGCACGCTGCACGCTGTCGGAGGTCGGCTTCTTGCCGGCGCGGCGCAGCGCCTCGACCAGCACCTTGGCGCTGGCATAGCCTTCGAGCATCGCCGGGGACAGTTCGGAGGCGCTTTTCTTGGCGCGAAGCAGATCGGTTGCCTCCTTCACGATGGGCAGGCCCATGGCGCGTTCGCTGGGGAACACCTGCGTCACCATCATGCCGCGTGCGTTGTCGCCCAGGTCATTGACGAAACCCGTCGAAGCCGTGTTCGACAGCGACACCAGCGTCGCCTTCGAGCCAGCGGCCCGGATCGCGAGCATGGCTTTCCCGACTGCCGAGCCTGAACCGAGGACCAGCACCGCCTGCAGGTTTTCTTTGACGACACGTGCCGCGGAGGGCCCGAAGTCCGGCTTGTTGCGATCGAACACATCGACAAAGACCGGCTTCAATTTGCTGTTCGCGAAACCGCGTTCGGCGCCGGCGATGGCATCGCGGCCGAAGGAGTCGTCGGTCTGGAGCACGCCGATCCGCGAGATGCCCATGCTGACCAACTGGGGGATCGCTTTCTCCGTCTCGGTTTGGTAAGGCGTGCGCACGTTGAAGACGTGCTTCTTCACCGGCTTGTGCAGCACCATGGCGCCTGTGGAAGGCGCGATCAGCGGCACGCCCAGCTCGTCGAGCACGGGGATGATGGCTTCGTTGGTCGGCGTGCCCCGCGTGAGGAAGAGCGCGACCACCTTGCGCTTCTCGATCAAGGTGCGCGCGTTTTCGGCGGCGAGTTTGGGGTCGGACTTGTCGTCGAGCGCGATCAACTCGATCTTCTGGCCGTTGACGCCGCCTTTCGCGTTCACTGCATCCAGCCACAACGCGGCGCCGGAGCTGGTCTCTTTTACCGAGGCGGCCGAAATGCCGCTGAAGCCGGTGGTCTGCCCTACGAGGATCTGCGCCGAGAGCGGCGCGCTCGCGAGCAGCAAGACGAGGCTCAGCGTGAGCGAGCTGCGCATGGACTTCGGACGGGGCATGAGCGTTCCTTCCTGTTTGCCGGCGCGTTGTCTTTTGGTGCTTCAGGCGAGAGCCTGTCACCCGCGCTCGGGTTTGAATGAGTATGAAGCACATGCCAATCTGGCCGCGCGATGGGCGGCTGTCACCGGCCTGCTGCGTGTGAAAGAAGCACGTTAGTCAGCGGAATCGCCGGGCGCGGTGTGGTTGCCCGCGCCCGTGCCTCAGGCTCTCAAACCTCGACTTCGTCGATCTCGCGGTAGGTGTCGCGCAGCCACATCTTGAGGCGCTGGCGGTCCATCAGGCCGAGGCTGGACGGGCCTTCGGCTTCTTGCGGGGTCTTGGCTTTCCAGAAGCTGCTGCTGGTGGCGTCGATCTTGTTGATGACTGAATCGTGCAGCTTGCGCACCGACACCACCTGGGCGCCGAGCGACAGCGCGCGTGATTGTTCGCCCGACTGCTCGAGCACGGTGAAATCGCTGCCGCGAATGTGGTTGCGCACCAGCACGTATTTGAGCGCTGGGCCGAAGCGGTCGAGCAGCTTCTTGAGCAGGTCGACCGAGTCCTTGCCGGTGTCCATCACGTGCCAGTAGTGCACTGTCGACCCCATCTCGTCGATCAGGTTGAGCACGCCTGAATCATCCATCCATCGCACCAGCGGTTCATGCGTCTGTGCAGCCAGGTCCACGAGGATGCGGCGCTGCGGCTGGTCGACCGTGGCTTCGACGATAGCGTCGAGCGCCTCATAGCGGTCCACCACCACCGGCGACGCATAACCCGCATAGAAACGCATCAGCGCGCCATGCGAGCGGTCGGTGTCGAAGCCGAGAAACGGCAACTGCTTGTCGATCATGTACTGCGCGAGCACGCGCGCCACCAGCGATTTGCCGACGCCGCCTTTTTCACCGCCGATGAAATGGATGTTGCTCATCGAGACCGTTCTCCTAGTTGAGGCTGCTTGTTGGGAACTTGCGCATTGTGACGGCAACCGCAAGGGGCGCCGTCAAGGTGTCACCGAAGCGTCACGCGACCGTCACGGGCCTTTCACGGCCGGTTTCTATGGTCCTGAATGCCAGATGAACAGTATCCAGCCGAAAGAAGCCTCAATGACTCTCTCTTATAAAACCGATCTCGCCGCTCCCAACACGTCTCGCCGTCGACTGCTGAAAGCCTTCTCGGGTGCGCCGCTGCTGCCACTGGCGGGCTATGCCGGCAGCTCTGGCCTCCTCACCGCCTGCGGTGGCGGTGACGATGATCCGGCGCCGGTCGCGCCCGCTGCCACCATCACCTCGGTCAGCTTCACCGGCATGTCGGCGCCCGCGGCTGGCGCGCCGCTGCCGCTCAGCGCCGCCGACGCGGCCGCAATGTCCACCGTGACGGTAGGCTCCAAGCTGGTCGCCAGTTACAGCGATGGCAGCACGCAAACCTTCGCGCTCAAGTACGAGCCCTTCTTCATGACCGGTGACATGCTGCCCGACGGCAAAGGCGGCACGCTGCTGGCCGGTGGCTACGTCGACATCCACAACCAACCCATCATCGACGCCTCGGTGGTTGGCAAGGAGCGCCAGTTCTTCTCGGACTCGCCCGACGGCAGCTCGCTGCTTTCGCTGCCCAACCCGACGGTGACCGGCATCAAGGGCAAGGCTGTGTTCGCCGTGGTCCAGTTCGAATACAACACGCGCGACCAGGCCGGCGCCGACACCTACGGCACGCTGCCGTCGCCCATCGCTGTGCTCACGCTCGACCAGGACCAGGCCACCGGCAAACTGAGCCTGGTGAAGTACCACAACGTCGACACCTCGGCCGCACACGGCCTGTGGATCACCTGCGGTGCCAGCATCTCGCCGTGGAACACCCACCTCTCCAGCGAAGAGTACGAACCCGATGCGACCGCCGCCGCCACCAGCGTTCAGTTCAAGGCCTTCAGCAAGCGCGTATTCGGCGACGAGACCACGGCCAACCCCTACCACTACGGCCACCTGCCCGAAGTGACGGTCAACCCCGACGGCACCGGCACGATCAAGAAGCACTACTGCCTGGGCCGCATCTCGCACGAGTTGATTCAAGTCATGCCCGATCAGCGCACCGTGTTGATGGGTGACGACTACACCAACGGGGGCCTGTTCATGTTCGTGGCCGACACGGCCGCCGACCTCTCCGCCGGCACGCTCTACGTGGCCAAGGTCGGTGCGGGCTTCTCCATCGACCCGGCGGCCGCTGGCGCGCCGCTCACCTGGATCCAGCTCGGCCACGCCACCAGCGCCGAGATCGAGGCGCTGGCCAACACGTTGAAGGCGAGCGACATTCTTGACGTCAGCACCACCGACCCGGTCGATGCTACCTTCACCAAGATCTTCGTCGACGGCAAGGCCAACTGGGTGCGGCTGAAGGCCGGCATGGAGAAGGCCGCGGCCTTCCTCGAAACCCACCGCTACGCCAACCTGGTGGGTGCGAGCATGGTCTTCACCAAGATGGAAGGCACGACGGTCAACGCCAAGGACAAGATCGCCTACTCGGCACTGCAGAACATGCAGGGCTCGATGGTGCGCAACAACGCGGCGTGGCGCGAGTCGCTCGGCGTGACGCTCGAGAAGGCGCTGGTGGCCGGTGGCGTGCTGGCCCACACGCTGGCCGGTGGCCAGAAGGACACCCTCGGCACGGCCATCGCCAGCGAGTGGGTGCCGGTGCAGACCAAGGCGCTGCTGGTCGGCGAAGACATTGCGGCCGACACACTGGGCAACCTGTCCAACCCCGACAAGATCGGCAACCCCGACAACCTCAAGTTCTCGGAGAAGCTGCGCACGCTCTTCATCGGCGAAGACAGCAGCACCCACGTCAACAACTTCCTGTGGGCCTACAACGTCGACACCAAGGTGCTGTCGCGGTTGCTGTCGGTGCCGGCGGGCGGAGAGTCCACCGGCCTGCATGCGGTCGACCAGATCAACGGCTGGACTTACATCATGAGCAACTTCCAGCACCCCGGTGACTGGAACGCCACGCTGCACAAGAACGTGCAGGCCACGCTCGACCCACTGGTCCGTGCCAACTACAAAGACCGCTACGGCGCGGCCGTGGGCTACCTCACCGGTCTGCCGGTGATGGGCTGAACAACTCGAACAAGAACTGGTTTGCGAGTCTGGCCACGGGTGCGAACCCGTGGCTTTTTTGTTGGATGAGCGTTGGTTGGTCTAGCGCCGAGGGCCGGCGCGTCAGCCGCGGCCGACGAAGGGCATCTTCGTCGCCATGATGGTCATGAACTGCACGTTCGATTCGAGCGGCAGCGCGGCCATGTGCACGATGGCGTTGGCCACGTGCTCCACGTCCATGCGCGGCTCGACCATCATCTCGCCGTTGGGTTGCGGCACGCCGCGCGTCATGCGCTCGGTCATGTCGGTGGCGGCGTTGCCGATGTCGATCTGGCCGCAGGCAATGTTGAAGGCCCGGCCGTCGAGCGAGGTCGACTTGGTGAGCCCCGTGATCGCGTGCTTGGTGGCGGTGTAGGGCGCGCTGTTGGGCCGCGGTGCGTGCGCCGAGATCGAGCCGTTGTTGATGATGCGGCCGCCGCGCGGACTCTGGTTCTTCATCAGGCGGAAGGCCTGCTGCGTGCACAGAAAGGCGCCGGTCAGGTTGGCGTCGAGCACGGTTTTCCATTGCTCGAAGCTCAGCTCGTCGAGCGGCACCGGCGGCGCTCCGGTGCCGGCGTTGTTGAACAGCAGGTCGAGCCGGCCGAAGCGCGCATGCGTGGCATCGAACAAGGCCTTCACCGAGGCCGGGTCGCCCACGTCGGTGGGCACGGCGAGTGCGTGGGCACCCAGCACACCCGCATCGGCCACAGCCTTCTGCAAGGGCTCGGCACGCCGCCCGGCGAACACCACGCCGTAGCCGGCGCGCAGCAGTGCCAGGGCTGTCGCTTTGCCGATGCCGGTGCCGGCACCGGTGACGACGGCGATGGAAGTGGGTGTGCTCATGGGGACGGCTCCTTCTCAGCAGGTGGGGCCGACGGCATCTCGAAGCAGTCGGCGAAGGTGAAGAATAGCGAAGCGTAGAACACGGCGACGAACAGCAACACAGCCGGCGCCATGGCAATGGCCGCCACGCCGGGCTGGCCCAGCAGCGCAAAGACGATCGAGCTGACCAGCGCGAAGGCCATCACCGCGGCCACCCCGGTCAACGCGTAGACCACGAAGGCAGCCTTGTTGCGCCAGCAGGCCACGGTGCTGAAGAACAAGGCTTTGAGCGCCGACTGGCCGCCCCAATGCACCAGCGCCGGCGCATGCCACAGCGGCAGGCTGAACAACGTGGCGGCGCTGGCGAACCACAGCAGGCTCATCTGCAGGCGTGTGTCGTCGAGCAGCGCGGCCACGCTCTCGGGCGTGGCCTTGCCGCTGGCCACAGCGTTCTGCAGTGCGGCGTAGCGGCCGCCGTCGATCCAGCTGTAGATCGCGGCGACGATCAGCATGGTCACGGCATAGACGGCACCCAGCTGCCAGAGGGCGCGCATGCGCGAACGATCACCACGCAAGGGCTCGATGAAGACCCGCGGCGTCGGATAGCGGCCCTGCAAGGTTTGCTGCGTGGCCAGCATGAAGCCCAGCGTGACGAGCGGCATGCAGGCCCAGAACAGCAGGGCGCCGATCCAGGGCAGCAGCTGTGCCACCAGCATGCCCAGCAGCAAGACGCCGAACAAGGCCATGAAGGACAGCGGCCGTGAGAAGAAGACGCGAAAGCCCTGGCGCACCCACAGCGCTCCGCGGCTGGCGGGGACGAGTTGAAGTTTCATGAAGGGTCTGTGGACCTGTGAATCGCGTGTGTCAGAGCCTGTGAATGAATCCGGCGCGCCCGAGCGGGTACCCCAAAGGGTGTCGATCTAGGCGCAAAGCACAGCTGTAGCTCGGGCTACAGCGAGCATTTGCAACGACGAGTGGCGCCGTTTGGGGCGCACGAGCGGGTGTGTCGGATTTGTTCACAGGCGCTCAGATGAAAGCCGGGTGCCAGGGTTCATTGACCCTGTGTGTCAGCACGCGTTCGAAGTGGGTCGGGTCGTGGGCTTTCAGCACGGCGGCGTCACGCGGCAGATGGAAGTCCCACAGGCGCGAGATCCAGAAGCGCAGGGCCGCGGCGCGCATCAGCGCTGGCATCAGCCGCCGCTCGCTGGACCCGAGCGGGCGCACCGCGTCATAGGCGGCCACGAAGGCCATGGCGCGCTCTTCGACCAGGCGGCCGCTTTCGAGGTCGATGCACCAGTCGTTCAGGCACACCGCAATGTCGAACAGAAAGGTGTCGACGCCAGCGAAGTAGAAGTCGAAGAAGCCGGTGAGCTTGTGGCCTTCGAACATCACGTTGTCGCGGAACAGGTCGGCGTGGATGGCACCGCGCGGCAGCGCCGCGTACGCGGCCGACGCACCGAGTTGCTGCTGGAAGGCCAGCTCGCTTTCGATCAACGTGCGCTGTGCAGGCGTGAGGTGCGGCGCGACCACCGGCACCGTCTCGCCCCACCAGTCCAGCCCGCGCAGGTTGGGCTGGTGGCGCGGGTAGTCTTGCCCCGCGAGGTGCATGCGCGCGAGCATGGCGCCCACGCTTTCGCAGTGGCTGCTGTCGGGTGCGAGCTGGTGGCTGCCGCTCAGGCGGTTGACCACTGCGGCGGGCTTGCCGCCCAGCGTGTGCAGGATCTCGCCGTTCGCATCGGCCTGCGGCTCAGGCACCGGCACGCCGTGCGTGGCCAGGTGCT
>Ga0307515_10000709_pt1 | contig 76869 bp, 80 predicted proteins | sample 17_EM_MG_FD_194513 | JGI IMG/M metagenome (GOLD analysis project Ga0307515, IMG submission 194513) | Populus trichocarpa ectomycorrhiza microbial communities from riparian zone in the Pacific Northwest, United States - 17_EM | ecosystem: Host-associated > Plants > Roots > Unclassified | place...
GTGATTCGAGGTGCTCCCAGACGCTCACAGGTTTGTCGCCGGCGCTCCCAGGTGCTCTGCTATGCAACGCAACCCGTCGCCTGGGCGACGGGCAGCGTGTAATTCTCCGTCAGAGGGTACGAGGTTCCGTCAGAGCCGTCAGAGCCGTCCGGAACACCCGGGTGTTTCAGACGGAAACTGGGGTTGTTGCTGATGTGGTGTTCTCTGGATCTCCAACAACCGGCGGGGCAGAGAATTCAATCTCTGGAGCGGATACCACTCTCGTTGTTCACTGACAATGCCAGGAAAGTCGTTGTCCGCCAAAATCACCCACTCTTCAAGGGTATTCCCCCATGAAATGGACAGTGGCAACCCCATTACAACTTTCTCAGTGACCAATTTGCAAAGCATTGCCGCTGCAACGGAGGTGAAAGTCTTTCCAAGACCCATTTCATCTGCCACCAGTGCTCCTGGCATATCAGTATCCCAAACCCACCTCCTCACGATGAACCAGATGGCCCAAACCTGGTGCGCCAGACACTTTGTTCCGGGAAGGCCTGGAATTGAATACATGTGGCCTGGAACCCGGTCATCTGTCGATTGACGAATAGGATGAGTATTCAGCCGCCTGACTGCCTCATTGAGACACTGGTGTTCAAATTCGTTGTGCATTATACTGAGGACCGTATTCAACACTGAGCTCATATTTGCTGGATCGAGGACCTCCTCACCATCCTCCACTTGCTCCTGAACCTCCCTTGCACCTTTGTCCGTGTTCTTTGCATCCTCAATGATCTCTTTCAGTTGCTCGGATGTAAGATGGGGCAGATGGGCTCATAGTCCGGCACTCCTGAAACTCATCGCGATGTTACTTATTTCACAGTCAAGCAACCATTGGAACGAATATATACGGACGCAATACAATCAATTCTATTCTTTCAATCAGAACTTACATTAATACAGGTATCATTCTCATGCCCACCATCCTCCTCTCCCTCCTCTCTTCCACCCTCCGCAGAACCTTCCAATGTCTATGTATAATGATTAGCAGTTGCGCACATCTAGCCTTAACACGGCTAGCAGGGATTACCTTCGCTGGTCTAATTATGTGCTTGGCAATCTCCTTCCCTGTAGCTTGTTTCATTTCGACCAAAAATATTTTCGGATGGTGTCCAGGTTTCAACTCAAAAGGATTTGAAAGGCAACAGTTGTACGAAATCTGGGCATATATGGGGTCCGTTATCATTTGCTCGTTTATATATAATTGCATATACTCTTCGTCCAATTCGGCCTGCTCCAACGTGCACTTGAACATCGATGTTAGAATGTATGGCTCTGTTGGGCGTCCGTTTATGTTGATGATATCAATCAGCTCGTCCCAGTGCCTCACATCGGTGTATGCGGCTTGGAGTTGGTTTGGGGATAGAACAATATCGTTGCCATTCGACACGCGGCAAATCACAACCATGAAAGATATATTTGCCAACGCTGGGAGCTTACTTCTCGCCTATTTGCTCGCGGGCTCTCCCAAATCCGTTGCCGGTTGCTGGTTGCCTCCCCTTCCCGTTTTCCTTGCCTCCCAAATTTCTCTTGCACAGTTCTTTCCAAACATCTCCACCCATTGCCGAAGAATCCATTCGGCATTATCGAAATTATCCAATGGCAGCCAGCTCTCAAATGTCTCCAAAAAATCTGCAACCGCTGTCTCCCAGTGCAGGGGTCCATCTCATAGCTGTTTCAATCGGTTCTGCCCACGGATAATGGACAGATGCTTGTTCTCGAGGAACCCAGCGACCCATACTTTCTTCCACTTGTTGAACGCACTATAGTTGGCCTGCCCCATCCTTTTGGCAAATTGCTTCAAGGAGAATTCGGGTTGCTTCAGGCTGACTGGGGGTTTACCCTCTGCTCCGCCCAAGTTCGACGAATCGTCGCTCTCATCATCTGCATCATATTCGTTGTAGGAAATCACCGGCAAGGGTGGCAAGTCCGCAATCTTTGCGACATCTGTTTTCCGCGGCTCTGCAGGCGGCAGGAATCGTTTGTTGGGAGGCTAATGAGAGGTCTCCCAGGTGCGCCGGATGGAGGTCCAGGTGGAAGAGTAGAGCTGGACGATGTTGGCCGATTGACTGGATTGTTTCCCAGCGGTCCTGGAGGCACACTCGGTGCACCTGGAGATGACGGACCTAGTCCTGGGAACTGCTGCTGGGGAAACATTCGAGACTCGCCATAACTGCCCTGGTGGAGTTTATATCCTTGCCACGGTGGCCCATACCTTGGATATTGTTGGCTTTCGCTGGTGGTTGGTTGGGAACTGTGTGTCATGTTGAATAGAGAATGGTGATTAAACTGCGGAGCGCCTGGAAATGGCTGCTGTGAAGGAGGGTAACCATACCCATGCAGTGGTTGATATTGATTGGCGTGTTTCCTAGATCGACTGTCTTTGCCAGTGGAAGTTTGTGAACCATTATCCGAAGATCCTGAGTTGTCGTCACGGCCCTGTTGCGAGCCAAATAGGCCACCCGGTGGAGCCATATTTGCTGTCTTCGGTGGCGATCCCTTCGTCGACATGTTCTGCGAACAAAGATGGTGGTAAACTACTATAGATGTATGATGTGATGTGGAATAATTTGGAGTATGGTTGAGTATGTTGCAGGTAGCAGTGACCTTCGGCGGAATGATGGGCTTCGTATATCCCATTCTGTTGTCACAAACTGTGGTGTTTCACTACACCTTTGATCCATGAAACCAACCTGGGCCTTGAGAAAAAGATGCCTTAATCACACACATCCCACCTTTCTTTGTTATATATATGCTCGAATGCATATACTGAGATATTGGATAGATGCTCACCTCTATGTGCTCCCATGACTTTAACGGTCGTAGAAGGGATATGATATGGTATCTCCAGAACCCAACAAGAACTATATTCAGTATGAAGGTTAGCACGACTAGGGATATTACACATAAGATGTGCGTGTACGACCTTGCAACCTCATTCAATAGAAGGCCTGTGAGTTGAGCAGCAACAGTGATGCTTCCTATTGAGCACCTTGACCGAGCATATTGTTCTCCTCAGGATCCACGCTCCGGTCACGGATTGTTACTGAAGCAACCATCCTACCAGCCTATCAGTTCTGGATGATCATTGCACGGGCATACAGCTAGCTAGGATACTCACCTATTCATTGCATTAAGACGATCTACCTTCATTATCAGCTGCTCTGAGGCTCGAGTACAGGTATCACTCACAATGCCGCAATGACGTAGTATAAGGCCCATGGTGGTGAATGCAGTGATGACAAAAGAAACCTTCTCTTCTTTTCTAACAATGTTCAGCAGATGATGTGCACCATTATTGTGTGGGATATGATATATATATCCTGGTTTATGAAGAAAACTGATCGTAAGGTAATTATATTTTACCCCTCCCCCGCATATGGCAGGGTGCGATGCAGCTGTGAATGTCATACGCTAACCCAATATCCCTGAGGCTTGAATTGACCCCCTGAAGAAACATCGTCAAGATGCATCCGAATACGTGTTCACTGACCATTTCTCAATTATGGTCAATACACGCCGGAAACATGTTAAATGATTTATCTGCAAAAAGAAATTATTCGACAAGAACCGACTCGAGGCTCACTATCAACAATATCACCCAATATCGATGAATGAAGGGCAATTGCCTGACGGGATTTTGCCACCTGCAGGCTGGGATCGAGCCGAGCCATCATGGTTCGACTTCAGTCGGTGCACCTGAATGGCCATCGATGAGCTAGTCAACTAATCATCTACCCATAGACAATGAACCTGGTGTGCCACCACCTGAAGATACTCCCAACAAAGAAACAATAGACCCCCAGGAGCCTGATCTGACATGTACCCCTGATCCAACAAAGACGAGGGCTCATAGGCAGGTAGTTGGAGTGGAAAATGCGGGCGGGAAAGCATATGGCAAAGCAACTGGATTGTACATCAAGCATCGCAAGTACTCAGAATAATGGAATCCATGGCATCCATTTCAGTCAGCACACAACTTTCAACAGGCGCAATCATTTAGCCAGCAAACGAAAACGTGGATCGAGCCGCATCTGAGGCATGGACTGCACAACTTCAAAATCGAATCATTTTAATCTGCAGATGCTCTGTGAAAGCTCCTCTCAGAACTCTATTTCGGGCTCGGCGATGATTGTTGGATTGAAGATCACTCACATATCTTCGGAACGTTATACTACAGGGATATTTTCAAATGTATCCAGTTCCTTTTGGCACATCTCCCATTTCAGGCGCACCTGGATTTTGAACTGGTGCGCCTCGCAGACTCGGAAAGTCGCCGAATATATAGTGAGATGAACACCGGCGACTGGTGGTGGGATACGCAAGATCAGCTTCCTGCTGGAGAGACGATTAGGCCAGTCATTTGTGCATCCGACAAGACTCACTTGACCAATTTTTCAGGCGATCAGCATGCCTGGCCGCTGTATCTCACGATACGGAATATTCAAAAAGATATCCACCGTACACCGAAAAGGCGCAGACAGATTCTTGTTGGTCTGAATCCATGTCCCCCGAGAGGTGCCAAAAATACCGACGTTGCATGGCATTCCGCGGTTGGAACAGTGCTGTCCCCACTCCGGAATCTTGACATAACTGGTCCCAGCGTGAAATGGAATTGTGCTGATGGATTCCAGAGACGATGTTATCCTCTTTTGGCGGCGTGGGTCGGGGATTATCCAGAACAAGTCATGATTGCTCAAGTCTGATATGGCTCATGCCCGATGTGTGAAATTCCTAAAGGTGCGCCGATGGGGCATTCAACATGTCGAGCACTCGATAACTCAAGAGATCAGCATGTTCACTCAGAGCTTCTAGACGAAACTAATATTGATGTTCTGCACACTCTTCATGTTCATCCTATCTGCAACCAGTTCTGGCAATTCCCTTTCTGCAATGTCTATCGCCTTTGGCAGCCTGATGAATTGCATCAGCTGCTCCTGGGTTTAGTTAAAGACTTATTGCACTGGCTGCTGAAATATCTGAAAGATAGAAATGTCAAGGATCAATTTGACAATCATTTTACATCAGTACCAGGATTTCCAGGCCTCCAGTGCTTCTTTAAACCATTCGATTCGATGAAAAGCAGCTACTTGCAGGGCAAAGAGATCGGGGCATGATCAGAACACTGTCAGCGAATTGCGCTCCAATTCTTGACTGCTCCAAGGATGATGGGAAAACTGTGTCGGAAACAGCCTCTGATGAAATGGTAATGGGAGCAGTGCAGGCATTATGTGAATTCTCTCTACTTGTCAGCCAACAAAATCACTCTGACCTATCCCTCACAGCACTAGACGATGCACTGAACCGATTTTACAAGAAGAAGGGTGCCTTTCGACATCAGGAAATGTCAAAGTCTGCGATGGCCAAAGTGGATGAACAGTTGGCAACGGAATCCCATCAGTTATGAGAACAAAGGATTCATACAATCCGTGCTGCAATTGACGTTCAGTTGTACGGAGCTGAAAAGGTTACAACATCAAAACGAAGGCAATTTCAGGTACGCCTGAATAGAGCCCAACACACGGCAATTAAATGGTCAGAGGCCGATCGGCAGAGGGCAATCGAGCGATTGGAGCGCCAATTCCATCAAATGACATGTGTCAAACGCACGCTTTTGATAAACTATTCCAACATCACGAGCGACAACCATTACAAGAAGTCGGGACTAAGGCAACCAGTCCCAGAAGCATATTCACCAAAAAAATTGCTCAAATCGAGACTGCTGCTGAAGAAGAGGTTTACAGGGCGGTAAACATGACCGCTGACAAACGTGTGGAATTTCAGGTCCGTCTATCCGATGCTGAGACTGAAGCCACTACCTGGAGTCTCGCTGATATTGACCGCATTGTGAGTCAGCTGGAGAGAGAGATTCATGTTATCACATCGAATGAGTAGATGCGGTTCAAGCAGGAATTGTCCATCAGCTTGATAGAGTTTGAACCTTGGTGGCGGGCAATCAGTGTTCAGGAGCTCCGGAAAACCATCGAACAGCATGTACTCCATTTCAGATATCCAAAGATGCATCTCGTGAGCCATATATCAGAGTCAATTCGGCAAATGGGTTCTGGCGACAATTTCACCACTGATATTACTCAACGGCTACATATCGGCAATGTGAAAGATGCATATCGATCTACCAACAAAGTCAATTACATTCAACAGATGCTCAAGCACAATGACCGGTCTACCACTCTTGACTATATGGAAGAGACACTCTCATATCTTGGTCTGCAAGGCTGGTACGATATTGACTCGGCAAAAGTATTCAACCTACTATCCGCTGCCGATAAACAGCAAAATACTTGCAGAGCCCATCTTTTACGCCTCCAGCATTGTCAGGACGAGCCATTTTTCCACCCCATGTCACCACAGGTACATCATTTGAGAGAAACTCATGTCCGTGGAGTGTGCCGAAGTATCAAATTAAGCTCACTCAGAGATGCATCAGAAGATTTTGGAATCCCCAACTTTGGACAGCTATTCTGTTCACAAATTGAAGAGGACTGGGGACACAAAGTTAGTGGACTGGTGCTCGGATATGATCAGAATCTACTCCTTGACACTATATTTATTAAACTTCAGAATAGACTGTTGTACTACCGTCAACCATTTCGCTACCCTACATCTGTTGAGCGTCTGGGACTTGATTGCAAGGTAGAATATACCGATGCCAACCAAGGGGTCATGCCTGAATCTCTTAACATCTGGGTCCAATATACGGACAGTGACCTCGATAACACCTTCCAAGGCCGAGTTCCTTCTTTTCCTGTATTATACTTTAGCTGGACTCTGCCGAATCGGATCCTCCAATTTCAGGATCGCCTGCCCGCCGGAAAAACCATATTGACCTTTTCTAAACGGTGCAAGAGGTCTCAACGATGGATATTACGTCCTCAAGTTCAAGAATATGCAGTGGTGATTCCAACAAAGTACAAAAATCCGCATGGTTGGGCTGATTGTGTTGACGGGTTCATCAGGGTTGTCAAATAGACTGATATGATGCATATTGTACCTGTCGGAGCAATTGTTGGACCGGCACATTTGGTGCGAGAGAACTCTGCATCAGATAGGATCGATAGGGTATGGCTTGTAAATAATCATGTGGATTTAAATACCTACTGGACTATATATTAAGTTACAATGCCTGAATCAAGGTGTGCAGGAGGAAGATAGTAAGTTAATTGAATTGTACTATTTGATATAAACATTATAATAATCACTCCTGGAGAGGACGGCTCCAGGTTCGAGATGCACTGCAATAGTCCTGGAGGCACGGCCAATACTCCCAATAGCTCCGAAATTTGCACATTCTAATAATTTGGGTTTGTAGCATTTCGAAGACAACCATACATTCTTCAGGATATTCTTGTATTCTGTTCCACAACTTCCAGAACATTCAGAAGCACCAGTGAAGTAGTCTCGGAGCACCTGTGTTAGGGGTCGTCTCTAGCAGTGATAATGATACTTGATTTTAGCCACAAGATGCATACATATCTACGATATGCATAACACCTGTGCATGTGGAAATCAAGCTGGTCAGTAACATGCTCTTTAGCGGGAGTTCATGTTAGTCGCGCAAAGCGGGAGTGCTTTGTTCAGTCCCGGAAACTATGCGGGACATGCGTGGTAATCACGCACAGCAGTTGATAGTCAAAAGCGAGTAAGAGAACTCTTCTCCCCCAGACTGTAACGGCTGGGACTCAGGGAAGATCGTTCCGGTCTTGAGAAAAGTCTCAACCTAAGCTTGACGTAACTGAGGGATTTATGACGTAGGCCTAGGGCCTAGAGCGAGCACCATGTGGTAGCACAGATGGTCTGGATCGCAATGTAACCTTGTAGCGAATACGAGCTTACGCGTCATTAATCTACGCTGGCATAGTATCAGTTGGTCGCCGATTAAATCTATGGCGCAAAATAAATTATCTCTCATGAGGGATTTATTTGGCGATAAGCATCATCAAATTGGTTGGTGGATGTCCCAGCTACTGACTCGTATGATTGCAAAAGATGTCTGAGATTAAGAAAGGATAAGCTGATATCGAGCAACAGATGGCCTGATTCTTATCAGGAGCGTAAGCTTTTAAACCACGTCGCAGCGGCGCAATTACCTGAGGGTGTTGTGGTGGTTTATTGTCGGGCGCTAAGGGGGCGTGGCCGAGATAAGCACTATCATAGCAAGGAAGAAAGACGGCTATAAAGAGCCAGTGTTGGACGTGGCTGTTTGAGGATTATCAGCGAACACATTAAGCTTTCAGAGAACACCGAAGACGATCTTAAAATATTATTAAGAATTCTATCTATATTATCTACCTACCTAACCTTAAGAAATAGTCGTCACTATTTCTTCAATAATCAACTTACGTGATTATCCGTTATATGCCTGGTCACAGGTATACACCTGCCGAATACGCACTCACTCGGGTTGTCGAGACTTTCGGCAATCTTCTATTCACTTTACAAGAGCACAATTTAACCCACACCTACCGAGTGGTTTTTGGTTTCGCGCAACTCGAGAATATCGACTACCTGGTGCTACGATATCTGAACACCGGGTTATTACCATTCGAAGAGTTTTCCGGGGACGAGTCCTGGAATGAGGAGAATTGATTTACGTACACAGAGGAGACGGTCTGTGGTACAGATTTAGAACGGGAGTTCTCGTTATTCAGGAACGAGAAGTTGAGTCTTAGGATAAGATGAGGAGAGAAAGAGATAATTAGATAGGCGGCCGTACTTAGTCAATAAAGTATTGTATTGTTTATTGGGACTAAGCACCCCCGTAACAACCTGAGAGCTCATCACTTTGCACTCAGCCCATCTGGGAGCATTTGGGAGCATCTGGGAGCATCTGGAAGGATCAGTGTGGCTGTTCAGAGTTACTGAGTTGTTCATTTGTGACTTCCAAACATCAGCAAAATGTATTTTAGTCACTGGAAGACTCCAGGAGTGTCCGAGAGGATGTGGAGCGTAAACTTAGATGCGTCAATGTCAGGAGAGTATCAGACCCTAGGAGGGGATTCCGGCCAGCTTTCGGAGTAACTGAGATCTCTGATGACTGCTACAGGAGTACCATGGGAGTGATTGTGATAAGTTAGGGAACACCACGGAGCGCTGGAGAGAAACTTTGGGAGTACCTGGGAGCATCTGGGAGCGCCGGCGACAAGCCTAGGTGCGCCGGTGACAAGTCTGGGTGCGCTGACGACAAGCCTTGAAGCGCCTGCGACAAGTCTAGGAGCACCTCGAATCACAGTAGAGCAGTCTGGGAAACACATCTTCTTTGGGGACGCTGCTAGTACACCTGGAAATGATAGCTACTACTTATCGTTCAACGACTGTTAAAACTCATGTATTCTGTTTGCATTCTCATCTATGTATCTATGTATCTATATAGCTACCCATCTACACACGGTATATCTGGGCTGGCTGCAGCCGGTGCTTGTGAGCAATTCGAAGTGCGCCTGAAAAAGACGAAGGAGTGAACTCAGAGATACTCTCCGAGGCTTTGATGGAGCGAGTTTGGAGATGCACTTGGAGGCCGTAATCGAGCGAGTTTGGACATACACTTCGAGGCTGAGATCTAGCAAGTTTGGAGATGCACTTGGAGGCCGTGATTGAGCGAGTTTAGAGATACACATGAAGGATGCGATCGAGCGAGTTTGGAGATGCACTGTAAGGCCATGATCGAGCAAGTTTGGAGATGCACTTGGAGGCCATGATCGTGCCAACTTGGAGGCCGTAATCGAGGCTGTTTGGAGATGCACTTGGAGGCCGTGATCGAGTGAGATTGGATGACTACTTGGAGGCGGTCGATGGACGGCGCGCCGGGTGCTTAGCCTCCATTCATCCGTGAGTTAACTCGCAACTGTGGGAATGTGACAATGTGACTTTACGTTTGAGCTCTCATAAGAGCAGGCTGATGGCGGTCGATCGTGTAGGGAGGTACGCCGGAAGATGATGCTACATTCAGGGGTCAACTCGTAATCATGAGAATGAAAGGAAGACAAACAATCTTGGGTGGATGCTATACTCGGTGTATGCTGTACTCAGTGTATGCTGTACTCAGTGTATGCTGTACTCGATGTCAACTCGTGATCATGGCATGGAGAGATAGAGAGGGATGACTAAACTTGGTGTTCTGCGATGATGGTTGAGTTGTGGACGAGAAAGAGAGAGATGGGGGATGAAGATGGGAATGATGTGGAGGTTACGTGCGGATAGGAGAAATCAGGAGTACAACTTGCCTGATTGGGTTGGGAAGAACTCGTATCAGTGTAATTACACGCCGGATCAGGACTCGTACCTGCTGTATTGGGTATGGTAAATTGACTCGCACACGAAATTCTCTTAAGTCCCAGTTTCTCATGATGATTTCCCCCATCTCCTCTCATCTCTCTCTTTCTCGTCCTCAAGTCTACCATCACCTAAGAACACGAAGTTAACTCATCCCTCTCTATCTCTCCATGCCATGATCAAGAGTTAACACCGAGTACAGCATACACCGAGTACAGCATACACCGTGCACAGCGTACACAGTGTAAAGCATACACTGAGTACTGCATACACCGCGTACTGCATCATCCCCAGATCAACTGTCTCCTGCTCCCAGCCAGTCTCTCATCTCTTGGCAGACCATGTTGTACTCAATTCTCTACATTACCATCATCACGAGTTACCCAATGAATAGAGTCTCAGCTCCCGTCGCGCCTGCCTCCCGAACTTCCGCCTCCAGATTGACCGCCTCCAGATTGACCGCCTCCAGATTGACCGCCTCCATATTGACCACCTACAAGTACTCCTCCAATCCCTCTCGATCACAGCCTCCAAGTGCATCTCCAAACTCGCTTGATCACAGCCTCCAAGTGTATCTCTACACTCGCTTAATTACGGCTTCTAAGTTCGTTCGATCACAGCCTCGAAGTATCTCTAAACTGGCTTGATTACGGCTTCCCAGTGCATCTCCAAACTCGCTCGATTACGGCCTCCAAACTCCCTCGATCACAGCCTCCAAGTGTATCTCCAAACTTGCTCGATCACGGCCTCCAAGTGTATCTCCAAACTTGCTCGATTACGCCCTGCAAGTTCGCACGATCATGGCCACCAAGTGCATCTCCAAACTCGCTCGATCACAGCCTCCAAATACATCTTTAAACAGCGACAGCGGAGTGTATGAAGATACAGGGGTAACGGAGGTGGAAAGAGTGATGGGGAGTATATATTCGGCAGACCCCGGAGTAGATAGGCATCATCTCATTTCCATCTCATCTTATCATACAATGAAAATACACACTCTATCTTTCCCAGCTTTTGGTCTCACTCGCTCTGTCCGCGATATCGTGGATCGACGCAATTGCGTGCCATCTTCAACGCTGGGTAGTATCATATCTTCTCACCCGATTCCTACGCTCCTCGAAGGAGAACGGCTCATTCTAATGAATTTCGTTTGGAAGTCGCGAGAGGTGCGGCGGAGTGTTAATGGTGGGCTCTCTGCCTTCTAGCTCCATTGTTTCACCTCAACGGCCTCCAAACGGTGCATCTCTAAAAGTTCTCTCAATGGGCGTGGCCTGGTGCTCCACCGATTATGCTGGAGTACCATCTGCGGCCAGATTGACCGTATGTATATATAGAGAGAGACTGAAACAATACATGCTATATTATGATGTAGCGAATCTTGTGACTGTAACAAAGATGAATACGATAAGACGAAATGCCTTGTGGTTATGTAAGAACCACTGCTGTGAGATTACGGCATCAAGTCTCCCACAGAGCTGCGCAGCGGTCTCGGCCGCTCTCGAAGTATCCCACAGAGCTGCACAGCGGTCTCAGCCTCTCTCGAAGTCTCCCACAGATCTGCGCAGAGGTCTCAGGAGCTCCAAAATTTGACTATCCTAGATGGAGCACCCTGAATGCACCTCCATAACTGCAGGTGCTTTCAGGAGCACCTGAGAATGCTCTTGCAGAGTCTGAGAGCACTTTGCTTAGCTCCAGGGGGGTCTGGAAGCGTCTGGAAGTACTTAGAAGCACTGGTGACGTCACCCGGAGTGTCTGGGAGGATTGCGTGTGGCTCCTGGACCGAATTACATTTTGCTGATGAACCATTGTACATTTTGCTGATGTGAGCCTAACGAAGGGAGAACATGTTACAGAGTTTAACGAGCGTTTCCGTCACCTACGTTCGAAATTGGACCCACACCAGCCTATGCCTGCCGCGATGTTAGCTGACGCTTACGGCTATAAGATCGAAAAGGGCAACCAGGGAGTTTATAAAGACTTGGTTCGTTATATTGGCATGCGCGATTGGACTCCAACCCTCGAGCAGCGCATGAGTCACCTCGCCGCGCTGGACACGTCTCTCAACACATCTCAACCGGGAGGTAGCTTCAACACGAACACTCCCACAACTTCGAAAGCTTCAGCTAGGAAGATGGACTTCAAGAAAGGTGGTACAATTGGCACAGCTGGCCTGGCCAAAGACGACGGTTTGACCTGCTATAACTGTGGCCAGGTGAGCCATATCTCTTGCAATTGCCCAATCCGCGACTTGATGAAGAAGCTACTCGAACAAGCTTTCGTCGGCCAAGATGCCCCAAAAGCCAAGTCAAGACACCCATATAAAGATAAGAAAAGGGGAGGGGCACTAACCGGTAGAAAGGAGAGGGGACGGCTTGCCAAGGAAAAAGAGGCTAAGCAGGAGACGGACAGCAAGGCGGAGAGCGAGTTGGAGAGTCTTTCAGACTTGGACTCTGAGGCGGGAAAAGACAAAGGAGGTCAGTAGCTGCGGCTGTACCTCCCATAAAATCACCATCATGTACGGTATCGTCAAACAAAAATGGTGGCAAATTTGTGCCAGATAGTCAATTCAAGTTTTTCACCTGTTACCACCACTTGAAAGTCAGTAAACTAGATGACTCAGTGGTCAACATGCTAAGGTTTAATGGGAAAATAAGATACCAAACGAAAGGAGGATGGTGGAGCAACAAAAAGGCAAGGCTAGTGAAGGACGATGGTGTGTCAGTGAACTATGTGGGGCGGCAGTTCATTGAGGAACTAAAATGGCAAGGGGCCGCCCTGCAGGCAAAGGAGGCGGGGTGGATGATTGTGGAGACGGCCAATATCAAGGCAGAGGATGGCATCGAGAAACGCCAAAGAGTCAAATTGAAACTACGACTCAGTGCGTCATATGTCTATGACGCCGAATTTACGATCTATGACGTCAAGGGCATGGATATTGTACTAGGGAAATGACGGTGGATGCGCGATATAAACTGACGATATCAAATCAACCATGACAGCAATGACATGTGGATCGCTGATAACCTCTGGGAGGAAAGAGAGAATGGCCGAGTACATTACCTATCTGGCCTATGCCCCTTGGACGTCAACGAGGGAATAGTGGAGCAGGCCAAATTCATGGTCATCCACATCATAAGGAAGGCAGAGCTTAAAAACGTATCTACTCGCCTGTTGAAATGGGCCTTCTTGATCAAAGCGCACGACCAAGGCGGTGGCAACACACTTCTTACGGACGGACCACCGGGCGAGTTTCAAGACATGTTGACAGAATTCAAGGGTCTTTTCAGCAAGCCAACTTACTCCAATTCGCAGAAAGGAAGGCAGACCGATTTCGAAATTAAAATGGACCCGGATGGCAAAATACCGTTCCACTCACCATAACGCATCTCTCCACGTGAAGATGAAGAGCTTCGGAGGCAGATAGACAAGACAATTCGCTGTGGTTGGATTCAGCCCTCTCGAAGCAACTTCGGCTCACCAGTACTATTCGTGCCAATGCCTGACGGCAAGCTGCGTATGTGCATAGACTATCGCGCAGTAAACGCCATTACCGTCAAAGATCGTTACCCTCTCCCACACATCAAGGGCTTACTCAACTTCATGCACGGCTCCTGCTGGTTCACAAATCTGGACTTGGCGGCTGGTTACCACCAAATTCGTATCGCAACAGCCGACAGGCAAAAGACGGCCTTTAGCTCTAAATTTGGCTTGTACGAGTGGCAAGTCCTGCCGTTTGGCCTGGCGAACACACCCAGCCAGTTCATGCGCATTATGAACGGCATCTTGGAGCCAATGAAACGGAAATTCATCGTAGTATACCTTGACGATATTATGATTCACAGCTGTACCCTGGCGGAGCATGTCGTACATGTCCGAGAAGTGCTTACCTTACTAACAGAACATGGCCTCAAAGCCAAACGTGCAAAATGTGCCTGGGCTTGTCAGAAAGTCGATTTTTGCGGCTTTGACATTGACAAGGACGGCATCCACGCCCAGGAACATAAGACAAGTGCGGTAATGGATTGGTCTCAACCTGAAAATGGTAAGGACATCAGAGGCTTCCTGGGTCTCACCAGCTACTACAGAAAATTCATTGAACACTACGCTCACATTGCAATGCCGCTGTACGCCATTGGCACCCCTCCAGAAGGATATGGGGATGTTGGGAGGGGACGTGGAGAGCCAAGGAAGGTCAAGCACACTCCATTCGCCTGGGATAGAGAATGCCAGCATGCTTTTGACACCCTAAAAAAAGCACTCTGCAATGCTCCAGTCCTGGCTCTACTGGTGTTAGGGGTTCTCCCTTAACAGCGATAATGGTACTTGCGATAGTTATATGAATACATGTCACGGAGTTACTCTAGGTCTGGTCACGTGATATGCGTAACACCTATTCATGACGTCGCAAGTAAGCCAGTCTTATGTTCCTCAGCGGGAATACATAAGAGTCGCGCGTCGATTGAATAAGCATTTGTATGTGCTTAGCAGATTCATTGAAAGAACGCATACTATGGTAGATCTGATTTGATGATGCAACGATACTGCCAGATCAAAAGGAGTAACTCCTGCCAAGCGTATTGTTTGCAACCACGTTTTTATCCTAGATACTAGCGGGATAGTTTGATTGGACTGGAGATTCCTCCAACACACAAACATGACAGTTGATAGTCAATATGCTATTACGTGGGACCTCTGGCTTATCGTCTCAGGCGATAAGAACAACCAGTGTACTCCCCGGTCGAAGAGAATGGTCTCGGCCTAAGCATGACGTAACTGAGGGAATTATGATGTTGGCTGAGGAAATGAGACCTGAAGCAACCCTGCTCATTGGTTTGAGTTAGTATGCATTGCAACGACAGTCTCGTATTCGATACGAGCTGACGCGTTACGTTCTACGTTGGCATAGTATTGGTTGGTCGCCGATTAAATCTATGACACAAGCCAAATAGCCTTTAAGGTGAGGCATTAATTTGTGAAAAGCGCTGTACACTATTTTAGTGGCAGACGTTCCAACTATTGTTGCAAAACAGGTAGTAAGATGTCCAAGTTGAAGTTATGATCTGATATATGATATCGTGCGATGGATGGCCTGATTCTTATCAGGAGTGTAATGCTTTGAAACCACATTTGCATGAACACGATAACCTTTGGGAACTCGTGGCAATCACTGTTAGGTGCATTCATTTTGAATGTAAGATGCAGCACACATTGCTATCACAATCATGGAAGACGAAATATGGGTGCGCATGCGTATACACCTGAGAAGCTTCTATATAAGAGATCACATTGTTCCGGCAATTAGACGAACAAGCTCTAGCAGCGAAACAAACAGCCATACCTACCAGCGAAAGAAAACCGTTATTTATTATTGAGTTTTTATGATACCTATATCTACCTATTATTATATATATAAATCTAATAGCTTTGTGTAGTGGCAGCCCCGCACCTTGATAAGTATTCTCCTGAGCGAATGACGATTACCTTCGAAAACGATAACGACGTTATTGTATACGTGCTGGAGAAGATTATCAGTTACGCCAGAAAACATCAATATATCTTTGTTGTGCAAAGTGTTTGGTGGCTCGCCTCGATTACCGGATTGACGTAAGGATTGATTGTTCATTTGGATAATCTCAAAAAACGAACCGATATTATCGAACATGGAGTATCAACAATTCCCTGCGACGCTGAAGAAGAATTAAGGTTCGATAATACCTTGTGTCATATACATCCGGATAGAATAGGAACGATAATCAGTACGGCCGAGGTTGAATCCGAGCGTGATTAGAGAGCCGATCGTATTTTGGATTCGGCCAAGCTCTTCCTTGATCGTTCCATTCAGGAAAGGAAAAACTATATTAAGGATCCTTTGCGCAGGACCAGAGCTGGAAGAGTTGATAATTTACCTCAGTCTAAAAATCAACAGGAAAAGGCTTGTAAAGCGGCTAGACTTGAAAAGTCAAAAAAGTAAAAATCTTAGAAGAAGTCGACTTTACAAACCTTGAAATCCAAAAAATCTATAATCAGCAACTTTACGTTATAATAACAAAATTGAGGAATAGGATCTACGGCCGTGTACCTAGTACTTGCTTGAAAGTATCTTTAGATATAATTAAGTATAGTTCCTTAGGTGGAAGCACCCCCATAACAACCGGATCCCAAAGCTAAATATTGCCTGCACGTCGATGCTAGCCAGTATGCATTGGGCGCAGTGCTCTCCCAGAGGCAAGACAAGGCAGAGAAAGTTCTGGGTTATTTCAGCCGTAAATTACACGATGCGGAGACGAGATACCCTGCATATGACAGAGAACTATTGGGCATCCAAGACGCAATATTATACTGGAAATTCAACCTACACGGAGCTGCACAACCATTCCTGGTACACATGGATCATGCCACCTTGCGTTGGATCCTCACACAACCACACCTCACCGTACGTCAAATGGATATCCTGATGGTCCTCCAAAATTTTGACTGGGAGGTCAAACACATCCCGGGTTTCAAGAATCGGGTCACGGACGCGTTGTCTCGCCGTCCGGATCTCTGACTAGAGCGATGCAGTGTAATGGCAATGGAACTTAGTGCGGCCGGGGAATGGATTGAAGACATCAAGGCGGGCATAGTTGACGACGATTGGTTCGGGCCTATTGCACATTCCTTGGCCAACCCAAGTCCCCGCCCTCCGCCATCCACTGCGTCCGCAGAAGAACGCAAATTATGGGTGTCAGCACAACGATTCTATTTGGAAGAGAATGGCCTACTGTGGTTACGTGGAGATTTGGAAAGGAAACAGGCGGAGAAAAATGCGAGGGAAAAGAAGAAGGACGAAAAGGAAGTGGAGATAACGGAAAGGGCAAACGAGAAGGAGGACGACGGAAAGGCAGAGAGGGAGGAAGAAGGAAAGGCAGAGAAGGAGGAAGACAGAAAGGCAGAGAAGAGAGGACGGTTGTGTATTGCAAAGACGGTGCGGCGTCGAATCTTCCAGGAGGCCCACGACACTCCAGCACGGGGACATTTCGGTGCGGATCGAACGTACTTACGCATGAAAGACCCATATTTCTGGAAGCAAATGTGGCGCGATACCCAGTGTTACGTAGCGGGCTGCGACTTATGCCATCGAACCAATCACTGGAGCGGGAAACCCATGGGCCTTCTACAACTACTTCCTGTAGCCAAAGGCCGCTGGCAGCGAATGGGTGTTGACTTTGTAAGCGACCTGCCGGTCTCGGGAAGTGGCCACGACTGCATTGTAACGTTTGCCAACCATATGACAAAGAGAGCGCATTGGCGAGCCTGCAGAAAAACAATTGAGGCCCCGGCCTTTGCGCGCATACTCATCAACGACATCGTCCGTCTACACAGAGTGCCTCAAGAGGTTGTATCGGACCGTGATGTACGCTTCACAGCAGACTATTGGAGAGAATTTGCTAGGATTCTGCAGACGAAGCTGCTCATGTCTACGGTGTTCCATCCAGAAATGGATGGTCTCTCTGAGAACTCGAACAAGACCGTTGTTCACTATTTGCGTGGCTTCGCCACTTACGACCAAGCCAATTGGGACGACTACCTCCCACTAGCGGAGTATACTAAAAATTCCTCAGTACACCGTTCGACGAAGCTGACGCCTTTTGAACTCGATCTTGGCTATGAGCCGCCTTTGCCGCTGGACTTAATTGCAGATCTCCAGCGGCCGCAAGCCAATGAATCAGCGAAAACATTACCAGGCCGCTAATTCGTCAAACGATTGCAGTGCATTTTGGGAGTCACCAGGGATGAGGTGCGCGATGCTCAGGATAAACAGACGGCTGAGGCTAATAAGTCACGACGTCCAATTGACCCCGCCATCACCCCTGGCATGAAGGTATTTCCAGATACAAAGGATCTGCCGAGCACATACGCCAACGTCAATCCTACGGGACGCAAACTGGTACATCGTTACATTGGTCCATACGAAATTCTCCGAATACGTGGGAACGCCATTGAACTAGACCTCCCAAACAACATGACGATCTACGACACAGTTAACGTCAGCAGGCTCAAAGTTGATCGCACAGACGATTCTAGAATTGCCTGGCGGCCACCGCCTCCATCAGTACAGACAAGCCGCGCGGGCACAAGTTATGTCGTCCAGTCAATCACAAACCGCCGCCCAAGCTCTGAGGGAACAGGTTGGGAATACGAAGTGAAATGGGAAGGTTGGGATGAGAAGGATAACACATGGGAGCCAGAGGACAATATGGCAAAAGCAAAAGAAATGGTGAAGCAGTATTGGAAGGAATTAGGCAGGCGGCCAAAAGAGAAGAGAAAAACGACACGGAGGAAGACGTGAGAAGCAGGTTTCTTTTGAATGGTTGAGCAACATCGTGGAGTCACATTTGTTTTTAGATCAGTGTGTTTTGTTTCTTCGAGAGCTTTCTCAAAGATAATTGGAGAAGGTTGTGATGTAGGTGGACAGCTCTGGTCATGATAAGGTGCGGTTCTGTTGCATTAGGTGCGGCTCTGTTGCATTAGTGCGGCTCTGTGGGAGGCTCGCGTAGTAGTTAGTTCTAGCGAGATGTCAGTTCGATCATCAATAACATTCACTTCTATACGTACCAAGAGGCTATTTGCCCACACTATGTTCTACGTTGGCATAGCATCGGTTGGTTGCTGATTAAATCTATGACGCATGCATTTATTGCCTTGTGCTGAGGGAATCAATTCACAATAAGCATTATCAATTTCGATTGGTATATATTCCAACTACTGGCTCATACGTTTGCAAGATGTCTAAGTTCAAGTCTGTCTGATTCATTGGCTGACATGATATCATGTGATGGATGGCCTGATTCTCATCAGGAGTGTGATGCTTTAAAACCACCTTGCATGAACGCGATAAGCTATGGGATGCATGGCATGTTATCACCGGGCGCGATAAGATGTGTGGCCGCAATAACGCTATCATGAGCAATGTAAATCATAGCAACTAGGTGTGGCAACACCGGACCTGGGATGTTGGCTATAAAGAGACAGCGTTGCTGTGGGAATGAGAAGAACAAGCTCAAGCAGCAATCCACAGTCAACACAGAAGCACCGAAGACAATCTTACAATATTATTATGAATTCCATTCAAACTATCAAAGAAATTCCTTCTTTAATTCGCCGACGTGAATTAGCTTTATATGCCTGGACACAGGTTGACATCTTTTCAATACGCACACCAGAAGAATGTCAAACACTTCGGCGATCTTATTGTTCAACTGGAAGAGCAGTCTTTAACCCACACGCCACATATCCCAAGTGGTCTGGCTTTGTGTCATCTCTATCGGTATCGGTTACCCTGTACATCAGTAAACATCTACAGTGTTGTTACAATTCTAAGAGTAATCAGAAGAGTGGTTATGTCCCGGAGAGGTCTAGTTTCCGGGTTGGACATATCAACTGGATGTTGGGTCCAGTTGGGAAGGCAAGCTCTTGAAGAAGGTCAAGAGGTTGAGTCTTAGGATAAGACAAGGAAAGAAAGAGTTTCTTAGTATAGGCGGCTGTACTTAATTCAATAAATGTTGTATTGATTATTGGGATTAAGAACCCCTGTAACATGCATCACCTCTGTAAATTGTCTACCTTACAGATTTGTACCAGATTTACAGAGAATGAAAAGTTTAAAGTAGGGGAAAAAGAGTTTATATGAAGCTCTAAGCAAATTGGACAAAATTATTGGAAGAAAGTTCAAGAAAGTAATTGCATTAAGCTGACTATAACCCAGCTCAGCTTCAGGTCAAGGTTGCAGCAAGTGCAAATATAGTGGAATTTTTTCACAAAAAGTCAGCATACACTCAGGTAGATGTAAACTAATACCCTTCAGAAGCTCAGCTCTCTGGAGGTAATTTGAATTTTTGGTGGGGTGATGTCTCCAGGCCTTTCACCTCACTTTTCTTTATGATCTCAATTTGGATCAGACTCACTATTTCGCTTAGTATGAAATCCCGTGAAATTAAGGGCCAGGGTACGAGGCAATTAGATTTGTGTCGTGTTTGGCATGGGGAGGGCAAAAAGAATCGACCACCAAGACTTATCGGACGCGACTGTACATATAGAAGCGGCACGAACCCATTGTAGAAATCTACATCTAGGATATAGTGACAAAAGTTGGCCCGATTCGACACCAAGTACCCTCAAATAGGTTCGTACTATTCGTCAGGATATGCTTGCTAGCGGGTTCACTCCTGGCATAAGTTTCTATTTGCTGCCCAGAGTGTTCAAGCTAACAAAAGTAGTCAGAAAATGTATGGCATTGGGTTATCGCAAAAACCCTACCAAATCGTCTGACAGAATACATCTTGTACCTCAACCTTTCTCCTATTTGCTGGATTGCCGCATTAGCACTGTTTACACTCGACTTCCACTTGCGCTACTTTGTCTTCGTGATCCAACACACCGCTCTTGTCTGGATAGCTTAATTGTACACTTGGTCTGTTTGGGGTTTGGCTATCGAGCTCCAAACTTACTATTTATACTACCTAACCAACCAGGCGACTGGTTTTGCAAGAGGTATCTATTTAGAGATACCACTTGAGAACTTCAGAAGGGCACAATAACTTTAGAATGTGTACCACATTCCGAGTCTACACAGTAATACCAAGTGGCATATACTATTACAGTATGGTTCCAGGCACTCTTATGTAGACATCCGTCGAGTCGCCCGTGAGCATTGCTCGGATCGAGTTAGGTCTGCTAAGCCTCCTCTAATCTCACCTCGCCTTGTACTTCAGCTGCTGTTGTCCTCATCCTACCACTCTCCTATTACCCATATATCGCCTTTTTTATTCGCTCTCTTGATGTTCCCGCAACCCCTTTAGCTCGACATTTCTCCGTGTTCCATTTAGAATTTAATCCAAACACTTCGCATTGCACTTCTCGCACCCCACACCGTACACCACACAGCTCTCCTTCTCACCGTGTCGTCGATCTACCGTGCTACTACCCTCGAGAACCATTCTCAAGCAACTTCACCAACCTAGGCTCGCTGGACAGCTACGTGTGAAGCCATGATAACGGACGAGCTCTTCGGGGAATGCCTGGCCATACTTCAAGGTGGGCCGGTGAGTTCCTTACGGTCTAGGGATCACGGCTAACCTTCCGTGGTCGCTGCCAGACGACAGCATCCTCGAAGAAGATCAGGCAGAGCGAATTTCTGCCCTTATCTCCAGCAAGACAGATCTTGAAGGCAGTGGTTTAGAGAATGAAGTTTTGGATGTGCTCTGGCGACACCGCACCAAGAGTTCCCCCGCTTCGTCACCTCCCATTCGCAATAACCATACCATCATCCGACGAGCTTCTCCAGCCCCATGGCAATTTGCGCGAGTAGGCACACCATCTCCCTCACTTGGGGGAACACCCCCTATGGCGGCCGGGTTTCCCCCATCTTTAAGGGGGTCACCATTCCCTTCACCGAGACCCAGTCCTAGGCTGGCGTATTCTTCTCCTCTTATACCTCATTCGCCTACCCTTAACAATTATGAGCCGGTTCTTCATCACGATGTCACTAGTGCGCCAGCTGAAACTTACGGCGATTTTGGAAGCGAAACGGTTCAGTGGCTTGTCGAGGAGGATAGCTCTTTGTATGGAGCACCTACACAGAACATGTCTCCGCACGATATGCTACGATCCGTTTTGGGTGAGGGTCGGACGGATGACCAGATCGATCAAGCCTTGGAAATCTGTTCCTACGATCTTGGTGCCACGCTAGCCATGTTGATGGAGCAGCAACTACAGCAAAACAGCATCAATCATTTGAGTACCCCCACCGAGAGTGCCACGATAATCGGAAAGTCTACTTCGCCCAACCCTGAGAAAGCACGACCTATCACTCCGCGAAATGGTGTTGTCTGCCGCTTCTTCCTGTCTACTGGGCAGTGTCTAAGGGCTGATTGCCGCTTCTCACATGACCTCGGCACAACCATATGCAAGTACTGGCTGATGGGGTCATGTCTTGCTGGGGATACATGCATCTTCTCCCACGACCCTACGATGTCTGTCTCCAAGATGACTCTTGGTTCCGAGACTGGCAGTCGAACTTCGACACCACCGCCTCACCTGCAATTCCAAGACGGCTCATCCTTCCCTTCACTTTCGCCGCCTGACCATTGGTCCGGCGCGGGCACGGTATCTGGAGGAATGGCTGGGTCAGCGCCTGCTTTCAAATTTACACCCTCACGCCCCAATTCCCGACAACATAACCGCGAACGCGACCAGAATTCCTCCCTTGTCCCATTAGTAGATGACTCCGAAGCATTTCCCTCGCTTGGCAGTGCTAAGTCCAGTGCTCACAAAAAACGAGATCGGCGCCCGAAGAATGACATTCCTACTGGTCCGTCATCACTTGCTGAAGTAGTCCGCATGGGATCACCGGGCCCCAACTCTAGTCGTTGGTCGAGTGTTGGTACCTCCCCGAACTCGAAGCGTGGCTCACGGGTTGCTGCATCGCATATTCCAGCGCCTCAGCAAATACCCTGGCTTGAGACTGGTAGCGCGCTCAATCGAACTTATCTCAAGCACCGGAAAGAGGCTTTAAACCATGGCGTCCTGCGTGCAAAGTACTTGCAGATGGCTAGTGCTGCCTGGCAGCGAAACGACGCAAAGACAGCAAAAGAACACTCCCGTAAGGCCAACAACGAGAATATCGCCATGGTGAAAGCACATAAAGAGGCGTCAAAGGCAATTTACGAGGAACGGAACAAGCGATCCGACCAAGGCGTGGAACTGTTTATTGATCTGCATGGTACCTTCCCATGTCGGGCTATCTCTCTTACGGAAACTAACAATATGCTTGCAGGACTCCTTCCAGATGAAGCCGTAAGTACTTTGAGAGAAGTATTAGTAGAAAAGAAAAACTCGTCCCAACCAGTCTACGCCATCGTGGGTACAGGACACCACTCCAGAGGCAGCAAGGATAAGCTCTCGCGGGCTATTCGCATCTTCCTAGATGAATGGAAATACGCATACAGAGAGTTCTCGGCTAGTGGTGATCGGGGAAATGGCGGCATAGTAGGTATCGACGCAAGCACATTCGACAAATCGATGGTTGAGAGCATGGAGGGTGTGGAGACGAAGACGAGGGGATCTAGATCGGCTTCGGGTGGTAGTACTAGTATGACATCGAATGGGAAGAAGGATCCTCCTAGGGGGCCAGGAAAAAAGAAATAGGTTTGAGGTAGAAATAAAAAAATACACTGAAACCTTGGAATTGGCTCCTGTGATTTGGTGAATCGCTACGAAGTTGAGTGAAGTCGACATGGTCTCTATACTACCGATGAAGTGGGCATTTCATCTATGCCATGCTGTTTTAATTAACAATTACAGTCACCACCCAGCCAAAACACAAGTTGATCAGGCTACACTAGTTTTTGCGCCCATATTTATCGCTTTTATAGGTACTTGGGCCTAGTCTTTTCACTCCCTAATTACTAGGTGACCCACTCCTGGCATCTTGTCACAACATGATCTGCATAAACTTTCGTCTCCCACTCAGCAAACATAGGGATGATAGGTATGCCTAAATAAATCAATGCCCAAACCTTGCCAAATAACTCTGTAATTCCAAAGGTTACGCGACATGACGTAGAATTGTGTCGGGTCCACAACCCGATAGTCCGTAGATTAAAACCAGTTCATTATCTTGACGACCTCCCAATTTTACTCTGCGGCATGTTAAATACGATCTGCCACTCACTGACCATCGGTAGGTGTGTGGTAGTCAATGTATTCCAGAGCCTAATTCCATCTAAAAAATATGTTGAAAAAGTTCTCCTGGCATGTTTATCGAACCGTGGGGCGAAAGTCGTGGATTATGCACTAGAAGAAGAACCGCAAACACGGTCCACATTAGAGTTCTTTAACATTGCATGACAAGCTTTCCATCAAGTTCTCTATCTATCAACCGATCTGTATTGTACTGGCTGCATATGGCGTGTATTTGCGAGTGAAACCACTTGAAGTAACTTTCCATGCAGTACCAAAGGTCACTATTATTACCATCCCGAATTTCATCTGATAGTTATTTACCCCACCACACCCGCCCACAACTCAACCAGCCCTATCCACCTTCTCCCAATCCACACTCCCTTCACTTCCACTACCATCACTCCCTCCAAATCTCGCCACCGCCACCTCCTCTCCCCTCCCACCATTCAGCATCCACTCCACCACGCCATCCGGCACAAGCCGTCCAATCAAGTCATACACCAAACTACCACCCCCGACACGCACTAACTTCACCAGCCGATCTTCTCTCGCCAATACATCGAAGACGGCATGGTGCAATTCTCGTAACGGACTTCCCTTCACTGGACGCTTCCCCTCTTGCGCGGCATACAAACGTCCATAAGCGCCGCGTACACTTGAGGGCCAGGAAACGAGGTCTGCGCGGGCACCATTGACGGCTTGTAGATGCTGTCTCCCCAAGACGGCGGAGAGATCGAATGTTCCCAGCTTGATCTGGGACACGTCGACGTGGAGAGGCCTCAACTCCCTTCTCAGCGATGTGGTAAACGAGTCCAGAGCCGCCACGGCTACAGCTTCCGGCGCATGAAAAGATGGCGATAAAGAGTGTGTAATTGAGGGGGTGAGTACCAGCAGCCGCGCCTGGTGGGCACGGAGAAGGCGGATAAACAGTTTCGTAGTAATAAACGGGGAAATCAGCCTCAGGTTTAGAACATCGCTCCATACATCCGCCGAAATCATCTCAATTGGACCCGTCGGATAGTAAGAATCCGGCACAAGGACCATTCCTGCAAGATGGAGGTGATGAGGGTGCGCACCCTGGAATGCGGTTACGGGAAAGTTAAGATAAGCTTCAAAACGTGAGACTGAAGCTTCGGCGCCGACGGTGTCAAGAAGGTCGATATGGAGTGGCCTAATATCGCGACAACCAAGGCTGAGCACCAGTTGCTCATCGTCCATCGAGTTGACAACCAGAAACACAATAAACCCACGCCTCCCCAAATCTTGTGCGAGAGACTTTGTAATCGCATCATGGGGTGAGCCAGCAAGTACAATCACTTCCTTCCTAGCTCCATTGGTAGCTCGTTTCGCACGCCGCTTGCGGGAACGTACCCGCTGCCGCTGCGTAAAGACGTAGCTGCCGAGCCCGAGGGTTGTACATGTGAGGATTCCGACGGCTAGGCGGTTTTCCCACGCCCATCGACCGAGTCGAGTGTAGATAGTTGAGGTTGGCAGGCGGGCGGGGAACGGAGACGGGGGAGGAGGGTGATTGCGGCGGGAGGGAAACCAGCTCGAGGTTGAAATGGTGTTGCGGATAGTTTCGGCAAGATCGTCGGCTAGTCAAAGAGTGTGTGTTAGTTACAATGATAGCCGGTGGGGAAATGATGACGAGCAGCGTTGACGGGATGTTGATGTGGAGAGAAGGACTCGGCTTGAACCTTTTGCATCCAGTTTATCAGCAACCCTGAAGGCGGCTAATTTGATGGATTTTAGCGAGCCTATGATGGCAGAGGTATAATCGTCAGACATGGTGAAGTTATGCCACAGCGGCCGAAATGGTGGAAATTCTTTCTAGAACTTAGAAGGTTGCCTGTCTCCAGAGCTTTGTTCAAGTGGGGTGACGATCCTTGCTTGGCGGGGCTTATGGAAGTAGCGTAAGAGAGGGCGAATGACATACTTACTCTACCAACTTCAGCATTCTCTCTGCATGAAGGGGTTGGTTTAGTATCAAGTGCTAAGCAGACAAGTAGAGATAGTTCCAACGAATTAAAGATGTTGAGGAACTGAGAGCGCTGCTTGACCAGCGTGGTTCTTGTTAGGGCTAGGGGTAGTAGAGCTCACACTATAAGACTGTCCTAATCGTGGGCCAGTGTGGCGACGTGATGATTTATGATCCTCATACTAGAATTATAGTACAAACAGATATATTTCGTCGTAGGATATCCCCAGTTTGTTATGCGTCTGGAGGTCCCCAAAAGAACATTACCGATTATTTGGAAGGCAAAACCCCGCGATCCCGCTCGCCACGTTTGTGTAGCGGGTGCTTAGGGGAAATAATAGCGACTCCAGTGAGCACTTGTCACGTAACCACTGGAGGAAAAAGGACGAAGCGTGGTGGATCTGGTACCAATTATATCGTAGTCAAGGACCAATAGCTTGCCAGTTATCACCAGCGGTTGCATTATATATATCACGGTGTATATGTTATAAGATGGAGGGTCAAGGCCGTTTAACCCATCATAAAGTAAAGACATAAAAAGAGTCTGCAACAGCTAAAAGTATCATTTGTCACTCACGACTAGTTCCATCCTCACTCCCCCTCTTCTCCCCCAACCACACCACCACAAATGAGCGACCAACAACACTCTATCTCCATTGCAGCCCTCTGGGACCAAACCTTCTCTCACCCTCCGACACCGCCTCCCACCGCTGACGACACTCCAACCACAGCCACCACAACTATAGACACCAGCTTGACCTCTCTCCACCTCCGTGCCTTCGCTCTTTCCCTTGCTCGCAACTCACAGCTCCTTACCTCCACTAACACTCTCCTTAATGAAATCAAAACCTTGGTGACTGGGCTCGCTGCTACCACGCCAACCACCACCTCAAAGAACAAAGATTGTAACCAATCTCACCCCTCAAACTCTTACAGGGCTCTATCTGACACCGGGAGTAACTAACATCGACCGTAAACTGTCCACACTAACCAGTGCGCTCAAGACGCAGGAGGGGAGCATGAGTATGATCAAGGAGCTGGTCGTAAAGCAACAGGAGACGGCAAGCGTATTAGAGAAGCTCGCAGAGGAGCAGGGGAGGCAGGGGAGAGCGTTGAAGCGGTTATTTGGAAGAGGTGGTATGGTGGTCTGTCTGGAAGGTAGCGGACGAAAGCTGATGTAGTCCCACAGCTATATCTGAGGAGACCCGGCGAGTTCCAACTCTGGAATCTCAACACTCGCACTCTAACAGAGTAGACGATGACAAGAAGTTCACACCCAACCACCCAGAGATCCAGCGAACACCAGACGCTGTCGTAGTAGTGGCAAATACCGCCCCAACAAGCTCCGATGATGCGATATTGCTCGATTCTGAGAGCGGCAATTTACGCATTGTAGGAGCACAGACAAATATAGACAGAGTCGTACCTAAACCCTTGCCCAAAAAGAAGCGAACTCTCCGGGACATACAATCTGAGGATGAGGAAGCTCTACAGCATGAGTCAATGGTCCCGCGCCATAGAGCTTCAAGATGGGCTGGGGTTGAAAGAACCCTCTTCGACTCCTACTCAGAAAAGTCTTCTACTGGAGAAAGCGCTAGGAATGAGGATGTGGGGGTCGGGGGCCCTATCAGATTAAGCAAGGAGGAATCAGATGCCTCACCGCGGATGGTTAATAGGACGATAGAGAAAAGAAGACGGCTTCTAGAATCTGATGACGAAGAGGAACTGTGGGCAGGGATGGAATAGCATCGTGTGAAGGTGCTATGGTTGACATATATTGCAAAATTCACACAGGAGAAGGGAGAAACATGTAGTAATACAAAGCCGCCAGCCATGGCCCAAGTTTTATTGGGAGTATAACAGTTCATTGATAAACGAAAATATAGAAAAATGATATAAACTCAAGCCCGCGCCTATGCAAGCTTACAACTCTAGAAGTGGTTTTTGAGCATCAGTTTGTACTAAGACTGACGGCTTGGTTTTTGTCCACCTGTCGATCCATTCCAGGACCTCTGTATGCCACAGCAGAGAGTTCTCGGGATTGAGGACCCTATAGACGCATGAAATTAGCACTTACCATTCAAGCAAAATCCAATTACATACCAGTGGTTCTCATCAGGAAAATGGAGAAATTTAGATGGAATCCCCTTCTCCTGGAGAATGTTGAAAGCAGCCAATCCCTCGCTGACAGGCAATCTGTAGTCCAGCTCTCCATGGATAATCATTTGCGGAGTGGCCCAGTTGTCTACCAAACGTGCAGGATCCCATTTCTCATAACCAGCTCTGTTACTCCACAGAGTACCCTCAAACTAGGAAGAATTAGTAGTGAAAGATGCAAAATGATAGGGAAATTTTCACATCATGCTGGGGAAAGTAACTATGATTAATTAGCAGTTACAGATGGCAGGGATGCAGAAAGGTTGAAATACAGTTCTTCGGATGAGTATTGGTTTAGGGTTGAGAACACACCATCGTGACAAACCTAGAATAGTGTGAGGAATACGGGCTCCAACTTAGATAGTGTCACTATAGATACTAACTAATGCTCTGAATTTGCGTCCCAGCGGCATGCCTTGGATGTAGTTTATCATATCTAGTTCTTGTTATCAACAATGTTCTCTCTCAAAGGTTGTGAAGTGGAAACCAACAGCCTCCGTAACTTGCACCAAGTGCAACAGCGTTTTGAAGGTCAATATATTTGTATTCCAGGTTAGTCCCGAGGTACTCAAATGCATTGAGCAGATCATTATACGGTTTTCCACCTTTGAAAATTAGACCGCAATCAGTGGCATATGCGTGCAGTTTAACATACCCCATTCACCTATTAAATGTTAGCAAGTGCATTAACGCAAGTGAGTGTGGATTACCTTGAATGGCATCAACAAATTCCTGCCCATACCCCGTACTTCCAGTTGGGTTTACAGCAACAACAATATACCCATGCTCGGCAAAGAGGGCTGGGTTCCACCTGGTGCTCCAGCCGTCGTTCCAAGCTCTGTGCTGGGTTGTCAGCAAGTACATCAGGAAATCAAGAAATTTGATATACCCTTGAGGACCTACGATCGATGTCAGTAAGAACAAGAAGTAAATTGGTGCTAAGTCGCATACCTCCATGAATAAAGAAAGCCATTTTGTATTTTGTGGTCTCCGACTTTTTGAAAAAGCTGGGTTTCACGATGAACCCGTGAACTTGCACTCCGTCAACTCCCGGAAACCAGAAGTCTTCCACTTGGGATTGGCTAAGGTCTTTCTCTTGGTCAGGCCGCGGTTGCAATGCAGTAAGGCTCTTGTCGGACGGATTGAAAACGTATGATCTCAGTGAGGAAGTAAGCGAGCTCAGCGATAACAAGATTTTTTCGTCAGGAAGGAGCTCTAGTGCATGTACCGAATGCTGGCCCCAAACCTCATCAACGTAAACCGAGTCTACTGTGATCTTGAATAGCTTGTGCCGCCCGATGCTATCGGCAGTGGTGTAGATAGAGCGACTATCAGGCGACCATTGGATGTTCTGAGGCGAAACATCCCAATGAGGAGCAATCTTTGTGATCAAGGGCTCTCTTAGACAGGCAATGTACAGTTTATTAATATCTGATTCATACCCATTCTTGGACATTTGTAGGTAACCAATGGATTTACCGTCCGGCGAGAATTTGGGAGCTGAGGAAGCTCCACGCGCAGGCGGGCTATGTTCGCCATCTGGGTTGTTCAAAGCATGTGGGGATTTCGAGCCATCGAAAGGAACAATGTACACCAAACTCTGCGTGTTATTTGCAGGGTTAAGCGTCGGCGTCTTAGACACAAATGCCACAAGTTTTCCGTTAGGAGAAATATCAAAATCCTCGGCACCTCCGAAAGGTTGAACAGGAGTCTCAAGACCGGATCCGGATGGTAACAAGTTTCTTGGCTCAGACCTGGAGGTGTATATATTATCCTTGAGAGACAGTGTGCCCACGAATATCGACGATTTTTCGGGTTTGATATAAGTATCCCAGTGGCGAACAAAGAGCGACTCGTAGACTCGCCCACTAGCATGAGGTTTATGAGCTTTCTTAGGGTTATATAGCGTTCCATTCGGATTGGAATGAGATGAGAAGAGAAAGAGGACCGTATCGTCTATTGCGTGAATCTTTAGATCAGAAACCAGACCAGATACTGTAACTGCTTTATATCCTTCAGCTTCGTTGAGATGAGGCACAACCCAGAAATCGGTGTCTCCATCTCCAGATGTGTCGTTCGTGAACAAAATGGTATCATTATCGGTCCCCAGCCAACGAGCAGTGTTAATATTGCTCTGTGGGAACAACACAGACGATTCACCGCTGGTAAGGTTAACCAATGTCCATGACAAAGTTCTGCTGTGAGTTTTAAACGAATAAGCCGTATGGGAATAGATGGCAAGAGTTCCAGCTTTGTTGGGCAGCGCAGGACTTCGCCGGGGCGCGCTCAGAAGGTCCCTATCTTAACCATGAGTAACAAACATGGCGCATGAATCAATTGCCAAACTCACTCAGGGGTGAGGCATGCAGTTAATAGGGGGGCTACAGAGAGAAAACCCGTTACCCAGCGAAGTAACATGTTGTAATGCAGTCGACGGTAATTACTACGAAGACCAGCAGATCTCTCGCACGGATTTCAGGAATAAGGTAACTGACTGCGGGGATAACTGGATAGAGTACGGACTCGATAATAAGAAGCTTTGCTCTCGCGCCTTCTCAGCCACTCCCTCTCTTTCTTCCTCAGGAGTCGGCGATGTCTCTGTGAGTGAGTGGGGTCAAGAGGTGACGTTGGTTTGGAGATACCCAGCAACAGCCGCTGCCGCCACTAAGCGAGCTGCAGGAACAACCGGAGCCGCCTAGCTTCTTTCAGGCAAGACCGTGTGAAGTTAGAACCCCACCTCATCCCATCACCGAGACCTGCCATTCTCCCGCGTATTAGGGGGGCTTCAGGCTTGCCCCTTTCATTGTGCAAAGCAACGCTGTTGATGGCCCCTTCAACCTCTCGAGAGTGTCACACTTCTTTCAAGACTCTGAATTGGATTCTGAAATAGCCTAGAAATTACCGGTGGGGGGGGGGGAACTAATGCTTGACGGAGAGGCCCCAATGCCTCTCTACCAGAGGTGTAGCGGAAGCCTTTTCACGAGAACAAAATTAGTCAAGTTTACATCATTAAATCAGCTGACGTAATTTTATAGAGTTGTGAGAATCTATCGATGCTACGAAGCTGAAGAAACCGAGCCAGACACAGAATACGAGCTTTAAAAGGGCCTAGAGCTGGTAAAACGGTTGAAAAAGAGTGGTAGGTCAATGCCGATAAGGTTCCCAGTTGTTTGCACAAATGGTTCTGGAGAAATGGAACACGAGAGTCCGAGAGTAGACGACAGACAAAATCTCAAGGAAACGAGGGGATGATAGGATGACTACTGTCGGTAGACGACAGCAGCAATACAAGGAAACTGTGAGGAGTAGTAGTACGAGTGAGGTGATATTGCAGTATAGGTAACATGGAGAGATAGCACTAACGCAGAACACTGCAGCTGGTACTCTCCTTATGAGACTAAACAATTATGGGGATGTGCCGCGTTAATGACGTAGTCATTGCGTGCGACATATCTTCTCGTCCAGGCGGTCAGCTGCAATGATGTTTGAAGCTTTCCGTAGCTGGGCACAGCGGTGATATATTGTTGCCTAAAATTGTTGACTGGCCATGCAATAACCCTTAAACTCATGCGATCACTCCTCTGTTCATAGGAAATTTCAGCTCACAGATCGGCGATGTCGATACATGGTATGTGCTCTACTATTCGTGTCTCGCTGCCAAACTTAAGGCTCAGGACGTGCACGTTAGTCGAATAAAAGCAGCTAATGCAGGCTTACTCTTTCACAATACTTGCTATCGAAGGTTTTCAAGGAAAGGACTCGATCTTTGTGCCCGGGAAGAGGACAGGCCAACAGACCCTGAGCTAACGACCGAATTGTAGCAGCTAATGTGACAACCGCAAGGGGATTCCGGTGGATAGTAATTGAACGCATGAAAACACCATCTTGTGTTTATCATTCGCCTTTTTCGTCATTCCAATAACTACACTCTGGTGCTCCATTTTCTTACATCTCAATCTAAATTTCCGGTACTTCACCTGAAATATTTACATCACCGCAGTTGGACTTTGTTTGCATTGCAGGATATAAAATCCTAGCGCTTGAACCATGTATTGGCAACACATTGCCGAGATCGCATCTCCAAGCTAGCGTCATTTTCCCAAAACATTCCGCATCCACGTTACGTATACGTTTTGCGGCCAACTGCATCCAACAGTTTTGGCTTCATATATCAACGGCAGATCCGTACAATGTGAGACTTACTACCTAGATCAACTGTTAGCAGGAATATGTGAATATACTATCCCGAGTATCACGGGTCTAGACAATGTTCTCGTACTGCTGCGGGATGGATGATCAACATTGGAAGTTGGTAGAGGTAACAAATGTCCAAACGCTTTAGTTGTCTTCGACGAGCGGGCCTTAGCCTGAGATATAACACTAGCATTTGGCCAAGTACAGGAGAGTCTAGACGGGGGCTTACCAGCGTACGACCATAGAATTCGAAAGCCTGAAATAAGTTTAAGTATCTATAAGGATTTGCAAAGGCAACCGCCGCTCCGCAACCGCCATCGCCATGCCTTACACTCAGGAATGCCATGACGATATTGCCTATCTGAGTCTTCTTAAATACACTATACCTCGTTTTGCGTGTTATTATTGGTGGTAGGGTTCACTTTCACCACAGAAAAAGGTTGCATCTGAAACCACTATCGAGGCATGAAATAGCGCATCGGTTTAGCTTACGTTCGTTCATACCTTATTTCACAAGCTAGTTTCACACTGTCTATTTGACTTGGAATATCGGCTACGCACAAAGACTTTCCGACACGACACATTTGATGTACCGACGTCGGAACGACGTCGTACGATGATGGCACATGCCAGGCAAACACCCGGCTGCTGTTATTAGCCTAATATAAATAACTCTTCGTTTCATATAACTGGGGTTCAACACGTTCCACCCGTGCACCATACCTAAACTGTGTTGCAAGAATTCAAGTTTCTGCCAAACACAACAGCAGATAAACCCTCAGTTGATACTCGGTCCGTCAAGACACAGTTTTCGTCGTTAGTAACCCAATGCAAGAGTCCGATCGGTGATCTTAAACTTCATGCCGATTCCATACGACGAACGCGGCAAGATGGACAATGCAATGTGAATGAGGCCGGAACCTGTAGTCAAGATACTTGTTTGACGTCAAGACGGTAGCTAGAGGATTGTGATACTGAATGACGTTTCCAGATAATCTGGAATATAAGTAGAGCTGGCGGACTACAGGAGTGTCATTTACTCATTCAAGCACTGTTCTTTCTGACTTCAATCAACCAAACGACAAGGACCACTTCCATAAAGCGTAATGTCTTTCAGATCCAAAAGCGCCTACTCTCTTCCCTCCCAAAAGCATGGCTATGGGGTTCCTAAGGACCCCAAAATTCAGAAGGCCATGGAGTACTACCAGGCGCAACATGCAGGAATTGCGCCATACTTTTTGGGTAATCTATATGGTGTGCACACATATGACAGAGGTTAACAGATGAATGCTCTAGGACCCCAAGCTGAGAACCATGAGTTTTTCAAGGCGTACATAAACCAGATCTTGAACGAGCACAAGGCTGCCCGAGAGAGGTACCATGGAATCCACGATCCCAGGGGAGAAGATGATGGTCTATTTATCACGCCAGCGATGAAAAAGAACTCCGCGTTTGAATCAAGCCAGAAAAGGCTCTCAGACGAGCTCAACAAACTTTTCGATCTACTCATGAAGCACTCGGTTCCATTTTATCATCCCCGATACCAAGCGCACATGACTATGGATGCAAGCATGCCAGCCATTTTAGGATATATCACAACTGTTCGTATCTTTCATACTCATTCCGCTCTTGCTCCAATCTTATAGGCCTGCAGATGATCTTCAACCCAAACAATGTTTCGCTGGAGGCCAGCCCAGTTACCACTATCCTAGAGTTGGAGGCAGGGAAACAGTTGTGCAAGATGCTTGGGTATTGTCTGGAGAAAGGGCAAGTATTGCCTGGTTTCACAGACGAAGTCGAGCCAGAGCTGAAACCGGATGAGAGAGTTTCGTGGGGACACATCACTTGTGGAGGGACGATAGCAAATCTGGAGGCAGTATGGGCAGCCCGTAATCTCAAGTTTTATCCGCTCTCCCTTCGGAACGCTATGGCCCCAGGTGAAGCTCTTGACTTCATCGCACCACCTTCAAAACTACGACATGCAGCGACCCAGATAATCCTAAGCTCTTTGCATCATGCTCTCCGTGGGAACTGCTCAATCTGACGGTTGACACTATTTTAGAGATCCCAGACAGGCTCTACCAGATGTACGGTATCTCTACTGCTTATCTGGAAGCCGCCATGAAGAAGCACAGTATTCAGTCTTGTGGTAAAGATGTGCTGGGTGAGTGATCCTTTCCATATCTCTCCTGAGTTATTCTGATAGCTTGCAGAAAGGCAATACAATATCAAGCCCATGAAGCTCCTAGTCTCCAACACGAACCATTACTCTTGGCCAAAGGCATGCGCGATCACCGGGATAGGCTCCAGCAACATGATTGGCGTCAAGATTGACAATGATGCAGCCATGGATTTGTGCCATCTAGAGGAGGTCCTCGAGGAACATCTCAAGAATGAACAAGGCACTATTGCGTGGCGGCAATTATATGCTCGACAGAAGAGGGGGCTGTCGACGACCTGAGGGGGATCTTAAAGCTCCGTTCAGACTTTCAGAAAAGGGGTTTGTCTTAGTCTGTCAGAGATCGCTCGCTCACCAGGACTAACATGCTGTCTAGGTTTATCTTTTGTAGTTCACGTCGACGCAGCATGGGGAGGCTACTTCGCATCTATGGTCCCGCGTAAACAGCCACGAGACATTGAGATAGTCCCGGGTCTCAGACTGAGGGCGCATGTGGAAGAGTCTTTCAGGCATATTCGGTATGCAGACTCGGTCACCATTGATCCACACAAGAGCGGATATGTTCCCTATCCAGGTCAGGAACTACGTGTGTTGGCGATGGTTTGGTGTATTAACGTGTTGTAGCTGGTGCTTTGTGCTATCGTGACGGCAGAATGAGATATCTAGTAACATGGACAAGCCCTTATATCGCAAGGGAGCATCAACCAGAAAATATCGGCGTTTTTGGTGTGGAGGGGAGGTGAGTAGTGTTTATACAAAAACCCTTTACTAGTCACTAATTCGCCATCAAAAGCAAACCGGGCGCCAGTCCCGTCGCTGTGTATATGTCCAACACGGTTATTGGTATGCGCGAGACTGGCTACGGAGCTCTTCTTGGGGAAGCATTATTTTCCAGTAGTAGGGTGAGGGTGAATGACCTCCTTATTACTTCATTTGGCAGCTAACAATACGAAAGCTCTCTGCTCATTGGGCCGCGATGACCACAGATGATGACGAATTTATGGTCGTCCCATTCAACCTATTGCCCTCGGAACGGGATCCAAATCATTCAAAAGCAGATATAGATGCGGAAAAGGAGTTCATACGCCAACGAATCCTTCCAGTAGAGAATATCGATCTCCTCTCAGACCCTGAGGCCTTGAAACTTCTCCGGGACTTGGGCTCAGATATTAACATCAACATCTGTTCAGTTAACTTCAAACTCTCAAATGGAGAATGGAATACAGATGTGGAAGAGGCAAACTATCTCAACAAGAGAATCGTCAAGAGGATGTCATATGTCGATCCCACCCAAGAACTTCGAGATGTGGATTTATTCCTCACGTCAACTGAATTCCAGCAAGATGTTTACGGAGATTGTGCAACGAACTATAAAAGACGACTCGGACTCGAGGGAGAAGCGGACCTATTTGTTCTTCGCAATGTGGTCATGTCCCCATTCCCTACAGCAGGCAACTTTGTGGCTAAGCTTGCTAGCGTTTTCCGGAAGATCGTAGAGGAGGAAGTAAAGATCTGCCAACTGCGAAATTCTATTGATCCAGCGATTCATAGGTTCGTCGTCCAGGGAACACGTACGGATAGTTCTGGTGGCGGAAAGCTTTATCTTGCATACCAGCCCTTCTTCCACGAAGCAGACTGCCTAGCACAGCTCATTGTGTCTGCGGATATTGGGAAGGACTCTATGAACGCATACCTCCACGCTAGAGGCCATGCAACTAAATATGCCACCTTCCATCTCGAAACTCTTAAGAAGGAGCGCCTCCCTGACATTCTTGAGGCCGGATCATTCGCCGCCAAGTTTACCAAAATCGACCTCACCCGGGAATTGTGGGAATTCCGGGAGGTCTCTGTCGCCAAAATTCAGATTGTCAAAAACCGAAGCCTGAAATACCTCGACCGCGAATATCCAAAGGGATTTATGCCCTTCTACATGTATGGAACTGCGGAACATGGCAACCAACACATCTCGCACATGCTTTTGAAGGCACCAAATGTCAACCTATGCGCGGATAACATCTCCCTCAACCTCGACCAGCCGCTTTCCGGGCTGGAAACCCACCTCAAGAATGGATTCATTGCATATGCCACGATATCTTTGAGAGTTCTCGCCAACCATTTGCGCAGACAGTCTCCAATCTTACACACCCCGACGACAGTTCCTTCTTTTTCCTACCCGGGGCAACACTCGCCATAACAATCTACGCAGACCCGTCTCCAGCGGAAACTTCAGGCCCAGGACTTTTGGAAAATATAGACCTAGGAAAGCCACTGGCGAAAGGAACTATGGCTCTGGACGGGACGGTGTATGTGGATGCAAAGCATATCAACGAAGACGGTCTTGAAGGTTTGCTGTGGGATGGTTCTGGTTGGTCTGTTCCTCCTCTACCGCAGAGTGGAATCGAACCAGGTACCGATAAGAGAGGGATATCGATGCCTGTCATTATGCCGCCGGTCATGGGGGTAATTGATATTGGGGTGCATGGAACGGAGGGGATACATGTTGGTGCGGGGATTAAGGTGGGGCCGTTGGATGTGGGGAACTATTTGAGTGCGAAGGAGGGGCATGGGAGAGTTACGATCAGAGGAAAGGTGGGACTGTGGACGAATGAGGTGAAGGGAGCACTGTTGGAATGAGGGTGTTGGAATAGCTGAAGATGTATTAAGACTGTCGCTAAGGAGGGATCTTGGATGATTGAGTGAATTCACGACGTGCATTTGATGCTTCCGTCTTCGTCCTTTGTTGGCCATATCCTAGCTTCGGTTTTTCGTGGGTCACGGAGACCCCTCCGCTATTCAGACCATGCGGCAAGCTGTCTACCTGATGATTATTTCGGGAAATTTGAATATGTTATCCAGTACCGTTGTTATTCGCAAATAATATCCACCCGCCACATAACTGACGCCACCGTTAATTATACAGTCGTTCAAAGGATGTTGGACGTGGCGAAGCCGGTATCTGGGGTTATCTTCCAACTCTTGAGCTATGCAGTTATCAATCAGCGGTAAAGGATGGCTATGCTTTCTTTTCTTCATCATGCTAACTAGTTAAATGGCGTTTTCATTTGATCTCAACCAGTAGAAATGGGCCCTGGGCCCTCAGAAGCGCCAGCTTTGCGCTCCCCTGCGCTATCTACGAACCAACAGATTTCGTTGACAGATACCGCCATACCGCCATACCGCCACTGATGCACTTCGCAATGGACTATATGCTATTTCCAACGTTTCAGACTTTCGTCCAAGAACTCGTGTTGTTCTGATGATTTTGCTTGTGTGGCATGAAAGATTCGTGGGCTATAAATGAGCTACTGTGAGTGATGACGTATGACTGCCTGCTGCCTTTCGGCAGTCGGAACGCGCCCCGCCGAGCACATGCAGGATACGCTGGAAAATACTGAAGCAATGGCTGGGCACGTGCCACAACGAGCGTTTTCGACAGACATGCCACGTGGCTCGGTATTAGTGCCTTGGCTTCTACTTTTCTCAACCCAGGTTTAAACTTTAAAGCCTTGTACCAGAGCACTGAAGTTGTGTAGCGTTCTTCAAGAAACCTACCAAGCAGGTATCGTGGGGCCCTAGTAAAGTTGGGGCTTCAGGGCACGTTTTACGGTGACGAGACTTCAAAGGTTTAGTTACGCAAACAGCGAGATCCATCTATCGGGCCAATCATCTGCAAATACTTTGGCACGATGCAATTGCCCTGTTGTCGGTATTACTCTACAATCGGTTCCGGCGTCATTCGAATTCCCTACTCACTTATCTCCACAATCACCTGGCAACTCAACCAGATTCAAAAGCGCTGGTGGTAGCAGCTCGACACTTTCTGGTAAAGACTGACCACAGTCTCGGAACTCGGGAGTTTAGAAACTCAAAGCTTGAGTATTACTGATCGCTGTGGAGTGTTGTATTTCGTGTCACTCCTCTCGAGGTTTAGGGTTTGTAACACCACAGATCTTTCTCCAGAGGGCAAAGAAACCAAAATAAGTGAATATATCCGAAAACTACACCAGCGTAAAGCGTTCGTTAATATGCAGCAACAGCGTCATTGTACAATGTACATGCAGCGACCTGGCAACAATGTCCTACTCTTGTAAGTAACCGTAAAACTCTCACCCCCATCCCTCCGCCCAGTGCGCCCTGCGCAGCTTTTCATATCCAACCAGTCCCAAAAGAAGGTAACTCATCCTCAAACACACCACCCATCCCCTGCCAAATCTCCTGCTCGTATTCGCTCGCCCTAAATCGCTGTAACCCCCGCGAAACCATAAACTGTTCTTCCGCATCGCCCAGATTCATCCCCGCAATCTCCTCCGTCATCTCGGCAACTTGTGCCAACTCTGCCCCGAAGGGGTGTTGTCCGCTAAAGCCCCTTGCTGAATGCAATTCCTTGGGGGGCTGCGCTGTTGGTGGCCATCCAGTCTTGCGAGAACTACTCTTCGGTGGGGGAGGCATGGATGGGTGCCGCGGGCGGGACAATGAAGAGGTGGATTTCTTGATGTGTCGAGTGCTCTGTGACCGAACTGGCTGTGGAGTTTCAGCACTGCTAAAATACGTCGATAAGTGGTTTGTCGGCAGCGGCGAGTCACTGTGATCTGAATCATCCCCGAACGATAACGGCGATAATGGGCTCTTCATCGACGTTGGTGAGCCGGAACCACTTGAGTTAGACGATATCGATCCATGGGACAGCGAATTTCGCAGCGAGGGTGCAGTGTAAGAAATCATGTTTGTTGTGGACAACAATGCTACCGGTGCAGAAATCTTGTTCTTCGAGATCGAATGGCGCTTCGAATCTTCTAGGGACGATAACGAGCCGAACCCATATCTGGAACTCTTCTTGGTGATGCTGCGTCCAATAGACATGTTGACAGTGTAAGAGTTCGGAAGCTCTCAACTCAGGGAACTAAGAGCGTAATAGAAGAGAAGTATCGAGTCGCGGAGACGAAAAATACGTCTGGGATATAATGAGAGGACAGCAAAAACCGTTCCTATGACAGTCTCGGTTGTTGTGTGAATTCCAGATAACAAGGAACGTCTGAAACAGTTACTGATGCTCAACAACTCAGTGACGTGGACCCAGGCCAGGAGCACACAGGGAAAGTATCCCTTAGCCTTTATTCTTCCCTAGAGTGGGGGACGATGAGTGAAAATACGAGGGAGGGATAATGTGCAGGGCCCGTCAAGTTACGATTCTTCCCCAAAGCAGCGTGAGAGAATGCTCGTGCGTGTAATATTTGGATGTCTGGAGTTTGACCCCGGCTTCTCCGAAGAAATGTGGCCGACAATATAATAATAAATGCGCAGACGGGGAAGATGCTTAAGAAGACGCCTGGGAAGACGCTTGGAAAGCGTGGCTAAAGACAACTCCAATTGACTCGGTAGCAAAGCAGAGACACAAATTCTCGAAACCGCGAACGAAGTGAGTAACGCCGTTGGCTTGCAAGGCAGTGTGTGGATGGATATTCCTCGTGCTCTTTCGAGAGGAGAGTGATGTGTGTTTGATGAAACTTGTTGAGAGCCAATACTAGCAAAAAAGAGTGTGATGCTCAAACAGACTGCGCAGCGTAAAGAGCGATGCTGTGCTGGTGGTCGATATGAGTCGTGGGAAGAAGGGACCGATCCTGCGGAAGAGTGAGAAGAAAAACGGGAAACCGCAGAAAGAACGTTATCGGGGGGAAGATGTGGTCATGTATTGAATGCAGTATGGCATGGTATGGTATGTACAAGAAGAGAAGGAGCACGGCAGAGGGGTAGAGGGGTTTGTTTGGTGTTTGACTTGTCTGTGTTGGTTGGTGGGTTAGTGAGCGCACTACGTATTCATCGTCGGAAAAAAAAGAGTATTTACGCAGGGGCCAGGTCGAGAGCAGCGGAGGCATCCCAGATCCCTGCCGCCGCGATGCCACCAATGGTTGTCGCCATCCAGAGAGCGTTGAGGACAACCAGGTACGCGGTGCTGGATTTTGCCTCCAGAGTCCACTGCTACCTAGTAGCGATCAAGAAGGTCCTATTTTCTTCCCAAAATCGCGCGAAGACGTCGACGGCGTCAAATCCTGGTGTTGGTGGGCGGTACGTTTCAACCTTCGCCTCCACGTTTCGGGTATATTGTTCTTGTTAGCCAATGAGAAAGGGGGCACCCATGGCCCGAGCACTCTAATGGGCTGGGCATGTTGGCTGTTTCCAGGACATCGCTCCTACTGAGGAAGGTTTGTTTTGTATTGAGAGGCCGCTGCGACCCGTAACTCAGCTCGTCGGGACAACGGGCACCGCGGATGAATAGGGCACGAAATATTTTATTTCGTGGGCAGCGAATGGCAATGGCGCATTACCGCGTCCAATTCGAGGTTGTCACAACAACCTCAACAGCCCAGCCCAGCACTTCCCTTCCCGCCACTAGCTAACCACGGCGTTGTTGCAAACACCAATTGATCTGGGGGCAAAGTCTTTCAAGGCATTAAAATGCTTACGCTCTGCAGTACCCCCGATTTCTTGTAGTACTGCAGAATCGCAGTCAAGTTAAAGCAGGTCTCACATCAGACTGTGCTTCGTGTGTTGAGCGTCGTTCCTCGGCATCAAAAGATTTTTAGCCCCCGAGTCCCGCAGGCCCATGCAGCCAACACCAAACTGTCCCCGAACTAATTGCGGACAGAGTGCGGGACGATCACCACCACGCCTGGTTGACATTGTTCCCAACTACAACGCAAGCGAGTAATAAATCCATTCTAGAGCTTTTGATGACCACTTAACTCCAAGGTTTTGCCGCACCCCACCAGAACCAACCACTACTGTTCCTTATCCTTGATACCATACTCCTTTCTCAAGCTCCTTACCGGATAAAGAACATTTGGCGTCACAGCAACCAACAACTCCTCGCTCAGGTCTACCGTCTCAACGACGCATCTCTCAACGCTTGTCGCAACATCCCCATTTGTCACAGTCCACTCGCCAGCCTGATTAAGCCAATACTCGCCCAGCAACGGACTCGAGCTATCGACTGGGTCTACTGACACAAAAACTTTGTTTTCGACAGTATTGACTGCGGTGTCAAGAAAGTTTCCGGGCAGAGAGAGGGTAGATGTATGCTTGAGGCTCCCGGATATGCGAGTGAAGAGGAACAAGGCTGGGACGCTCTCAATCCCAACAAGAACGCCACGCATCGAGGGTACTTCCCAAAGACCACTTATGGCGAATTTGAACAAGCCTTCCTCTTCTTCCTGTTCCGCTTCTCCCTTCTCCCTAGTCTTAGGCACAAATATTTTCGCTTCTGGCCCTAGAACTGCCACCACTGGTGTCACCAAATCCACTTTCTCAACTACTTTTCCCTCTCTCCAGTTCCACACAAGCAAGTACTCATCCCCACCACCCGAGATAAGCGTCGTAAGTTCCCAACTCGGCGCCAACATCGTCTTTACAAACTGTGTGTGACCGAGACAGAATCCCTCGATGATGAAAGATTGAGGGTATCTAGTGATACGGATATGCTCATCGCGATCACTGGTGAGTACCCACGTTTTCTCCTTGCCTGCAGCTTGAGGGTGGTCGGCGGGCAATGTTATAGTAGAAAGCGAAAGCAGCATCGAAACATGGCCGAGAACGAAATCGTGTGTAAATGGAATACTGTAATCAACCTGAAGGCGCTTCCGACGTTCCGCGGCCGCTTGCTCACGGGCATGGTGAGCTCTCTGCTTTTCGAGGTGGCGTTGTCTCTGTTCTTCGCTTTCGTACACCTTGCCTGATTCCTCAATAGTCATTTCGACATCATGCACAGATGTTACCGAGGCAGGTGCTGATTCTGACGTAAGATGTGATTTTGACTCAGAGTCGGAAGCGGGAGGAAGCAGCGGTAATCTAAACACGTCGCCAAATTTGTCGGCACATAGGATTTGGGTGCCATTCTCAACGAGTCCAAGATCAACAATGCGTTTGGGTAAATGTCTAACACAGTTCCCATCAACTAACTGCCCTAAGGTGTAGAAACCAAACTACATCGCCATCCGAACTCACCTCGCGCTCAGCACCTCCAGCTTCCCATTGTCCACCGAAAACACAGTTACGGCCTTATCCTCACTCGTAGCAATAACAACATAATTCCCATCGGCAGTAGTCAAGATCTTCGAAATCGCATTGTTGGACATGGTTCCGGCGAATAGGGAGAGACGTGTCCTGTCGGTCTTCTCCTTTTTTCCAGGTTTAGGCGATGAAGTTGTTTCTTCCACTTTACGCTTCGTTTTCGGATTTGTGTCGTCGTCATTGTCTCCTGAAGTTTCTGCAATTGTGGGTTTGGTGGAGGCAGCTTCAGACGATTGAGGTGCTGTCCAGGAAGATAGTAACGTGCCGGCTGAAGCATCAAAGACGTGTAGGGAATTTGAAGTGGCCGTGTAGAGGCATGAGGTGGCCGGACAAATATGCAGGCGTTGAATTGGGTGACGCATCTTGCTTGGTAGAACTGAAGTTCATGAAGAACTTGAGCACCTTGCGATGGCCCCACCAGTGCTATACCACGTGACTTAAAATGCAAAGCCACGGCTAAAAAATGTCTAGCACTATGTGTGGCAATGCTGGCTGGCTTGGCTTGGCAGAAAAGCATGAGTGATGTTCTATGTAGTAGAGTGATTGTTCATGAGTTCGAAATGGCCTTCGGGGACCAAAAAGAGTTGAAATCTACCAATATCCGACACAATCTATCCTGGCTGGCTTCAGTTCAAATTTGGAGACATGGGCAGGTTGTCCGAGAAAATCGACCCGACGTAGTACCAAATGCGGCTAGCCTGTTGAAGACTTAGAAATGGTTAGCTCATTCTCCGCAGAGCTTGCGTTCGATTATATCTGGCCTTTGCAATAGCTATCCGCTCTCGAGACGATGTGGGAGCAGGGAGAAGCCGCAAAGCCAGACGAATCAACAAACCTAGGATAGAGATATACCACTAACTTTGGGAGTGTCTGACAAACCGACAAGACGTTCATTTGGTCGTGACTTAATGTCAATACGCAGAATCTCTGTAAGGTTAACCACCCCGGTAGTACTGAAAGGACACATGTGTGGTGAAGTGAGCGTGGATCAGCTGTCTGGTTTGTTCTTGCCTGAATGTTGATGAACCGGGACATTGTTGACATATCCTGAAAGCTCCTCCTACACCTCCACCGATAATCACCCGCCCCTTCCTGCACTATGCCCTACGCGCTCGGATTTGATAAATTGGCTACAATACTCGCGTGGCGAATAAAGTGCCACTGATTGGCTGACTTGAACTTCATACGGCGATTTGTGATAAACTAGAGCTTGCTTTATTGGTTACTCTAACTGATCGATAAGGTCAATTGCTAGAATAGAGTATTGTAACTAATTTCCCAAAACCGAACATGTATGGGATAAAGACTGCCTTATCTTCAACAATGTCCCAGATCTCAGAGTTCACCGCAAATCGTCTATGAAAGCGTCAAGTCCTCTTTATTGGACAGAAGACAGCATGATATGTACCAGCAGTGTTCACAAAAGCAGTTGGGATGTCAATAATAGACCAGGATACGAGGCGTTGGCAGGGGCCATTCAAGATCAACTCAAGAGATGCCGAATTATAGATATCTATCTGACGTGCCGATATTCTGCTATATAGTCCAAATTAAGCCTGCCTTCAGTGAGCCCGGGTCGACCCAGGCCCTGTTTCTACTGATCTGCCTTGGAACAAGCCGGCACTGGCCAGAATCATATATGTCTGGGCTGGCCGCTTTTGAACTCTGGATGACAGCAGAAGGTGATACCTCTGACGCCGTCACTTTCGATAAAGCGTATGTTGTTACATGGGAATGGCCACAAGCTGTTGATAAGAAGGCTGCATACCGTTTTGACAACATGCGAGATCTTCTATCTCAATGGGATGACAGCGCTTCCTGCTTCTCGGGCATTGCAGACCAAGTTAAACGACCTATAGTGTTGTCCCAGGAATAACACCGTATTCAACGTATTCGATTATACCCTACAACAAACCACCTATGCACTTCACAATAACAGATTCTCTCACATGCGCTAAACGATACAGACCGGGTCCATGACGGCAAATATTCGATACTCGGCGCTAACTGATACATGTTTGGACCATCGCAATTTACTTGATGCTGGAATCTCCCACATGGTCTTATGTAATTCAATCAACGGAGAGGATTATATGCTATTTGCATGTCTTACATGTGGAGTATGGGTCACTGAGATTTTGGCTCACCAAAACCATAGAGCCAGACACCATGTACTAGTACATACAGTACCTCATTGTACCCGTAAAGTCAAATCATGCGTTCAATATTCTCCATGCTAGACGCTTTACCAAGATAAGCTTATAGATAATTTAGATACTGTAATTATTAAGTGCTCGTTTGATCAAGTTTCATCCTGCCTGTACCTTGATAAATACATTAGGTGCGGGGGACTTTAACCAGATACTAGAGAAATATAGCGAAACGAAGGTCTCGAGTGGGGACAACAGTTGGGCAGACATCAATTAAGGATTTTCTCCCCGTGGGTTCATATGGAGAGTCTGGTACATTGAAACTCTTGACTTCACGGAGAACGGTATATGCTGGATTGCGTTACGAACTACAAGGCGACGATACTGTCTGTCATTTGCAAATTGTTTATTGTTTGTGGTTTGTGTGCTGCTGTATGTTCTCTTGATATTGATACTTTACTTAGTCACTAAGGATAGTACACTTTGTTGTGCTGGTAGTTTTTTCTGGCCTCCGAATGGTTAAGAGTTGCCCGAGTATGTAATAAAGACTTTTAGTACACTCCCCCCTGACCGCCCGCGTTCTTCCCGGTAACGGGTACAGTATTTAATGTGAGTTCTAGCAAGGAATGTGATGTATATGTTCAAGTACCTCGCGCTGATTACATATCACAGACTCCTCTGCTTCATCTTTGGAATGATGGATTTTTGCTAATGGGGATAAGGGACGGTAAGTATTTACAGGCGAACTTGTTTGGAGGATATTGAAGGTAAGTATTCATCATTCAATATCGTGTTTTGCTCTGAGATTTCACATCAGCCACCTGCCAATACATTCTTACACGCTGGCGTTTCACCTTCACCTTCGCCTTCGTCTGTTAATTTCGCATGCTATGTTTAATGCGTGCACTTGGTGCCAACCAAGAGGTTGAGCGCATGATGATCGCATCTCATCTCGTACTGTAGTGTGCCTGCCAGGGATCCGAGACCACCGGCATCCGACTCGGATAGCCGATCTCGGGTGGTCACGTGCTTTGCGGTCGATTAACTCTGCCGAGCAGCTTTCCGCCTCCGATCTATCTCCAGTGCGCTTCTCACGGTGATAATTGGAATTTGGAGGGAAGGAGTCCCGCTTATGGATCGCAAATACACGTACAGAGCTATTTTTACACGATAGTCCATGCTCATGCAACTTGCAGGGAGTAGTTGCATTGATTTTTACGAAGCCCACGAATTCGACCTAAGGACCGAGAGTGCGGTGCTTATGGGGTAACTCCTCCCGGAGTCAGTAAACCGACTTCAGGAGTAACAATTACCTAAATACCTAAGAAAAGCCCTCTCCGACGCTGCATATAGGTGCGACATGATGCCGATAGATCTCAGGGCGCGCAAAGCAGAATCCAGAGCGCCAAACACTGGGTATTTACAGTGCTCATAAACACATATCCGAATAGTCTTTGGGATTAAAGAAGCAATCCTTTTGCCCATTTTACGAGACGTTTTAGCATCGGTCGATACTGACTCAACTGAGTACTTCAGGTGGAAACGGTCGGCCGTCTGCATCAATGAAGATCTGCAGGAAGATATCAACAGTTGGATAACCTTCCGTGTCTGGCGTGATTTGTATGCACGCGGGGCCGTTGCAATTGCTCGGGTGGATTAGTTAAGTCGTGTTGCCGCATTTCGAGGTGCTGTTAAGAACACAGTTGTGAATGTATACGTGCAGAATGCCAAAGAAATAAGGGCCCTGCAGCTCAGACATTTATTTAGTCCTGCGGAAGAGGCCGGGTACCTAGGTAAGCACCCTACCTGTGGGAGGTACGTAGTTGTGCAGATCTGGTGTCGCACGACCGCAATCGCTGGTTCCAAGTTTGCACTCTGGAGTTGCCCATGAAACAATGCGCCGTCCAATAGGGAGAGTGTTCCTGGATGCAATCTCCTTATAGAAGGACACTCCAAATACACAGTAATCGTGGCCTTTCTGGATCGCCAACCAACCTACGGCGCGTATGCTTCATGCAGGTTCTGGTCAGCTTCAGGTGGTTGAAAGAGGAGAGGTCAATTGAAGGATCGTGGGGTACATAGTCTGGTTAACTCTTCTCATTCAGGGGAACCTTGACATTAGAGTATTTACAGTGGCTGATGCGCAATGACAACGCGGATCACGAAGAGATGAACGGTTTGAGCCGTGTTTATACGTCAAAGTACTAGTAGGATAGGTATAATACTGTGAATTTTGAGGAAATTGGTGGAAAGAGAGCAATTGATCGCCTCGTTTAAAACCAGAGAGTGGTGGGGATATATGTAAGGCCATAGATTCCAAACTCCGTCAAAAAATGCCCATCTCCTTACTGTTCCTCTCTCAACACTACTGTTGTCGATAGTTACCCCTGGAAATTCTACATGGTCGTGACCTCTCCTCGTCTGACTCGACCTTACCACCATATCACCACATCACCGCGTCATCGCATCACCACATCAGTCCTATTCCTATAGCCACCACCACAGTCGCTCGTTTCTGCATACCCTCAGATTGCTATTTCTAGACGAACGGCGCTGGCACGTCCTTGGTTTCTCCAACTTCGATGCTTAGATCCTGTGATCAGCTGCTCACTTCTCAGTTCCACCGCCTCCACCTCCGCGACGACCCCCTGCATCACTTGTTTTCCGACGTTCTTTCAGCTTTACCAACACCAGAGCGCCATTCTTCTGCCGTAGCATGCGCAACTGTTAACCGCACGCTCCATAGCCTTCTAGATCCAACAAAGCACCCGATTAACGCTTTACTCGTTAGCATTAATCCATTCTCCTTACAGTGCCATTCACGGATTCGCCATTGCTGCATTGATTTGCACCACTCGACGGAATCAACAGGACCCCCGAAGGTGTGCGCTTAGTCCCTCCAAAGATGCAAACGCGCCATCCACAGCGGCCACAGCCTGAGAGGGCTCAAACAGAAGACACTCAGAGCCTGCATACCCGCAATCGTTCGCCTGGAGAATTTACTCCCGAAGTCAGTCCGCTCGATCAGTTCATACACCGGGGCCGACAGCTCAAGAAGGAGCTTCAATATACAGAGCGCCAAGCACCGCCGCGAAATTCTCCAAATCAGTACCGGGATCCGCATTCGGGTAGATCTGGCTATGCAGCTCCAATCGATGAAGATAACGGCTTTCCAAGGCGCCCTAGCAATGCTCCGAGTGACCGGGGAGCCAAGGCAGCTCCACCAGTTGAATTACGCATGCCCCGGTTTAGCACGATTACAAATGATAGTTTTGGGGATCGGGATAGTATGTATTCAAATGACCGCGATTCATCCATTATGGGCGCATTTTCGTTTGGGTTCAATGCAGTGAATCAGGACCCCCCAGACATTCAAAGTGCTCCCAAAGCCGTAAAGCAAGAATTCAGTGAAGGAAGAGATTCGGTTAGACCTACTATCTCACATTCGCAGTTGGATGAAGATGTACAATATACTCAACGACCTCATGTGCCAAAGGCTGCATTCAACCCTATGCGCACATCAGTCAAGCCCATGATATCATCTGTCGACGACGACGATAACGACGACGACAATGATGGTGACATCAGTCCCAAGGAAAGCTATTTTCGAGATAATGATCCAAGGCAGGGAGAAAGACGAGGCTATGGTCCAATGCAAGGAGAAGGACGAAACAATGGTCCGAGGCAGGGGGGAAGACGAGTCAGTCCCGGTTCTTCTTCAAGGCGTCCTTCTGAGTACTCTCGAGCACAATCTCAGCCTCCGCCCCGCAATCAACGGCTACCGATTCGCCAGGCTTCAGGCGAAGATCGCCGGCAGCCACCCCCGAGAATAGATCCGACACTTGCCGGTGGACAGTATGTGCCGTACCGACATGGCTCAACGTCATCTAGTCCAACAGGTTATAGCCCGCCTTCAAGACAAAGTTCTAGTCCCACAGGTTATGGCCCGCCTCCAAGACAGGGTTCTGCGGAATCCGGGAGGTTCCCACCGCCAGCTCGAACTGGTTCGGGGAATTCGGACAGATTGCAACCCGTCCGACATGATTCTAGAGGTGCTGATAGGCGATATGGCCCACCGAGTCGGCAGAATTCCAATGAAGCCGAAACAAAATATGTACCATATCGGCAAGGATCGGGGGATTCTATTCCAGCCAGACAGGGTTCAATGGAAGGTAGCCGTGGCATTCAGCTTAGTGCGCCATCGCCTCAACCTCCTTCTATTCTTCCGATAATATCAGATATAAGGTCTTTATCCCCGGATGACACGAATGGAGATCAACAAGTTACGACAGCGCCATCATCACCCCTGCCTTCGCCGCCAAACCTTTGGACAATGGAACGTAGTCCATCATCTGCTTCAGACGCCAATTCTATGTACTCTGTTGGCGGGACACGATTACCTAAACCCTCATTTAACTTTTCACGACCGCTCAGTACCCGGCCATCAGTAGACTCTCAACATAGGCCGTCAATCGATATTCCCCCCAATCACCCGGGGCAAGATTATTATAGCGACCTACTCCCTACGCCAATGAGTATGTCTGAGGAGGCTAGAGAGTTTGATAGCAATAACCCAGGGCCGGCACCAACATATGTGTATACCAAGTTCGATCTCCCCCGGGGCCGTGCGGTAGGGCGCGAATCAGTCGTATTTCAAGATTCGCATCCAGACCTTCCACCTCAAAACGTTGAAATGCGCCAGCAGCCATCTAACATCAGACCCACAACTTCATCGCTGCCGAAAGGAAGCAATCTACAACCACCGCCACTACAACGCCTTCAATCAGCTCCAACACACAATTCGCCTCGTCCCTCCCCCTCATCTTCTGATCTCCGCGCGGCATCCGCCACCTCTTCTAGTGGACCACCTAAGTCTCTCCATTTGCACGTTACTCCTGCCGCAAACCTCGATCCAGATGAGCATTTAAAGATAGGCATTGATCTGCACGAGAAGGGGTCACTCCAAGAATCAACATATCACCTCCGCTGCGCCGCACACGGGGGACATGCTACGGGAATGCTCCTATACGCTCTAGCTTGCCGCCACGGCTGGGGAATGAGGCCGAACCAGAAGGAGGGAGTAAGCTGGTTGAAGAAGGTGACAGAGCTTGCCAGCAGTGAGGTGGCGGATGACGAGAGGGGGATTACCAATGCCGCCTACATGGAGAAGAAAGGACGACGTGCACAGTTTGCCTTGAGCATTTATGAGCTGGGTGTGAGCCATTTGAATGGATGGGGCACTGAGATGGACAAGGGGCTGGCGCTAAATTGCTTTGAGATTGCAGGCAGTGAGTTATCAAGTCCGTATCGTTTACTTAAATGATGCTAACCGTTGTGCTCACAGAATGGGGCGATCCAGATGCGCTCTCGGAAGCTGGATTCTGCTATGCCAATGGTGTCGGTACCAAGAAGGATATGAAGAAAGCGGCCAAATTCTACCGGATGGCTGAGGCAAAAGGTGTGAATATGGTTGGCAATAGCTGGATCTGGAAAGATAAATACCTCGACGACGAAGACAGAGCCATGAAGGCGAAGAAGGCGGGCGGTGGTAGCACTACCATCTCCGGGAAGAAAGAGGGCGGCCTCTTTTCAAGGAAGAAAAGCACGCCTTCATAGATGATGGCGAATATTTTATGACCTTTTCCTTTGTTTACATATTCACTTCGGCTTTAGGGTTTTATCTTTTGTCTCTTTGAATGTACCTATACCATTCCTGCCATTCAAGTCCATACTTTATTACCGATTTGTATTAGGTATCTTTGCCGTCTTTCCTCTTCATTTACCTTCAGTTTGTATTTTTTTCTTTTTGCTTCACGAAGCCTTTCTGATATGCTGATATTAAGCAGGATTCTTAATTTGTAGTTTTTATTGCCTGACACTTTTTTAGACCTATGTTGGCCTTGTTCATTCTTTCTCTTCATTTATGTTGCTTTTACCTTGTATACCTTTCAATTCCTTCCATTCTGGGTATCTCCCCCATTCTGGTATTTATACATTATAGGGTTTCGTTTCCATTCTTCTCCTTTGTGTATAGACTTTTCTATCTGTTTTTTGGGAAATGTATGTTGTGTGTTTGTGCCTACCGTGTATCTATCGAGCATCGCATTTGAAACACAATGTAGTGTTTCAATTATGAGAATTAATAGGTAGAATTTGGGATGAAGAGATGGGAATTTTTCACCCGGATATTCTAAGCACTTCATTGAACATCACTGTATTGATCTCATATCTAGTTCTAGTTAGTAAAATGAACCCGTGTGGTCTTCTGCTATAGTCTACAGCAGCGGTCACGACTTCTCACTCGGTAAATAATACTAAAAGTAGACGACCCCAAAAGATCGTGGATGAGGCCTCGAGAGCACCTATACACAGCAAGGTGGAAGAAGCGAGACGGCGAATAGACCGTCTATATTGGGCAGCACACGCCAGGACCGAGATTAAAGCCCCAGAACTCCTCGATTACTGTCAGAGCACAACGGTAATACCTCTAAATCAGCCGAACTACCAATGGGTCAGATTGAATAAGCTACAGTATAAAGTTGAAATCCGGCTGGTCAGAACTCCGAGACTAGCGTGGGGATTTTGCTATATACCCGTGAAGTTACCACCGTTCAGGCCCCTCAATCCTAGCAAACACTTAAATTTCGAATGTTCTCTGGTTTCCTTGCCTATTCGCATTCGGTATGTACTCCGGCCAAGCAGTAAACGAGGTTTTGGTGTGGAAGCGTGGAAATTGGGGTTACAGTCAGTGCACACTGGCTATGACGCTTTGCGTTATGGCGACCCATTATTACCAGTTCCGTGAGTGGTTTGCCAGGGGTCCAATCCTTTACTGCCTGACCCCGAGTGTGGTGGAGGTACCTACCTTAATTCTGGTTCCGGTGGCCTATGGATGACCTCGTCAACTTGAATGGCTATAATTCAGGTCTATTCTCTAGCGACCTAGCCAGAAACCCCACCCGTTTTATCTCTAGTAAGATATGTAAATACAAACACGCACCGTACTCTACTCAGCCGAACCAAAAAAAAACCAAAAAAAAAAACAGAACCAATGATTAAGCAATTGAAACCAAAAAGGGGGAAAATAGATATGTATCACCGGAAAAGTTAATGCCACACCATTCCCAGATATATGACCGTCTACCACCATTCAGGAAGCCGAACGATATCATATCAGTCTCGGCGAAGCCTTCTTCTTAGCCCCACCGTCCTCACTATGCTGATCAACCAACCCAATACTCCTTCCTCTCCTCGCCAGCACCGGAGCCTCCTCATCACCCTCTAAATCATCATCGCTCGTCTCATCACCCATCAAGATCCCCAGATCCTGTTCCACCTCCTCCCTCAAATCCTCGAAAACCTCGTCGGGCACCACCAGCAGGCCCTCTTCCTCTGCCCCTACTCTTGCACGCTCCTCCACCTCCAGCTGCGCTGCCCGCTTGAGAGTGCGCTTGTAGATAATCCACCCTGTGAGGAGACCCAGAATGACCCCGCCTGCAATGGAGCAGTAGTTCAACGCTTTCGTCTTCCCGTCCATTTTCTGTTCTGCAGCAGCAAGAATCGCGAGCCGCTGTCCGATCCATACGTGGATCATGAGTTTTGGTGTTGCAATTGCGGTGGCAAAGGCGAATGCTAATGGTGTGACGGTGGGAAAGGTTGACACTGCGCCGTTGGAGATGGAGTAGGGGAGCGGGCAAAAGCGGATCATGCATAGTAGCTTGATGCCATCATGTTTCAGCGTCAAGCTTAGTGCCTCGAAGCGGCGGTCAGTCGCTACCACTTTCCGCGTAAAATCCCTGAACAGATGTCGACACGCAAGGAAGGCAGACGTGGACCCTATCACAGTGGCTGCTGCAATGATGAACCAGCCATTCGGGAAGCCGTAGATAAATCCCGCTAGTGTGACGGAGGTAGAGTAGCCAATCATGGGTGGGAAGGCGGACAAGAAGCACACGGTAAATATGATCAGCCATCCTGCAGGCCAGCTGCGGAGAGTATCAGAGATGGGCAGCATTGCGGCAAGAATCTGGGTGTGAAAGACCAGCGTGAGGATGCCGAGGGTGAACGATATCAGGAGGAGTATGGAGACGAGGAGCTTCTGAGCGAGTGTCATAGATTTGAATCGTTTTCGCGCCCATCGCGACAGCTTGCGAATTCGCGTTTTGGCAGCGGCGAAACAGGTCTTCTTGGAGCGCCGGGAGGAGGCGATGCTGCTACTGCGGGGCCGTGACCAGCGCGGCAACGGAGGTGGGTGCTCATCGGCGGGAGAGTAGAGGACACGGGAATGTCGGGGGATTTCTGACATGATGGATGAGAGGGGGGGGGTGCGGAGGAAGAGGAGGCGGGGAAGGAAGACGAAGGCTCGTGGGAACCGCCACCGTGATGATGATTGAGGTTCGTATTCGAGACGGGTAGTGTAGAGTAGGGGTGGTTGTCGAAGAGCACTTGTATGTTGCTTTGGTTGGTTTGTTGAGGTAAATGGAAGGAGCTGACTGGTTGGTTGAACGTCCCCGCGCTGACGTTGGTGGTAAGCTGGTAAGGTACCAACGAAGTACTTTAGCACTTTGCATGACGACGACTTCCTGTGCCACCTTCACTTTCCGGTGGCATTCCTGTTCGGGGGTTTTCGAATAGATAAACCTCCAACTAGGGCATCTTTTAACATCACCGCACAGGCTTTCTCAGGATGTCGGTGCTTGTAGTGTCGCGTTCGGCATCACAAGCTTCGTCGGCTATCGCGTCTCCATCATGTTTCTAAGCTTGGGGATCTAATGGGACAGGGGTAATAGGTCGCCTCTGGTAAGTACCTCGCTCCTTCTCTGCCGATGGCGTGCTAACTCTTCCGCTATACAGATAACGTACTGAGACAAAGAAGCTGTGGAAGGAAAGAGAAGGAGGTAGCGGGACCAGGGCAGGTGCAGATTCTTCTACCTCTTTTTTCGATAGAATTATAACTGGCGTTTGGAGCAGCTATGACCACGCCTGATTGTGCAGCTGTCCATGTCATTATATCCTATTGCATCCATCTATTGCTATACAGACTATCCTCAAGCTTCCTGTGCTACTGCGAAGGCATCAAGAAATGGATCATCGACATCCGAAAACAGACGCAGATACGCCGTTTCAGGCTTTTACTTAGTTACAGCATTACTCTCAGAAGCAATACCCGGGGTAAACCGGAGCCGTTCCCGGACCATTCTTTTATATGTGAAGTTATGCGCCAGACTAATATGCTAAGCGCCTGTGACCATCACCGCCCCTTCCGCCGATAATTGCACTTCTTTCCACCAATGATTACATTTGTTTCCATCGACAGTGCAACTGTCTGTGATCCGCCTATCGTCAGTTCACCGACAATTAGAACCTTTGGTGATCGTGATTTTGTTTGTTTTGTTTTGTTTTAATCATACTGTATTCACTCTACTTAGAGTATGACAGCCCCTTAATCCCCTCCGCGGGCTGGCCGGCTAGATGGCGGAGCTCCACTCCTGCTACCCGTCGTCCCCTTCTGACATAAGAAAGCATCTAAAAATGATCGATAACCTACAAAGGAAATGGGATGAAATCAGGGAGAGCCCGCCAGCTCTTACTCCTCCGCCCGTTGTCCGCCGGCTCTTACTCTTACTCCTCCGCACGTTTGGGCGGGAACTTCCCGATATCGGTCGCTATCAGGAAGTCCATCACCGCCTTATCACACTTCTCCATGGAGAGCAGCTCAGAGACTTGCACGTGTCAGCATCTGCCCGCTCTCCATCCCGTTGCTTTCCCCACCTCTTTCCAGAGCATTTTCTGCTGGTCTTTCCATCGGCTGCAGTGGCGGAAGAGATGTTCCCGCGTCTGGGCCGCTCCGCCGCACCACCAGCATTTGTCGTCGTCTCGGTGTCCGAACCGTTTCAGGTACGTGCCCACTGGTGCGTGTCCAGACTTCAGTCGGTAGAATCTGGCTGCCAGTGGCTTCACACTATTCATTGGAATGGGTCTCTTGCTCCCAGCTTTGCCTTTCAGCCTGTAGCCATGATGCTTACTGCACTTGTCGGCCTCCCACTCAGCCTTTGCCGCCGTCTTTGCTTCTGAGATTCGTCTGGTCCTGTTCGCCGCCGAGGTGTATGCTCGCTCTCGTGCTGTGCCTGGTCTGCGGCCCTCTCTCGCTAGATTCGCTTGGCGATCTGCTTCCTCATTTCCGGGGATGCCAGTGTGTCCTGGGACCCAGTGGATTTCTGTTTCTATGCCGGCTTCGCGTAGAGTCCTTGCGCTCTGGTTAATCCACCTGGCTAGAGGCTGCCCTGGCCCGGGTTCCAGGTGCTCCGTTCGTCGAATGGCTGCTTGCGAGTCACTGAAGACAGCTATCTTCGTCACTCCGTGTGTCTGCAGTGTGTCCCTTTTCTTTACTGACTCCCGGAGTGCGAGTCTGATTGCCCACAGTTCCGCATCGTAGACCTCCATTCGTCCAGTGCCGAGGTGGCTGCGGAAAGCTCTCCAGCCGTCTCTGTTTGGTGATCGTGATCACCGATAGTTCAGGGTGTTCCTAAGGACATAGTTTGAGAACTTTTGCCGTTCACCTGTACAATATGTCTTCCCCGAGCTATAGTTGTCGAATGAATGGAAATACAAGCTATTGTACATCCGTAGTAGTCATACCCCATTTATTATTTCCACGTATCCATACAAAATCATCAAGGGTACAACCGGGCAAGTACACAAACACCCATACACACACCCATACACACACACACACACTTACTTTACAATGTCTCGGCATTATAGCTTCATAGACTTTTATAACGGTATAGGTGGAGAGAAACGAGGTAATAATCAATAATTACAATTACACATTGTCTTAGTAGGCATTGAAAGTCATTCCACCTTCAAAGTGAATACAGACGGAGGCATGCGGGGTGTCGTTCGGGGTGAGAAGGTATATTGTCGTGGCTACAGTTCTGTAACCACACGGCTTGCTGGGATGTCGGATTGGGGAGGTTAGATGATATTTTCTAGCAACTCCACAAATAAACGCTGTTTCTCTGATTGTCTCTTGGAATGTTTGGACGGTCTCTTGTGTCGTATTGGCCATGCAAGTTATTTGTTTATTCATGTTTGCAGTGGATCCATCTATATCGGCATGGCTGATTAGGCTGCATCATTCAGTCAGAATAGTGACCAGATGTGTTCAGATTAACCAACGAGTGAGGTGTGCTTTGCTTTTGTTTGTTCCTTCCTTCTCTAGTCATCACTGAATAGAATTTTCGTCTTCTCTTTTATGGTTAGTGTTCGGCACGAGACGAGATGTCCCAGGCCAAACGAGATTTCTTCGAGCACGGGCAGGACAAGATTTCTACGCCTGCAGAACGAGATATTTCGGGGCAATTTTGAGATGATCTTGAGACGTATGGCAGTGAAAAGTGGTTAAAATACCATTTTACAACGTCGTACATGGAATTAGCGGAATTGGGTAAATTCATGTGCACCAACATCCAATTCCACCAATTCCATGTATGACATTGTGAATTTAATGATACTGTAGCATGATGTCATATATAGCTGACAATGTTGTGCATGAACTTGTGGAATTTGGTGCTGGTGCACATGAATAAGGGCTTTTGGAACCTGATGCACATTAAATACTGAATTTCCTAAATTATACACCAAAAATAATTTGCAAAATCTGGTATCTGATGCACATCAAGTTCCAAAATCCCTAATTCATGTGCATAAACACTGAATTCTGCTAGTTGGTACATGATGTTGTCAAATAATGTTGACCACTACACAAAGTCATACCACAATGTTGTAGTGCTAAGCTGATGCACGCACAACTACTGAAATTGGGTGTTGGTGTGCGTGAAGTTATCTAATTCTATTAATTTTATGCACAACATCATTGAAATAGTATTTTGACCACTTTACCACACCATAGTGATGTCTTGGGACGTCTCGGGACTCCGTGAGTGATACTGCATGACTCGTTTTGCGGGAGGCGGCATGAGATAACCGAGTGTACGATGCTGTCAAGCAAGCAGCATGCTAGCAGCGTAGCAAGTACCATCTTCGACCGAACTCTCGCCTACTGATGTAAACTGAAGTGTGTGCCAATGTTCTATGCAACAAAATGTTTGGTTGATAGTTCAGCAAGAACTTTACTATTGGTTAAGAGCGGGCTAAGGCAATGCAAAGTAAAGATAAAGAAAGTAGAAGAGGAGGAAGCTGCTGCTGCTAGTAATTTGGAAAGTGTTGGTAGCACTGCTGAGCCATATAGATGGGATGTCTCGGGAGCCCGAGAATGACAGTCACTAGGTCCCAGGCCTACGAGCTTAAGATTGCGGCGAGACGAGATGTCCTAAGCTCAACTCAGATCTGTCTCGTCTCGCCCCGAATACTATTTGTGATCCTCTCGCTTCATCTCTCTTCCCACTCTATTTTGGGTTCTTTAGTTGTACTTATGTAGATACACTTAACTTAACGTAAATTCGAGCATATTAAAATGTTTACTTAAAAAAATACCCCCCCCCCTTGTATAGCTCTTCCAACGGCTGAAGTGCCTCCGCTCTCACGGGCCAGCTTCTTCTCTGATTCCCAGTACAAACGGATCCGTTAGGCAGTAAGACCCATCCTCGACGGTGATAGCAGGCAATCCCATTTTATGTTCGAAGCCATTATCTTCGTCGAATTCGGTTTGTAAGCATACCACAAGATCCCCGAGCGCGAAAAATCCCTTATATTCCTTGCCTAGAAAGAAGGGCTCTTTCCCTCCCGATTTTGGACTTGTACGCAGAAAGCGAAGATCAGAATCGGATCTAAAGGCTTGTTTGTCCACATCACCAAAGTACACGGGTGATAATGTCGCACCAACTCTGTCCCGACGAGAGTTACAGACTGTTTGAGTAGTTTAATAAATAAGTCCTGAAATTCCCCAAATGAAGACGTCTAGACGCTCGTTGGTGTGAGTTATATGATTGAAATTCATCTTGCCGTCTGCTATAGTTACATTTGGAGCGATATCTTCAGAAAAGAAGCGCGAGCGGTTAAATATCCAATGGTTATCTACACTACACATGCAGAAACGGAGACACCGAGCAAATCCTTCAAAAATGTAATAGAAAATTTGACTGTATTGAAGGGTTCGACGTGAGAGTTCTACCTTCTGCAGTAGGAATCGCAAGTAAGTAGATGGCTATACCGCCCCCCCCCCTCGTTCCTTTGTGGGTTTGATAGCCAAGGTGCTAATGCTTGAGGGCCAGTGATACTTCGAAGGAGTCACCTTCATACACAGCCACGCCATAGCATCAAGTACAACAGGCTCCGACGATGTTGAGATTCTGATCCAGCCCGATTTCATATCGATTGCTCTTAGCAGTCGCAAGTGTGAGTCAACCGCAAGACGTATACCTTGCCCATTCTCACATGAATCTAACCCGATTCTAGATGTCAGGTTACGAAAACATGTTTTGGCATTCACCTAAATTCCAAACAGCTGCATAGAACCTTGAAGATTACGAATTCTCGCAGATTTTCATAACTGCTGTCTGCATAGAGATACCAAAGTGGCCTTCCAAAGGTTGTAATGTGGTCGACAGTGGTTAGCCGAGACATAAAGCGTGAGACTTCAGCAAGTAACCCAAGGTTAGGTTAACCTCCTGTGTGTAAGGTTACACTTTGCATTAACTGGACATCACTTCCTCCCCGATCAATCAACTAACTGCACAAGAAGTACCACAGTCTTCAACTCTCGAGCTATCACAGAAGGCTCGCAATCCCGCCGCCTTCCATGCCAAACAACAGCGTTTAAACCCTCTAAAAAGGCCCCCCCGTGGGACCCAAGATCCCAATTACCCTAGGTAGCAGAGAAAATCCTGCTATTTCCAGGGTCTACACTACGACTTTTTCCACCGGCGCCCCCCTTCCAATCGAGTGAGAGTTACGGTAGGCTCTGTAGGTTTTCCGGCCAATATCTTTCGGCCACAAATGTCATCTATAGCCAACGTGAGAAAGACAGTGGGATGTAAGATATTTTGTGGCCAGGAAGGCTTCTCGCTGTTCCACTACTAATAGTGGAGGTTTTATAGTGCTCTAGAATACACGAATCGAAAGCAGCCTGATACGATGCTGCAACGAGAACACCCGAACATAGTAGAATCAGTTTTATCTTTATGATTACTGAACCATAAGATACTATGAGGCGGCATAACATGAGCAATATCTAGACTACTTATAGGCATTAGTAATGGCCTTAGTTGATTATATGAACAATATGAAGCTCCTTTGAGTAGAGACTCAATGTTCATGGTAGACTGGAAACTAAGGTGTCATCCTTCTTGGCCATTTGAACAGTAGTAGTTGGCAAAAGTACCTTCATAATTTACGCTTCATGTTGCCTTTACTGTAATGGTTTTTGGGGATAGCTCGTCAGCAGTCAGACGGGGTGTGTGTACTTGTAAATATTTTACAAGTGTCAGCGTCAGAATGCCACTGTACTTTACACGAGATATAATACGTCAGTGCGAGGGTCTACTCCTACAGATTCATGTTACAAGGTAACTTTATAAACTTCTCTGGTTCCTGAGCTCATTCGTGGAGCCTGTGTTTCATGGTCGCAGTCGATCCGATAGATATCAGAAAGACATACTGTCTGAGGTAATTTCAGTGTCATAAGAAGCCAGTACTGTAAAAATATGTCAGAACCCCTCTGTACTAAGAAATTACATGTCAACGACTGACAGTATATCATCCCCAAAAACCGTTACAGTATTCATGCTCTCCATTTTCTCCACAAACGCCTTATCAGTCACCGGTACCGCCTCGGTAGACCCGGGCTCCAGCCTGATGGAATTTGGACCGAGTACTTTAAAAGTGCAACATGCATTCGATTAAACCCCTATTAGGACGGGTATACGAGTTTAAATTCAAGCCTTTATTTCAACATGGCACAAACCAACCATTCGTTCCGATTAAAAGCTCATAATCAAGTTTGCCGTGGAGCTCTGATCAAAACTATCCCTAGCCCTGGTTTACTGCTACCATAAACGTTACACAGCTCCACAGCTCCACCACTACTACACTCCCCACCTCCATTAGCAATCAGCCTTCTCTGTACTTCTATCACTCTCTTTCAAGACCTCCGCGCTTACATACCTCTACAGACAAATACCCATCTCCAAACTCCTCCACTCCGCCATCTCACCCATCATCTGCTCCACCGCCGCAACGATGCCCACTAAAAACGCTGACCAACTAATCGGCACCTATGTGCACCTCCCAAACTTCGCACGCCCTCAACACGCCCTACAAACCCTCCGCCGTCTCGTCTCTCTAGTAAAACCAATCATGCTCTCCCACAGCTTCCACGTCGGCACCCTCGCCGAGTTCTACCCTGCAGAAACAAATCTACTAGGTCTCAACATCAACGGCGGGGAACAGATCTGTATCCGTCTCCGCGCCCACTATGACCCCAACACTTTTCTTCCCGAGGACCAGATCGTCGGAACAATGCTGCACGAGCTTACCCACAATTTACACGGCCCGCACGACGAGAAGTTCTACAGCTTCCTGAAGAAACTCGAGGATGAGTATTATGCGGTGCGTGCTCGAGGCTGGAATGGGGAGGGGTTCTATAGTGAGGGGAGGCGACTTGGGGGGAGGGTCCCGCTGGCGTTTGGAGACTCCAGACGGCGGAGGGCGTTGAAGGCCGCAGAGGAACGTAATGCCCGGACCCAGGGATCGGGTCAGAAACTTGGTGGCACCACCGCGCTTCCAGCCCCAAGGAATCTACGGGAAACGCTAGCCTTGGCGGCAGAGCGGCGGCAGCGGGATAACAAAACGTGTGGACGCGGTAACGCGGCGCTGGGAGAGAGTAGTCGGAGTGGGTTTGCGACGAAGGCGGAGGAGGAGGATGCAAATGAGCAGGCAATTTTGAGGGCGCAGATTGAGATGATTGAAGAGGAAGAGAAGGGCTGGAGAGAGGAGGGCGGTGTAGTGTGGATTGACGATGATGCTCCCGGAGCTTCGACGAGACCCCTGGCGAGTACCGCTACAGCTACAGCTACTACTGGGAATTCGGAGGGGGAGTGGGCGTGTCCAGTCTGTACGCTCATTAACGCGTCTAATTTTCTCTGCTGCGATGTATGTGGTAACAAACGGCCGGTAATACTGGCACCACTGGCACCACCACCACGACCCCGGCAGCGAGAACCAGCAGAACCGGCGAAGAAGCGGTTCCTCAGCAAGTCCTCGGAAGCAATCCTTGCAGCTCCAGAGAAGAAACCGGAGCAGAAGTGGTGGACATGCCACCAATGCTTGCTGATGAATGAAGAGATGTGGTGGACGTGTCAAAGCTGTGGTGTTATGAAGTTGAAGTCTTAGATTGCCGGTGGACGTGAGAGAGGAAAGTGTATTTTTGAATCTTTGCACAGCGTCTGGGTTTGGGTTGTGGTGTTACGGTAATTATGGCTACTTTGCATGGTGGGTCTGTTGTATTCGCATTTGTGTTTTTGTTTATGTAGCGAGCGGGATTAGATGATATTTTTGGTGTTTTTCATCACATTTTATGGCACTTATTCTGGTCAGCGTAATTTGGATAAGTCAGTCTTGTTTATTGCCGTCTTTTTTACGTAAATGATAATGGCTCTACAGAATGACAACTGCTTTCTCCCTAAACCTCCGTACATATCCGACTGTAAATCCTTGAGCTAGATCTATTCCCCCATTTTGAAGTGACTCGTGCTCCCGGGCCTAGAGCTCGCTTAGAGAAGTAAAACGAAAGGTCTGGTATACGAGAACTCACCCGTTCCTCCTTCCTAATTGAAGTCTTTATAAACCTCAGTACCAACCCTAATAACCTCCTCGAAAAACCACTTCAAATCCTCAGGGTCAACACCCGGCGTGATGCCATGTCCCAGATTTACAATATACCTCCCCTTCGCGCCCGCAAACCCGCGGACCATCCTCTCCACGCCCTTCGTGATCGCCTCGCGTCCTCCGTATAGAGTATTGGGATCCAGGTTCCCCTGCAGCGTCACACGTCCATTCGCAATCTTTACTGCTTCAGCCGGATCATGTGTCCAGTCCAGGCCGACGCAGTCGTAGCCGCTGGAACAAAGATCATCAAGTGCGTACCACGCCCCCTTGGCAAAGACAGTCATTGGGACGCGGCCGAGACCTAGCTCGGCGAGGCGCTGGGGAAGACGGTCCGAGATTTGTCGCAGATAGGGGAGGGAGAAGGTGCGGAAGTCATGTGGAGCCAGCTCGCCGGCCCAGGAGTCAAAAACTTGGATAATCTACTCACGTTATCAGCATATACTGGGAATGGGGCGTGTTGCTATCGTATACCTGCGCCCCAGCCTCCACCTGGCGTGCTAAAAACTCCACCACCACATCCGTAATCCTCTGCAGCAGCGCCTTGCTCTCCTCAGGCCACATAAAGATCCATCGTTTGATCTCTGTAAACATCTTGCTCCCTCCTCCCTCGATCATATAACTCATCAACGTCCACGGCGCGCCCACAAATCCAAACAACGGTACCCTTCCCGACAACTTCTTCCGGGTCTCCTTGATAGCTTTAAAAACGTATCCGAGCTCTTTTGTAACATCGACCTCCTTCCTTAGCTTCTCAGCGTCAGACGGGTGGCGGAGAGGATTGGGGAAGACCGGGCCGCGCTTCTCAATCATTTCCACGGTCATGCCCAGGGCCTGCGGGACGACGAGGATGTCGGAGAAGATGATGGCGGCATCGATGAGAGGTTGGTAGCGCTCAATTGGCTGTAGGGTTATGGTTGATGCGATATCGGGGGAGCGGCAGACGTCGAAGAAATCGCGGGTGCCTTTGGCTTGGTTGTACTCTGTTCCTGTGAGCGGATGTGAAGGAGGAGACAGAGGAGAAGGACGTACCGGGGAGGTATCTACCGGCTTTACGAGTGTGGGCAGGATTAGCGATTGACTTCCTGCCGAACTGGGGCGAAGGAAGCAACCTTGACGCATCACCCACATGGGAGGTCTGTCAACCGGGAGACCTGCGTTGTATCAGCTCACTTGCAATTGTAAACACCCGACAACGTCCAGCGGACCCTTAGCAGCTCGCAAAAGACGATCATTTTGCAGAGGTTGGGATTTGTCGGACATTGTGACGATGGAGGTGTGTTGCGGTATTGATTGCTTAAGTTGGATTAGAGATCAGAATTGCAGCGCGGGATGTGGATGCGAAAGCGGGGAAATTCGGAAAATTCCGCACTATACAAAAGAGCACCCATATGGTCGTAATGTCACAGAAAAACATAAGAAGCCCAAAATCGTGTATATGCTTGAAGTAGGCAAGGAAAGAGCTATTTCTTTCGTTCCTTCATTAGGATATCTACATCATTAAACCTACATTAAGGATACGCAAAACAGAACTCCTGCCATTACACAATGCTACACTTCCCCGGCAAACCGCAAGGCCCACCAAGATCCTTCTTCTTCTCGGGAACTACTGCACCAGCTGCGGCAGTTTCCGCCTGCACCGCCTCCTCCGTCGTTTCAGTTTCTTCCCGGCCATCTAGTCATGTGGACTTGGCTACTGTCTCGTAGAACATCTTGCCCTGGATCTCAGCAAGCTCAAGTTCCTTGGCGGATGGCTTACGCGATCCATCAGCACCCTGTGTTACAGTTAGTATGGCATTCTGATGCAAGAAGGTTGAAAACGAGAACATACAGCGAAAGTGCCAGCGCCCCAAGGCGAACCACCACGGACCTCAGACAAGTCGGCGAGGAGTGGGAATGCGTGCTTGTAACCCAAAGGAACAAAAATAAGACCGTGGTGTGTAAAGGTACTCATCGCAGCGATAGCAGTAGACTCCTGTCCACCTCCCAATGTGCCGGTAGAGATGAAGACACCCGCATACTTTCCGGAGAGCGCACCCTGGGCCCAGAGACCACCAGTAGTATCAATGAATGCCTGAAGCCAAATGTCAGCCTCCACACTCACACTGAAACAATATTGGTTGAAAAACGTACCTTCCACTGGCCGGGGAAGTTTCCGTAACGAGTGGGAATACCAAAGAGGATGGCGTCGTATTGCGTCAAGGTGTCGGCGGAGGCAATTGGATAGTCCGGCTTAGGAGGGGCGTGCATCTTGGTGAGGACTTCCTCGGGTAGCGTCTCGGGAATCCTTTGGTAGGTGTTAGGTAGCAGTCCCTGTGGATATGGTATCTGGGAACTCACTGGTAGAGGTTGGCAGTGCCACCAACTGCCTCAATACCCTTCTTCTCGGCCTCAGCGAGTTGGGCAATGTGGCCATACATGGAATAGATGATGATTGCGACCTTGGGAGCCATTGGAAAGATGTGAGTTGATAGTAGCAATGGACTGAGAGATGGTGGCTTGAGAGGGGACGAGTCGAGGGTATACAAGTGGCTGTGTGGGTTGACTGAGATGAGGACAAAGTGGATCTACCTGGAGGGCACAACCGGGTTTTATATTCTTCAGGCGTTCAAGGGATTGTACCGAGTCCCAATGGCGGCCACTTGAGCAGACTAGGATGGCCACGGAGTTTTACTAACACAGCACGCAAGCCATGCGCTTGCAATTTGCAATAATCAAAACCACCGGGGATATTAAGGTTAGCGCTGGTTGGTGGTGCTTTCAAAGTCGACAGTACGTCTGGGGGCTTGGTGGACTCTGCTTGGCGTCCTGGATGATTGATGATTGATAACAACTGCTTCCCCACCTGCCACCATCTTTCTAGCACCTACTCTACGCTACAGCCGCAACATTAGTCCTATTCGCTTAAGCATTTGTCAAATCTTGAAAATCAGATCCTGGCCGCCCATCTGCGAGGTACGTAAAGTACTTCGGTACTTCCTCTCGTCTGGGATTCATCATCAGAATTATGGGATATCGCTTGCTCATGCTGCAATGGGCAGGCGGATGTTACCAATACTTTCTCATGTACTATGATTCTACAAGCATTTGAAATCTGGGGTGCTTGTCATGTGCGAAGAGGGCACATCATACGAGCCAATTCGACGATTAACTGCTCAAGTTCTGCGCTTTACGTCAACACTTAACTCCGCCTTTTGCCGCGGACGTAAGAGTAAAGAAGCAATTTGTCGGGCATGGAAACCGGGTGTGCGAATCATTGGCTTCTCTAATAAAAGCCCTCCAATGCCGGGATCCCGGATTGACCTGTGAAGCGATAAAATCCGTCTGCATCGCGCATGACAAAGTCTTCCTTATCAATGCGAGGTGTTAACAGTATTCGGACGCAAAAGCTTCACAAAATCAAAGGGCAGCACATCTTCTCTGGCTATGGCAACAGCTACGAGTAAAATCTGCCTATTACTCCGTTGAAATCCGGGGCTAATAAGGCGGAAATTTTTGCACAAGGTAAGGATCCTGGTGATTCCGTTCTATCCCACCTACCAAGCTCGCTGAGAGCGCCATTTTAGTGACGTATTCCTTCAAAGTCGAACCCTTCTGTTAGAATCTGCCGATTTCGATGCCCTAGCTAGGTGCATTCTCCTACTCGAATATAGTACTAGGATTTTGAGAGCGTTTGTTCAAACGAAAACACTCGAAGCAGAATTTTTATTGGGAGGCCATGGTTAGACAATCATGTGAAGTTTTCTTTATATTGCGTTGACTCGCAGCATTCATCTTGGGATGAGGAGATGGGGATTTAGCTCCTGCCTGTCACCGAATGTCACTCACGGAATCTCGTTGTATGATTTGTGCTAATGTGTCGGTGCGACTTCCTTCGATACGCAAATATGTATCATAAGACGGTTGTCCCTGACCAACTCCAACGATTCGAAAAGCGTTTCGATAACTATCTCGAACATATTGTGAAGACGACTAATGTTTCGAGCTATCAGGTTGACGGGTCAGATTAATTAGTTCTCGAATCAAATCAGCAAGGACATCATGAAGAAACACCAGTAATTCAAAGACTTTCACATGGGCATGTCGAGGCGTTGCAAGTGGGCTATGTTTGGCGATCAGACAGCGCTTGGCAGGAGCAAGTTCAAATATGAGCCTAAAGTTCAAAGAGACTTACAAAGGTACATTCAATTTCTTCAAGCTGTATCTTCATCAAGTTGCTCTGGTGTATACAGTACCATAAATGCAACACTTTGCTGCTGTATTTACTGCATCCGGATCTAGTAAAGACAGTTGAGCCTTTACTCGTGAGCATTAAGGTTCCCCTATTCAGTGTTTAGTGCCACTGGGAGATCCGTGTACTTGATCTTAGTGCCCATCCCTGAATCCAACTTTATCTCTCTCTATCTTCAACCTCAGTTCTGCTCACCCATATACCCCCTAAGTATCTTTTATACTCATTGCGGAGGAGGAAGCGTGAGGCAGAGGAGCGACTCAGCAACGTCAACAGAAGCGGCAAGACTGTTTTGATGCGTCCCATGCAAGCACTTCCCCCTGGCAACCGCATTGAACGCACTGTCCCTACAATAATATTTTGACGCTGCAACAATCGAAACACGCATCGCCTTCATCCGCCTTCGATCGCTTTCTATCTACTCAGTAGCCTATTTTCGACTGAAAGCAAGGCAAACAACGCGCCGTCTGGTACGAATCACGTCGAACACACCCCGCAAGGAACCGAAAGACGACTTGGAACTAATAACTCACGATGACCAGCACGCCACTGACACCGGCAAAAAGACTTGGACTAGGAAGGCCTCGCCCTTCACTTCGCACTACTCTAGATAACGGAAACGGGGTTCCTCCATCTCCCGTACTTACGCCCTCAATATCAAAAGAGATGTTGTCACGAAAGACGAGTTACAACCAACTGACACAGAACTCACTGGCCTCGATCCCCGATTCTAGCGCAGGGTATGGCGTACGACAGGCTGGGGCGAGAGCTGGTGAGGTCGAAGTAGGGGATCTGGTCAACACTCCTGGTGGGATGTACGGAACAGTTAAGTTTATCGGGAATGTAAGAGGAAAGGGTGGCGTGTTTGTTGGTGTTGAGCTTGAAGGAGATCTCGCAGGGAGGGGCAAGAACGATGGTGCTGTGGATGGGTAAGGTCATGACAGCTCCTCATGCTACTTTATTGCTGTTCTGTCGCGTCCAATCAAACTTTACTGACTATGTATCCCTAGGGTCCGATATTTTACCACAGCACAGCCATTGTCGGGCATATTCGTTCCCCTTGCTCGGGCTAGCAAGCGACATTCCACCGGTTCTTCGCAAGTGCCTCCGACTCCTCCTATTCCAGACTTTCCTTCGCCAACTGGTGCCTCTTCGCTTGCCCCTCCAAGCTTAACAACAGGCCGTATTCGTCCAGAGTCTCCTGCTGGCCGCTCCTTTGGCAGCGCAATCAAGACCCCGGCACGGCCGTCTCTCCCAACTCGATCGGAAAGTCCAGTACGGCGGATTGGCACCCCCGGGCAACAACGGCCAAGCCTACTGCCACCAACAACTCCTCGAGCTGGCTCTGCAATGGGCTCACGCATCGGTGCACTTTCTCCAACACCAGGTCTAGGGAGACCCAACTTCCAAGCCCGCTCAAGAGCAGGTAGCGTAGCCGAACGTCCAGGGACTTCTCACGGGCCGCAGAAACTTCCAAAGACGCCCACTTCGCAGTTTGGGATGAGCCTGAAACAGCCGAAATCTGCTATGACCTTAAGAAGTGGAAGTTCTATGGGACTAATGAGACCGGGAAGTTCGTTGGACAGACATCTCGAAGAGGAGCCTATGCCAAACCCATACCGAAACGATTCCTCTCCAATTGACTCTGGTATTGGAATGGCAAAGAGTGAGGATTTGGACCGCGGAGATGATGATACCTCGAGTTCACTCAAGACACAGTTGGCCAATAAGGATCAACAATTGAGGGAGCAAGCTATCGCCTTGTCGGAGATGGAGGCATCATTGTCAGAACTCCAGAATCTGGTGACTACTGCATCAAATTCACCAATGGGTGGCCTCACGTCGCCGCGTAATGGCTCTTTCGAGGACGCTGATGCGGCACAGTTACGAGCTTTGCTGCGCGAAAAGAATGAAAAGATACAACACCTCACGGCTGAGTTCGATGCACATCGTGCGGATTTTCGCAGTACGATTGACACCCTCGAGCTTGCGAGCTCGGAGACAGAACGTGTATATGAGAAACGGGTTGAAGATCTTTTGGCGGACATCCAGGAGCTTCAGGACCGCAATGAAGATGTTGAGTCTGTTGCACGGCAGCTAAAGCAGCTGGAGGAGCTCGTTGCGGAATTAGAAGAAGGCCTGGAAGATGCTCGGCGAGGAGAAGCAGAAGCTAGAGGAGAGGTTGAATTTCTTCGTGGTGAGGTAGAGCGGAGCCGTGAAGAGCTGCGGAGGGAGCGAGAGAAGAGTGCTGCTGCGGTGGCCAATGCAGCAGTCGGTAAGATGATGCGTAATGGAGCAGACGAGGTCGAAAAGAAGGATGATGAGATCCGTGGGTTAAAGGCGATCATACACTCCTTATCGAGAGATTCAGTGACTCTTGATGATGCTGGCGTCAATGGAGGGTCATCTTTACCAGGATTGGAACGAAGTACGAGTTATCCCATCGGCGGACGACGGCCCACAATCGATGGTGGAGAGGAACTGGTGAAAGAGCGACAGAACAGCGAAAAGTTGAGTGTGGAAATCATTGAACTTCAAAACCAGATCAAGAGCAAAGTGAATAGGGAAGAAGAGTTAGAACGCGAGATTGAGGAGCTTCGCAAGAAGAGAGAGGCGCGGAGCTCATCAGCTTCGGACAAAACAGTTACTCCGTGGGGTGGCAGAGTTTCAGGTGGTGAGCGAGATTCCAGATCACCGATCGGTAGCTGGAGATCTAGACAGGCCGGCATGTCCGGATCGGGTTCTTCACTCAGAAAAGTTACCATCGATACCTCCAACGCAATTAACGACCCGGTAGTCTCGGAAGTGAAGGACAATACGGCAGAGCTCACCCCCATTGAATCAGATGCAGATTCAAGTTCAACTGTACCTTGGTGTGAGATTTGCGAGACGGCTGGTCATGATATATTGTCTTGCAAAAACATGTTTGGAAATGGCGCTGGCGGTCCCGCCTCCGCAGGTCCCAACGGATTGACCACAGCTGCTGCTGCTGCAGAGGAGGAAGAGCAGCAGAAGTCAGAGTCCCACAGGAAAGACTCTCTTTCTTTTGGGGAAGGACCAGTCCGTAGGAAAGAGTCCTTTTCATTTGGAGAAGGACCGAGTGGAAGCCCACCAGCGACTTCGCCAGCACCTCCGTCCGAAGACAAACTCTCGACACCCATTGAAGCGTCAGACAAGAGGAAAAGTATACACCTACCGCATCTACCTCCACCACCTCCGATTATGGATATGAATTCGTCATTCGGGCCAGTGGCTGGGAAGGAAAGTGGAACGGTGGACCTGGATAGGTGGTGTGCGCTTTGCGAGAGGGATGGGCATGACAGTGTGGATTGTCCTATGGATATGGATTACTAGGTGGCGGAGTTTGCAATGTATTTTTTCTCCTTTTCGTTGCGGGGTGTATTTGAGGGTACTTATTCTTTACGTATTGTGTTGGGGGCGTTCTTTTTCTGTTCTTTGTAAATTGTGAGACCATTTGGGACGGGTTGACAAGTGGTAGCTAATGCCAAACGCTATGAGGCTGATGTTTTGACGATCTATCTATTCTGCCAATCTCTGTTCTTTCCTGGACGCTGGTTTTCTGTATTCAAGCGGTGTGGTGTAGTTCTCAGCGCTGGAAAGCACATAGCTGCATTTTGGGACCATGAATAGAGGCTCGTTATGTTGGCTGGTTGACAGGATCACATGTGGCTCCACTCCAAGGCAGGCATCGATACGGGAAGCTTCCATGGCCGGATAAACCCTCCTAACCTGTTACAGCCTAAACCAGTTCCTGCAGAGACTCGACAGAGAACCAACTCTGCTCAGATAGCGCTTGGGATCGACTTTAAATTCTGGAATATCGACAGATACTAAGTAGACAGACCCTGTCAGTCTTGCGCACAAGTATACGGCATTTTCACAGCCCCTCACGACATTTTTGCGCTAGACGCTTTCTTAGTAAGTCAGTAATTAAGTTGGATTGCGCTTGGCTTGCAGCAAGAAATCGAAGCGGAAAGATGTTCTTAGAACTCGATGGAATCTTGCGGGGCTGCAGGTATGTAACACGGAAGGCGGCGCTGCAGCACGAAAGCAAACCTTCTTTGTAACTAACGCCGGTCTGATCTTCAACGCTTCAAAGCCTCTTTTCTCTCTCTCTCTCTCTATCTCCTCTGACCATTTTTCTCTCTCCTTCTCCTCCTCTCCACTCTCGAATCAGTCTGACAAATACCACTACCACTCCTCACCATCCCGTCCACGTACTTACGGATAGACCCTCCCGTTCCCGTTAACCTTTCGTCCGCCCCGCGCCCTTCTTCTCCATAGCAGACCCTGAACTCTTCCTTAAACAACCGAACAACAAGGCTCCGCCACAACTTTCGTGCCCAGCCCCTGCAAAGAGTTGAGTCGAGTCATTCGCCCATAAAGGCAGTCTCCATTCAACACTCAAGCCTTGCGACGAGCACTTCGCACCTATCACAACTTTCGACTCCGATAACGCAACCTGCCCTCACAACCGCGATACATATATCAAAATGTCAACCAAAGGCAGCAAGACCCACCTGTATGATGTGCTCGAAATCAGCCCCGGCGCATCGGAGCAGGATATCAAGAAGGCGTACAGAAAACTTGCCATGGTGGGTTTATTCGAGTCCTCTTTCTTTTTGATCCAGGACGCCTTTGGCTGCTGGCTTGAGATTTTCACTCATGCAGCAAAAACTCTGTTCCCCTGAGCTTGTGTTCCCAAGAGCAACTTTTCTGACCAATCATCGTTGTGCTGCAGAAATACCACCCTGACAAGAATGCCCACTCCCCCGATGCCTCAGAAAAATTCAAAGAGGTTGGCCATGCGTAGGTTTCCCTCGTGCATGTTGCTGTTTCAACGAACAAGACACGGTTTCTAACATCCGTGTTTCTTTGTTGTTCAGCTACGAGATTCTGTCAGACACCCAGAAGCGATCCATCTACGACCAATACGGTGAGGAAGGCCTTAACGGAGATGGAGGTATGGGTGGCGGAGTCTCTGCAGAAGACTTGTTCTCTCAGTTCTTTGGCGGCGGTGGCATGGGCGGAATGTTTGGTGGTGGCGGAATGCAGCAGCAGGGCCCTAAGCGAGTATGTTTTCCGTTGCCCCGCCCTTGTTATCAACTTGATAAGCTTGATTGGTACGTATCGGCAGCGCCGCTAACTTGAAACGCTCAGAGCCGAGACATTGTCCATAGCCACAAAGTCAGTCTCGAGGATCTCTACAAGGGCAAGATATCCAAGCTTGCCCTTCAGAAGAGCGTGCTCTGCTCAAAGTGTGACGGTCGTGGAGGCAAGGAAGGCTCAGTTAAGAAGTGCAGCGGTTGCAATGGTGCTGGCATGAAGACAATGATGCGTCAGATGGGACCTATGATTCAGCGATTCCAGACTGTCTGCCCGGATTGTAACGGCGAGGGTGAGAACATCCGGGATAAGGACCGATGCAAGCACTGCCACGGTAAAAAGACCGTCACCGAGCGGAAGGTCCTACACGTTCATGTGGACAAGGGTATGCAGGATGGCCAGAAGATCACCTTTAACGGAGAGGGTGACCAGGGCCCCGATATCATTCCTGGGGATGTCGTGTTCGTAATTGAGCAGAAACCGCACCCTCGGTTCGAGCGCAAGGGTGACGATTTGTATTACAAGGCTGAGGTTGATCTGTTGACCGCTTTGGCTGGTGGTTCCCTTGCTATCGAGCACCTGGACGAGCGCTTCCTGCAAGTTTCTATCTTGCCTGGCGAAGTCATTAGTCCTGGTAAGTTTCACCATCGTTGCGTGATGGCATCAACTGAAACCAGCTCGTGCTAACAATATTACAGGTGCTGTGAAGCAGATCCGTGGACAGGGTATGCCATCCTACCGCCATCACGACATGGGTAACCTATACATTCGCTTCGAGGTCAAGTTCCCCGAAGACAACTTCAATTCTCCCGAGAAGATTGCCCAATTGAATGACATCTTGCCGCCAAGGAATATTCCTCAAATACCCGAAGACGCAATGGTCGAAGATGTCGTTCTAGAGCCAGTCGATGCACGGGAACAGGCTCGTGCCATGGCTGGTGCTCATGGTGCCATGGACGAAGATGATGACATGCACGGAGGAGGTGGCGAGCGTGTCCAGTGTGCATCTCAGTAAAGATTTTCACTTTTGCATGACTGGGGTGATCATGGAATGTGGCCAGTTTCTTTCTTTTCCACTGGATACGCATTATTTCTTGGGAGGTTTCTTTTGGGGATAGGGTGTGAGGCGTAGATTGGTTGATGCTGCTGTAGTTACTTTTAAAAAGGGATTGGAGCTTCTCGGGAAAGTGCGCTGTTGACCTTATCTACTGCTCGAGGAATGATGGATGGATGGGTAGATGTGCAGTTCTTCAGTATTCTCTTGTTTGAGGGGGGCTTGTTCGATGATCTGCATGTTTATCACTGATGGCGATGGAGGTATCTATGGCTTTAGTGGGTGCTGTTCCTATTGTCTGTCCGGCTGTTTTGTCTGTGTACTTGATGCGGTGGTGGTTTCAATGCGGCGCTCTTGATGGGTCTTTTTTTTTCTTTCTTTATCCATTATGCAGCGTTTTCTTCTGTTTTTCCTTTTCTTTCCTGTTCTTTTTTTTTGCAGATAAACGGAAGTGCGATGGGAAATTAGAGCATGAAATTCTTTTTATGGAATTTCTAGTGTGCCTGTTACGTGCTAGTGCTACCGTCTACAGTGTCTGCCTACACTACTAGCGTGTTTTCATGGTGGGGTTGGTCTCTTGACTTTACACGCTTCGAGTTTCTTCACCTACTTTCCTTCACCACCAAACTCTCCATGCGATTTTTCTACCAAAACCACCACATTCCACATCGATTATGCCAGCTTCTTCCCCGTCACCGTTTCCGCTCCAATCTACAGTTTCGAGCTTTATCAAACACCGCATGCCTCCACAACAAGGTCTCAGTAAAGGATGCGAAAATCCGAAAACGGCGTGCAAAGTTCACGCTCGATAATCTTGAACAGGGGCTGATCAGCTCCCATGGACCGATGAAACCCCTACCACCAATCGAAGACGCGCCGAAAAGATATCCAACGGTAATCGCACAGGCATTAGATAACATTACGCGGCTCCCCAATTGCGTCCTGTTCACACGGGTCGGCGGGTTCTACGAGCTGTACTTTTCGCACGCGGAGCAGTGGGCAAGCAGGCTGGGGCTCAAATTGGCGGTGAAGAAAACTACAGCCGGAAACGTCCCGATGGCTGGGTTCCCATTTTGGCATCTGGAGAAGTTTTTGAAGGTGATGGTGGTAGAGGAGGGACAATATGTAGCTATCTGCGAAGAGTATCCTGCCGGGGATCTGGAGAATATGGAGCCTGGCGAGGCACAGGTGAAGGCGGAGGGGGGACTACTGTGGGAGAGGAGGATTGCGAGGATTGTTACGCCTGGTACGCTCATAGATGAGACGTGGATTGAGGAGGGGGAGAATCACTTCTTGCTTGCCGTAGAGCAGCGAGAAGGTGAGTATGGACTTGCGTGGGCGGATTTGGGAACCGGCGAGGTGTGGTGCTCGCAATGTCAGGCCATTGAGCTTGCTGCGGAACTTGCAAGGATCGGTCCGAGAGAGGTGGTTGTTCCGGAGGGTGGAGTGGAGGAAGAAGCGGTGAAACGCGGTGAGCAGGCTGCCGCGTATGTTGTCACAGCACATCAAGGCGATATGAGCCAGGTTAAGGCTGCGGGGAAAGTCCAGAAATGGGCGGAGGTGGCTGTGGACGATCAGGATGTGGATAATGAGGCTCTAAAGAAGTTGAAAAAACTTGAGTTTGCCGCCGCGGTAAGGTTGTTGGATTATGTTGAGTCGCGCCTGCCCGGGATTCGGGTCAAACTGCAGACACCAGTGCCTAGGAAGAGCAGTGAGGTTATGGGGATCGATGTTAACTCAATGAGGGGCCTGGAGATCAAGACTACCTTGAGGGATGGGGGCTCTAAGGGGAGTCTACTACATACCATCAACCGGACGGTTACCAGAGGCGGAAAGAGATTGCTTGGGAATTGGTTGAGTGAGTTCACTTTATTATCTTAGGGACTGAGCAAATGTCTGATGATGGATGCTTGCAGCGAACCCGTCTACAGATGTGGCGACTATAGAAGCGAGACTAGACTTAGTAGAGACCTTTTTGAAAGACGAAAGTCTACGGCAGGACATAGTCGCCTTGCTGAAGAATACCCATGATTCACAGCGGATCGTACAAAAATTCTCACTTGGCCGCGGGGATGCAGATGATCTTGTGGCACTTGCGCGGACAATCGAAGCCACCTATTCTGTCCTGCAGCGACTGGGAGAGACTCAACAAAGGAAATTTGACACGATAATCGCGAGGCTAGAAGTACCATTGGATCTGGCAGAGATTATCCTGAAGTCCATCGATGAGGAGGGCTTGAGGCGACAGCAGCACGAAGTCGCAGATGTTGCGGCCAATATGGGCGAGCCCCCAAGCACTGATGAAATAAGTGAATCACGTGATGTGATTGACGGCCTGGTAGGAGAAGTATTAGAAGCCGGGGCCGCGGAGAAACGGGGGAGAAAGAAGAGAATAAGCCGAGGAATTCAGAATGCTATCGCCAAGGGGGTTCAGGCTGAGCCGGATGGAGAAGAAACGTGGATTATGAAGAAGACGTTTGCCTCCTTATCCCGTAATCGCCACACGGAAGAGTACGCTAACTTGGACCAGGGCGAGTCCGTTCTTGAGAGAAGCACATGCGCGATTACACGCGCTATGGGAGGCAAAGGGACATCTTGAGGTACACTTACGAAACAAATTAAGTAGGCTCATATGGTTCTCCAAAAAAGGAGCCCGGCCATTATCTGACAGTGTAGATGCACAAAGTTTGACTCTGAAATGGTCTCCGAATCTGGGACACTTTTGCCATGTCAAGGGGAAGGATATCAGTATTCATGGGGTCACGAGTGTCAGCTCATCGAAAAGTACAAAGTCGTTTTTACATCCTGTAAGTTTTTTAGATCCCCTACACCAATTTTATGGCTGTCGCTCACAAGGGAAAGGAATGGACAAAACTCGGTGAAAGCATGGTCAGCATGCGACTCCGCATCCGTGCAGAGGAGAAAGTTGTGTTTCAGAACATCCTGAAGAAGGTTTTCAAACATATTGGCCAGCTTCGCCGCAATGCCGCAGTTCTGGACGAACTCGATGTCGCGGCAGGATTCGCACTGCTAGCCCGAGAACAGGGCCTCACAAGACCCAAGGTTAACCGCAAGGTCAAACACAAGATTGTGGGAGGGCGCCACATCACCGTCGAGGCCGGACTCCGAGAACAGGGGAAAACCTTTATCGGAAACGACTGCTTTATCGGTGATAAAGAGTTGCTGTGGTTAGTCACTGGGTAAGTTCCTCCACAGCCCCCTCTCATCCCATCTTCGTCAGCTGACGTGTCCCAACAGCCCCAATATGGCTGGTAAATCCACTTTCCTGCGCCAAAATGTACTGATCAGCATCCTCGCGCAAACCGGCTCCTTTGTTCCCGCCGAACACGCCGAGATTGGTATTGTTGACAAGATCTTCTCCCGCATCGGCAGCGCAGATAATCTCTACAACAGCCAATCTACGTTTATGGTGGAAATGCTCGAGACGGCAAATATCCTGCGCTCCGCCACACAACGGAGCTTTGTGATCATGGATGAAATTGGACGCGGCACTGCATCTAGAGATGGCCTTGCCATCGCGTATGCCACGCTGAATCATCTCGTTCAGGTTAATAAGTCCAGAACACTGTTTGCGACGCATTTTCATGAACTTGCAGATATGGTGGAGATGGAGAAGAAAGTTGCGTGCTATTGTACGGATGTTAGTGAGGATTTGGATGGAAGGGGGTGGAGCTATGTGCATAAACTTAGGAAGGGTGTGAATAGGGAGAGTCATGCGTTGAAGGTGGCAAGGTTGGCGGGAGTTCCACCGGAGGTTCTGGCGGAGGCTGAGAGAGTGCTCAAGGAACGGAAGGAATTGGAGGAGGAGCAGTATGGGTTCTACCTGGATGATGATGAGGAGTATACAGACGGTGAGGGGTTTTTTGATGCGGTGTTTGCATGATATCCGGCGTTTTTGAGATCAAAAAATTTGGGAAGTTGGAAGGATCAGAAGCAAATGATGGATGGCATATACGGATTTTGGTCGCCCTGGTTATCCAACGATTCAGAACATAAAATTCCCCGAGTGACATCCTGTACACACAAGTACCCCGCAGATCTAGAATTAAGCTTTTGTTAGCGCAAACCTTATTAACGTTCCTCTTTACTCCCTCCTCATCCCACCATGTCCACCATCCAACCCGCCCACGCCACCAAAAATGTCGCCAGTCTTGCCTACCCGCTTCCCCCACCACTCTCCCACAAGACACTCCACCTAGCCCAAGACTCCACCGCGGCCACAACCACAGGTTCAACCCTCTGGCTCGGCGCGCAGGTGTTGACAATCTACCTATACACTCTCTACACCCCCATCGCCTCTCACGGGAAGCGGGCACTAGACCTCGGCGCGGGAACAGGGCTCACCTCTCTCGCCCTTGCAGCGTTAGGCTGGGACGTGACCTCAACGGACGTGGCCCAGCTCGTCTCATCCACCGGTATCCTCCGGCGCAATATTGAGGATCCCCGGAATGGCAGCACCGCGGGAACGGCGCACGTACGGGAGCTAGACTGGCTAGCCCCCCCGTTGGATGAGCAGCCGTATGACCTCATCGTCACCGCAGACACGATATACTCACCACCGCTAGTCGTGCCGTTGTTGAATACGATTAGGGCGTATGCGGATGCAAAGACTGTTGTGTTGGTGGCGTTGGAGGTGAGAGATGAGGCGTTGATCCGGGGCGCGCTGGAGACGGCAACGGAGATGGGGTTTGTGGTTAAGAAGGTACCACGGACTAAGCTCAGGAAGGCGCTGGGCGTGGCGAAGGTAGAGTGGGCGAAAGAGGAGTGGGCGGGGGTTGAGGTGTGGAGGTTGAAGTGGGAGGGGGGGGATGCGTGAGG